>Ga0316218_1001805_pt1 | contig 21891 bp, 18 predicted proteins | sample TBH18003metaG_FD_203634 | JGI IMG/M metagenome (GOLD analysis project Ga0316218, IMG submission 203634) | Freshwater microbial communities from Trout Bog Lake, Wisconsin, USA - TBH18003 | ecosystem: Environmental > Aquatic > Freshwater > Lake > Hypolimnion/Profundal zone | place: USA: Wisconsin...
ATCAATCCGGAAACGAATACGGTTGTGCTGGGAGAAGAAAATGATCTCGAAAAAAATGATATGCAAGTGGGTAAATTGAATTGGATAAAATATGATGGCATTAGTGATGGCATGGAAGCATTTACTAAAATTCGTTATAAAGATAAAGGTGCATTAAGCAATTTGTATAATACAGAAAGCGGTATCAATGCTCGGTTTTATGAACATGTAAAATCTATCGCACCCGGACAAAGTGCTGTATTTTATGAAGGTGATGATGTAATTGGTGGTGGAATTATTCAGAGAGGGGAACTCAAACTTTCTTAAACAAAGCCCCAAACATAGTATCGGCCTTTGTATCATAACCGATCAACAATTCTTTTTTAATTAATTGTAACGAAGGAAATTGTTGTTGAATAAAATCAACAACCTCTTCATTTTCTTTTTTAAATACCGAACAGGTAATATATAAAAAACAACCACCTTCTTTTAAATGCAGAATAACATTCCTTACAATTTTCTTTTGCAATGTTGCGTATTCGTTTATTTTTTCTTCAGTAAAAAAATATAATTGTTCAGGTGTCCTGCTCCAGGTACCGCTGCCTGTGCAGGGTGCATCGCAGATGATGAGATCAAAATTATCAATTGCCAATTGACCATTTTCAATTGTCAAGTCCTGTACAAACGATTTATAATTACCTATTCCTGCTTTTGCAAAACGTTGTTTTAAATTTTGCAGGATAGATGGACGAACATCGCTTACTGTTAATTCAATATTTGGTAAAACATCTTTTGCTAAAACAGATTTGCCGCCACTTGCTGCACAACAATCCCATAGTTTTGATGATGGAGGGCAGATAACAGACGACAGGAATTCGCTTATTCTTTGAGATGAATAATCTTGAACAACCGCCTCTTTATCTGTTTCAATGATCGAATCTATTTTACTTGAATTCGATAATGCTAAACAAGTTGATGATAATTGATGAAATAAAATTTGATGAGCAGATAATTTTTCTTTTACAATCCTTTCTTGATCAGGGCGAAGCCGCAAAAATAAGTCAGGCTGTATTAAATAACTCCTGGCAAACGCATCAGCATGAATAGTTTCACTTAATTCATCTTTCCAAGGAAAAATATCATTTCCCAAAGATGTTGGATATTTTCTTTGAATGAATACCATTCTTTCATTCAAGTTACTGCTCCATTCATTCCATGTTTCATCAAATAAAATTTGCCACTCTCCTGCTTCTTCATTACATAAGTAAAAGGCAATGAGTAATCTTTCTTCAATACTTAAGTTTTTCAATGCATGCCCTAACCGATAATAACAGTAACATAAATGCGTAATCAATTTTCTATCCCTACTTCCATGTTTTTTGTTTTGCGCAAAATATTGCTTTAAAAAATGTGCCAAGGGTAAACTACCATTATACATTTTTATCAAACTAAGGGCTGTATTAAAATAAGATTGAAAACGCATAAACCCCTAAAGGGAAATTTTTAATAAATAAAAAAGTCTCATAAAATGAGACTTCAAAAATATACTTTAATTGCTTTGCCCCCCCTTTAGGAGGTGGTGGTTACAATCCCAATAAAGTTTTTACAGGATCTTTGCCAATTAGTAACAATTCCGGGTTTTCTAATAATTCTTTTACTCTAACCAGGAAGCTTACACTTTCTCTTCCGTCAATAATTCTGTGATCATAACTCAATGCCAAATACATCATAGGTCTTATTTCCACTTTGCCATTTATAGCCATTGGCCTTTCCTGAATTTTATGCATTCCCAATATTGCGCTCTGCGGAATATTAATAATTGGTGTACTCATCAAACTTCCAAACACTCCGCCATTGGTTATGGTAAAAGTTCCGCCTTGTAATTCTTCAGCAGTTAATTTACTTTCTCTTGCTTTAACTGCAAGCTTTACTACTTCACGCTCAATCTCAGCCATACCAAGGCTTTCAACGTTTCTGATTACCGGAACAGTCAACCCCCTTGGCGTACTTACTGCAATGCTTATGTCTGCATAATCATGATAAATTAATTCATCACCATCAATATACGCATTTACGGTTGGCCACTCACTTAATGCAATGGCACATGCTTTTGCAAAGAAGCTCATGAAGCCTAAATTAACACCATGTATTTCTTTGAACTTATCTTTGTGTTTTGAACGAATATCCATGATGGCACTCATATCCACTTCATTAAAAGTGGTGAGCATAGCAGTTGTATTCTTCGATTCAACCAGTCTTCTCGAAATAGTTTTGCGCAGATTACTCATTTTTTCTTTGCGCACATTTCTGCTCATCAATTCATTTCCTTCAAAAGCTTTTTTACCCGGATGCGTTAATGCTTCCAACACATCGTTCTTTAAAATTTTCCCTCCAAAACCTGAAGGCGTAATTTCTGTTGGATTTACTTTTTTATCTGCAATGATGGCACTGGCAACCGGGGTAGCTTTAATACCTCCATCCCCTGAAGGGGTGTTAGCAACCTCTTCAACAGCAGCTTTTTTATTTTCTGTTTTACTTTTTTGTTTACTGTCATCTGTCACCTTCTTACTGTCGGCTTTCTTCTCAGCAGTTTCATCAATTTGTGCTAACACAGCACCAATATGAATCGTCTCCCCTTCTGCAAATAAAGTTTTTAATGTACCCGCTTTTTCAGCATTCACTTCAAATGTTGCTTTCTCACTTTCTAACTCAGCAATCACTTCATCTCGTTCAACATAATCACCATCTTTTTTAACCCACTTTAATAAAGTGACTTCACTGATAGATTCACCAACTGTCGGAACTTTAATATCAATCATAATACCCTCCATCTCCCTAAAGGGAGTGTTTAAAATCCTTTATAAAATATTCCTAATTTCCCTTCAGGGATTAGGGTTTAAATACTAAATGCCGTATCAATAATTTCTAACTGCTCTTGTGCATGTACTTTTGCATAACCTGAAGCCGTTGCTGCACTTGCCTTTCGGCTAATCACTCCAAAATTAATATTGGCTAAATTCATTTTTAAAAAAGAAGCTGCACCCATATTCAATGGCTCTTCCTGCACCCAAAACCAGGTTGCTTTATTGTATTTTTTAAACAATGCATCTAATTGCTTTTGAGGTATCGGATAAATTTGTTCCACTCTTATAATGGCAATATCTTTTCTATTTTCTTTTACTTGCCTTTCTGCTAATTCAAAATATAATTTGCCTGTACAGAATAAAACTTTTTTAACAGTAGTTGCATCTTCTGCAAAAGTATCGTCCAATGTTTCTTTAAATCCGCCTTGTGTAAATTCACTTATATGGCTATAACTTCCGGGATAACGCAAATAAGCTTTCGGAGAGAAATTGATCAACGGTTTTCTGAAAGGCCATGCCAATTGTCTTCTCATTAAATGAAAGAAATTTGCAGCGGTTGTAACATTGGTAACAATTAAATTCAACTCAGCACATAATTGTAAATAACGTTCCATTCTTGCACTGCTGTGTTCCGGCCCCTGCCCTTCATAACCATGAGGCAATAACATTACTACACCATTCATCCTGTTCCATTTCTGTTCGCCTGCTGCTAAAAATTGATCTATCATGGTTTGTGCACCATTACTGAAATCTCCAAACTGTGCTTCCCAAATAACCAATGCTTCAGGGTTTGCCAGTGCATAACCATATTCAAATCCCAGCACACCATATTCACTCAATAAAGAATTATAAATTTTGAAGGATGCCTGATTCTCTTGAAAATGATCTAATCGATTATAATAAGCATCTGTATTTTCATCACGCAATGTTGCATGACGATGAGAGAATGTACCTCGGCGAACATCTTGTCCGCTCATTCTTACTGTTTTATTCTCGATCAATAAAGATGAGTAAGCTAATAACTCTCCCGTTGACCAATCTAATTTTTGTTCGACTTCTAATAATTTTATTTTATCCTGTAAAAGTTTTTCAACTTTTTTTAATGGTGTAAAATCTTTTGGCCATTGCATCAGTTGGTTAAATAATCGACGTACCTCTTCCTCCGAGATAGCAGTAGCGGGAGATGCATCGAAGTCAGTTGCTGTTGCTTTACGTAAACTCTTCCAAACCAATTCCGGTGGTTGATAATTATAGGGTAATGGTTTTTGTTTTACTTCATCCAATCGTTCCTGCAAATCAGCCCAGAATTTTTTTTCCATATCCTTAGCCAATTCTTTTGCATCTGCTTCACCATTTTCTAATAAAAAACTGGTATATACTTCACGTGGATTTGGATGCTTATCAATCAATGTATACAAATGTGGTTGCGTATATTTCGGATCGTCCCCTTCATTATGACCATGCCTGCGATAACAAACCATGTCAACAAAAATATCTGCATTGAATTGTTGGCGAAAGCGAGTAGCAATCTCTGCGCATTTTACAACAGCTTCTGCATCATCACCATTTACATGTAACACAGGAGCTTGCACCATTGATGCAACCGAAGTACAATAATCAGCACTTCGGGCATCATCAAAATCTGTTGTAAAGCCAATTTGATTATTGATTACAAAATGGATGGTGCCACCGGTATAATAACCATCCAATTTGCACATTTGCAATATCTCATATACAATGCCTTGTCCTGCAACAGAAGCATCGCCATGAATTAATATGGGTAAAATCTTATCATAATCACTTTCATACAACACATCTGCTTTAGCTCTGGCAAAACCCAATACAACAGGATCAACAGCTTCTAAATGAGATGGATTGGGCATTAATTTTAAATGGATGTTTTTATCATTAGCCGTTACCACATCACTACCATAACCCATGTGATATTTTACATCGCCGCTACCCATGGTTTGATCTACTTTAGCAGTACCTTCAAACTCACTAAAAATTTGTTCGTAGGTCTTTCCCAGAATATTCGCCAGCACATTCAATCTTCCTCTATGTGCCATACCAATTACTACTTCCTGAACACTATTATCTGCCGCAACATTAATCATCGCATCCAATGCAGCAATCGTTGTTTCTCCGCCTTCCAAGGAAAATCTTTTCTGACCGATATATTTGGTATGAAGGAATTTCTCGAACATTACACCTTCATTCAATTTTTCTAATATTCTTTTTTTCTTTTTTAATGGGAGCGGCTGATTAAATTTATTTTCCAACTCATTGGTTAACCAGTCAATTTTTGCTTGATCACTGATATATTTAAATTCAATGCCAACATTACTGGCATAAGTTTTTTCAAGATGTGTTACAATATTTTTCAGTGAAGTTTTTCCTAAACCAATTAAACCACCTGCATTGAATTCTTTATCTAAATCCGTTTCTGTAAATCCAAAAAAAGATAAATCTAAATTGGCCCCTCTGTCTTTTCTTGTCCGGATAGGGTTTGTTTTGGCAATCAAATGGCCTTTATTTCTGTAACCCAAGATCATCCTGTACACATTAACTTCCTTAAGCCAATCAATATCAGCACTTAAGGACGCTGAAATTTTACAATTCGCAGATGCTGAACCATTGGATACTGCAAAATCAAATCCTTCAAAAAACTTTCTAATATCCGGATCGATTGTAGCCGGATTTTGTAGAAATTCCTGATATAAATTTTCAATAAAAGCCGGATGTGAATTAGTGATATACGAGAAATCCTTCATTTTTGGAGATTATACTGCTTGCTAAAATGTTTGCAAATATCGTATTTGATCGGAGAATAACATAAAAAGCAATTGTTGAAATTGTTACGATTTTGGTGATTATTAAAGATTCTGTAAGCCCTGTGGAAATTTTTTTGTCATAAATTTCCCATTTTGACCGAATGCCCTTACCTTTGCCGTCCCAAAAAAGGGGATTTTAAAAAGAGATATAATGGCGAATCATTCAGCTACCAAAAAAGATACCAGACAAGCTGCCAAACGCAGAGACAGAAATAAGTATTATGGTAAAACAACCCGTAATGCCGTTCGTGAATTAAAAGCTTCTGCTGATAAGAAGGCATACGACGAAAGTTTACCTAATGTAATTTCTATGATTGATAAGTTAGCAAAACGCGGTATCATACACAAAAACAAAGCTGCTAACTTAAAAAGTAAGTTGGCTAAGAAAAAAGCTTAATTTAATTTAGCTTATACATATTTAACAGTCATTGCAAAATGACTGTTTTTTTATTCCTGCCCGTTTTGATGGAAATGAATGGTGAACCGATTGATATTCGGTTGAACAGGTGTATAAGATAATTCCGCACTATGCAATGAAACTATTCTATGAACAATAGAAAGCCCTAACCCAAAACCTTTTACATTGCCTGCATTCGTTCCGCGAAAGAAAGGCACTTTTAAACGTTCTATTTCAGCAGGCTGCAAATGTTCGCCTGCATTATCAACATGTACTTCTAATTTCCCTTCATCGGCATCAATTGCTACAATCACTTTTTTATCAATTGAATACTGCCAAGCATTTTTAAATAAATTGGTAAATGCTACTTTCAGCAATGCTTCATTGGTATGAATAATCAAATCTTCTTCATTACCTGGCAATCCTGCAAATTCTAATTCGATTTCTATCCCCGGTAATAATTTTCTGGCAATACTAATGGCATCATATAATAATTCATCAATTCTGACAGCAGGCCACTGACGAGAGAATTTAATCTTTTCATATTGTGATAATAACAATAATGAATTCGTGAGTTCAATCATTCCTTCCTGATCTTCTTTTAAAGAGTGTAATACTTTTCTATAGCCATCCTTATCCAAATCTTTTCTTAAAGCAGATTCAGTAAATGCTAACATGGTTGCCAGGGGTGTTCTCAATTCATGCGATGCATGATGAACAAAATTCTTTTGTGCATCAAATCCTTTCTTCAACCGATCAAGCATGCTATTGAAATTGATAGCGATCTGTGTTACTTCATTTTTTGTTTTGCCCTCCTCTAAGCGTTCAGACAAATTCATCTCATTTACTTTTTGCATTTGTCTGCCTAAATTAGACAAAGGCCTGAAAGCCGCTCTGGCAAAGAAAAAAGAGAATATGGCAGTAATGAATAAGCTTGCTGCAAAAACACCTGCCAAAATATATTTCAATGTACTTAATCTGTTTAATCCATACCTGTCGATAGCAGAAATATAAATATACAAACCCGTTCTATCGTCATATATACCTGAACATTCTATATTTCCATTTTTAAATCTGTATTCACCGGCAGGGCTTTTTTGAATATGCTCAAACAAGCTGGCATCAATTGCATTACTTAAAGTATCAGGCTCTTTGAAAAGAATATTTAATCCTGAATCAAAAACAGCAACACGTTCTTCATACAAAATATTTTTATGAGATTGTTGAAGATTATTCATCAATACAATACTGTCTTTTATTTTTTTTATCTCATAAAACTCTTTTGAAATATTTAATGCCTCAGAACGCAATCTTCGGTAATGATCTCCCGACCGGTAATTAAAATAAAGAATATAAATGGATGCAGAAGTAATCAATAATATTATCGCAACAAAAAAAGTAAAGAGTAAGGCGAAACGAAATTTAAGGTTCATGCCAACATATTATTTAATGTAGTATCCGAATCCGGGTTTTGTTTGGATTAATTTTTCTTCAAATGGCTTATCGATCTTGTTTCTTAAAAAACTAATATACACTTCAATGGTGTTGGTACCCGTATCAAAATTCAAGTCCCATACTTTTTCTAAAATCTCAGTTTTAGAAATAACCTTCCCTCTGTTCTGAGCCAATAAAGTTAATAAGGCAAATTCTTTTGCTGTTAATGGTATCTCCAATGTTCCGCGTGTAACTGTTTTCATAACGAAATCGATGGTCAAATCGTCTATCTCAATTTTTTTAACAGCTTGTTCTCCCGTATCAGCTCTTTTAATCAACACTTTAACTCTGGCAAATAATTCATCAAAATGAAAAGGTTTAACTATATAATCATCTGCACCAACATTAAAGGCATCTACTTTATCCTGTACTTCACCCAGTGCAGTTAACATGATAATAGGAACAGTTCTGTTGACAGATCTGAATTCTTTACATAATGCCAATCCATTTTTATACGGCAGGTTCACATCTAAGATCACCAGAGAGTAATCATGTTGCTTAAACATCTTTTCAGCGATAAGTCCATCATAAGCTACATCGGTTTTATAACCATGTCCGTTTAATTCTTCCTGAATAATTTGGCTTAATTTGGGCTCATCTTCAGCCAATAATATTTTATATTGCTTTTCCATTTACTTTTAATGCGTTTTAGCTAACAAATGATTTGGTTTTCCCGTGGATAAGGGATTGAATGGAAATTGTGCCAACTCGCAGATTGAGTAATAACACGGGACTTTTATAATTTTTATAATCAACAAAGTAATGAAAAAACTGATTCTTCCCTTATTGATTATTTGGGCATGTGAATTAAATGCTCAAAACTTTTTAACACCCTTTGAAATAGGTAAACGTAATAATACCTCAACTTATTTTGAATGTATTAAATTCTATCAAAAATTAGATGCCGCTTTTACAACCATTAGCATCAAAACCTTTGGTAACACCGATGCAGATTATCCCTTGCATTTGATATTGTACAGTGCTGACAAGACTTTCAGTCCGCAGCAATGGCATCAACAAAATAAAATTGTATTATTTATCAATAATGGTATCCATCCGGGCGAACCGGATGGCATAGATGCCAGTATGCTATTATTAAGAGATATTGCCACCGGAAAAATCAAATGCCCAACCAATGTAGTATTAGCTATAATTCCTATTTATAATATTGGCGGCAGTTTAAACAGAGGCAGTTTTTCAAGAGTGAATCAAAACGGGCCTGAGAGTTATGGCTTTCGCGGCAACGCGCAGAATTTAGATTTGAACAGAGATTTTACTAAGAATGACAGTTACAACGCACAAACATTTGCACAAATATTTCATTGGTTAAATCCGGATATTTTTATGGATAATCACGTAAGTGATGGAGCAGATTATCAATATACCATGACCTTATTAACGACGCAACACGATAAATTAAACAGCGAGCTCGGTAATTTTTTGTACAAAACTTTTGAACCTGCTTTGTTTAAAGGCATGGAAGAAAAAAAATGGCCGATGACCCCTTATGTAAATTTTGAACAAGGCAATCCAGATAAAGGTTGGGATGCATTTTATGATCCGCCAAGATATAGCAGCGGTTATACCACTTTATTTCAAACAATCGGTTTTGTACCTGAAACGCACATGCTGAAACCATTTGCCGACAGAGTCCTTGCTACCTATGCTTTAATGCAAACTATGATGGAGCAGGGTTCTGTTTATGCAAAAGAAATTATTGAAAAAAGAAAACAATCACTGGCTGCCATTCAACAACAAAAAGAATTTCCGTTATCATGGAAGGTTGATACCACAAAATTTGATCTCATCAATTTCATGGGTTATGAAACAGGCAGAAAGAAAAGTGAGGTAACCGGAATGGACAGAATGTTTTATGATCATACCAAACCATTCACCAAACAAGTAAAATATTTTAATCATTTTGTTGCAGAGAATTTTGTTACCAAACCAACAGCATATATTATTCCGCAGGGTTGGCATAATGTGATTGATTTATTGAAATTGAATAAAGTAGAAATGAAAAGATTGATGAAAGATTCTGTGATAGAAGTTGCTGCTTATCATATTGATGATTATAAAACTTCTGCCCGTGCCTACGAAAAACATTACCGGCACAGTGATGTAAAATTGAGCAGCAGCAGGCAATCCATTCAATTTTTAAAAGGAGATTATATTATTTATACCGGACAAACTGCGGATCGTTTTTTAGTAGAAACATTAGAACCCGCCGGCGATGACAGTTATTTTGCGTGGAATTTTTTTGATGCCATTCTGCAACAAAAAGAAGGATACAGCAATTATCGTTGGGAAGATGTAGCTGCCACATATGTACAACAACACCCTGAATTAAAAGATAAGTTGGAAGAAAAGAAAAAAGCCGATGCAAGATTTGCCGCATCTGCTAATATGCAATTAGATTTTGTGTATAAAAATTCCCCGTATTATGAGCCTGCACATTTGAGGTATCCGGTGTATAGATTGAATTAAGAAAAGAAAAAATATGGAAAATTAAATCTTATGAATGTAAAGTATGCGAAAATCATTTTTTACAATAATTACTATCATACTCTTTACTGTAGTCATTTTAATCTACATTAAAGCTTCCCCAATATCGATAATAAAGAATTATCAGTTTGACTCAACATCAAAACTGATTGGATGTGGAATTTCAATTTTTTATTTTCAAAAAATTTCAAAAAATTCTCAACATGAGCTGATAATTAAAATAAACAAAATAGATAGCCTACCTATTAAAAAAGAGTTTGTTTTAAACCAATATTCAAAATTTATAAATGTATACTATAATGAATATCCTGAAGAGAATAGATACATTAATGAAATATGTAATGATATGAGAGATTTAAACAAAAAGCCGTTGCCTCCAAATAAATATTATCTAAAAACCGGAAAAATTTTAATTGAATGGGATAAAAGCAAAATGACAATCTCAATTCAAATTAAAAATATTTTATTCGAAGACCATTCAAAAAATCAAGTTCATTTAGGATTAGAAAATTTTAAAAACATTAATGTTGGTTGGAGTGCTGGATAATACTTTTTTACAAAAAAATATTTCTCAATCCACTTTCTTCACACTACCCAATCCCGAAACATGTTGTGTTACTGTTGGGTTACCACTATAATTAACAGAGCCGATACCGCTAATGCTAACATCTAATGCAGTACTTGCAAACACATACGCACTGCCGGTTCCGCTTAATTGTACTTTTACATTCTCTGCTTTTAAACTGCTTCCCTTAAAACTTCCCACGCCGCTTATATGCAAATCGGCATCTTTTGTTTCACCGCTGATATTAATACTTCCCACACCACTTAAATGAGAAGTTACTTTAGGTGTGTTCACATCAAGATTGATACTGCCTGCACCACTAACATCTAAGGATAATGCATCGCCGCCAATAAATTTATCTGTGCCTTTAATACTGCCTGCGCCGGATAACGAAATCTCTTCTAACTTATCTGTTGTAACTGTTACTTTAATATCGTTGTGAGATGATAAATTTGTATTGTCTCTTGTTTTAATCACAAGCTTACCTCCTTCTTCATTGGTAACGATATAGGGTAACAAATTATCATCTGCATCAATTTTTAATGAAGTGGTTGCACCGGGTGTAAGCACTACATCAAAATTTCCGGATAAATGAATACGCCTTGCATCACGTACATTGCGTTGCTCTGTTACAGTATGTCCGTTTCCTTCAATTCTTCTATCCAAAATATCACAGGAAGAAACAACAAAAGTGGTGATCAATACAATAAAAAAAATCTTTTTCATATCTGGTATTTAGATGAATAATTAAAGTTAAGATAAAACTTATTGGCTAATTTTCTACATCGCTTATCAAAAACATTAAAAAACTAAGTCTTTAATTACCTTCGCGGCATGACAGAAAAAATACTCATTCTCGATTTCGGAAGTCAATACACACAACTGATTGCACGTGCTGTGCGTGAAGCCAATGTATATTGTGAAATCATTCCTTATCACAAAGCATTTACCGTTGATCCTTTTTTAAAAGGAATTATTTTAAGCGGCTCGCCTTTTAGTGTAAATGAAGACAAAGCACCTGCAGTTGACATTCCTTCTTTCATTCAGCAATTACCTGTTCTCGGCATTTGCTATGGTGCGCAATTAACAGCAAAAGAATTTGGGGGCAAAGTAGATAAAAGCAATAAGCGTGAATATGGAAGAGCCAAAATGAAAAAGATGAAAGAAGATATTTTGATAAATGATGTGACTGATGAGTCTCAGGTTTGGATGAGCCATAGTGATTCGATTGTTGCATTGCCGGAAGGTTTTGAAATATTGGCTACCACTGAAAGTATTCCCGTTGCAGCATTTAAACAATCAATTGCCGATGGTCAACAGTCAACCGTTTTTCCGCTCTATGGCTTACAATTTCATCCGGAAGTATATCATTCAACCGAAGGAAAAAAGATCATCAAAAATTTTCTTGTACATATTTGTAAATGCAAACAAAATTGGACACCCGCATCATTTGTTCATGAAACTATAGAACAATTAAAAAAACAAATTGGTGATGCACATGTGATTATGGCACTAAGTGGTGGTGTAGATAGCACTGTTGCTGCAACACTCATCAGCAAAGCCATTGGCAAAAGATTACACGGCATATTTGTTGACAATGGTGTCTTGCGCAAGAATGAGTTTAATCAAGTATTGGAAACATATCAACAATTAGATCTGAATGTAACCGGTATTGATGCAAAAGAAATATTTTATTCAGCATTAGCCGGAAAAACAGATCCTGAAGAAAAAAGAAAAATCATTGGTAAATTATTTATTGAAGTATTTGACAGAGAAGCAAAAAAAATAAGTGAAGCAAAATTTTTAGGTCAGGGTACTATTTATCCTGATGTGATTGAAAGTGTAAGCGTACATGGGCCATCACAAACCATCAAGTCGCATCACAATGTGGGCGGATTACCTGATACAATGAAATTAAGTTTGGTTGAACCATTGCGTTTTTTATTTAAAGATGAAGTAAGAAAAGTTGGCCTGGAATTAGGGATTCCAAAAGATATGATCAATCGTCATCCTTTTCCCGGCCCGGGATTAGCCATCAGAATTTTGGGAGATATAACTGCTGATAAAGTAAAGCTTTTACAGGATGCAGATGATATTTATATTAAAGGATTAAAGCAACATAATCTTTATGAAAAAGTTTGGCAGGCAGGAACCATTTTATTACCCGTAAAAAGTGTTGGCGTGATGGGTGATGAAAGAACGTACGAATTCACTGTTGCATTACGTGCTGTAACGAGTGTTGACGGTATGACAGCAGACTGGGCACATTTGCCTTATGATTTTTTAGCGCATATATCTAATGAGATTATCAATAATGTAAGAGGTATTAACAGAGTGGTATATGATATCAGCAGTAAACCACCTGCTACAATTGAATGGGAATAACTATTACACGAATTAATACCAATTACCCGAAATTGATTATTACGAAAAGAATACGATGAACAACTAAGTAATTAATTTGTGTAATAATTTGAAATCTGTTTAATAAAAAACCATGAACCATTTACATAAATTATTGCTCCTTTTTTGTGTTTCTTTTTTTGCGTTTCAATCAAATGCTCAAAACAAAAAATATACAATAGCTGTATTCGCACCATTATATATCGACTCAGCATTTGACGGTAATAATTATAAACTCAGCAATAATAATTTTCCGAAGAATATTTTACCGGGTTTAGAATTTTATAACGGGGTAATGCTCGCCACTGATTCATTACAGGCAGAAAAACAATCATTGGAAATAAATATTTACGACACCAAAAGCAGCAGGCAAAGTATTTCAGGTATCATCAATAAACAAGAACTTAATTCTGTTTCATTGATCATCGCTTCGTTTACCAACAAAGCAGAAACTAAAATATTAGCCGATTATGCGTTATCTAAAAAAATTCCCATCATATCTGCTACTTATCCTAATGATGCCGGCATCAGTAATAATCCTTATTTTATTCTTGTCAATTCAACTTTGCGTACACATTGTGAGGAGTTGTATAAACATATTCAACACTACTACTCCACCGGCAACATCGTTTTCGTAAGAAGAAACGGCGGACTGGAAGATATGATCCAATCAATTTTTACTGATCTGAATAAGACTACTCCGGCGCTCCCGTTGAAAATGAAAACTATTCAACTGACTGATACATTTGCCACAAAAGTATTGTTGGATAATTTAGATAGCAACAGACAAAACATAGTTATTTGCGGAAGTATTGATGAAGCATTCGGGTTAAGATTGGTAAAAGCATTAAGTCAGTCTAAGAATTATCCAAGTATTGCGATAGGTATGCCTACATGGGATGGACTAAAAGATTTAGATAAGCCCGATTATAACGGCATCGAGATCGTTTATTCAACACCTTATAACTTTAACAAAGCAGATAAAGCGGTGTTACAATTCATGCAATCCTATCGAACCAAATACAATGGCAGAGCCAGTGATATGGCATTCAAAGGTTTTGAAAGCATGTATCATTTCACCAAACTACTTATTCAATACGACAATAATTTTCTCCTCCATTTATCAGATAAATCATTCAGACTGTTTAACGATTTTGATTTCAGGGCGGTTAAGAACAAAACTGCCCTGACAACAGATTATCTTGAAAATCGAAAATTGTATTTTATAAAAAAATCAGATGGTATAATTCGTTCAGTCAACTAATCATTTATTCATTTGTTAAAGATGAATGACACATAAAAAGCAGCATTTACCGGTAAAAATTTGCATTGTTTGCAATAAGCCTTTTAGCTGGAGAAAGAAATGGGAAAAAGTTTGGAATGAAGTAAAGTATTGCAGTGAAAAATGCAGGCGAAACAGATCTACTGAATAACAGCATGATTTTAATCATTCAAAAAGAGGATGTAATGTCGTAGCTTAGTATCAAATAAAAACAGATGGAACAGGATTTATTTGAATTTTTAAGTGAGAATAAGAAATTGCTGCAGGAATATGTTGAGATTCGCATCAATGTTTTTAAGTTAGAATTGATACGCACTACTTCCAGGATCAGTGGTTTAATTATCTGGTTGATTATTTCCATTTTTTTATTATTTCTTATTTTTATTTTTGGCGGCATTACCATTGGCTTCTGGCTTTCAGAATTAATGCATAGTAATGTTGCGGGTTTTGGCACAACCACCGGGATTATTATTTTGATGGTTCTAATATTAACTGCTTTCAGAAAACAATTATTCATTAATCCGATTATCCGGATTTTGGTAAAACAATATTCACATGAAGACGAAGACTAATTATATTAATGGTTTGGATGCATTGAATAATGAAATCAATGAGTTGCATCACAGAAAAAAATATCTGGAGCATGAATTGGAGCAAAATTGGGATCATTTAAAACATCATTTCCCTTCTATGTTACGCTACGCTTTATTCAAAAAAGCAAAAGAAGAGTTGCATAAATCATGGCCTCAAACTTTGTTCTCCATACCTAAAGTACAGGAAGCCGTTGGTAATACTTTACAAAAGGTATCTGCAAAAATAGAGGAAGTCTTTTTGCATTGGTTAGATAAAGCATTTGTAAAAAAAGATTAGCTCATCGCAATATAAATCCAAGAATAAATAAAGTTGCAATTACATACATGGCAATGTTCACTTCTTTATATCTGCCGCTTAATAATTTTAATAAAACAAAACTGACCATACCGAAACTAATACCTTCTGCAATGCTGTAAGTAAATGGCATCATAATAATAGCAAGGAATGCAGGCAGTGCATTGGTGATATCAGTGAAATCAATATGCTTTACTTCGCCCATCATTAATAATCCAACAATAATTAATGCAGGTGATGTTGCTGCTGAAGGTATCATGGCGAACAGAGGCGCAAAGAATAATGATAATAAAAACATCACTGCAACCGTAAAACTTGTTAAACCTGTTCTGCCTCCTGATGCAATTCCTGCGGCACTTTCAACATAGGCACTGATAACACTTGTTCCTAAAATACCTGCTGCTGTTGTAGCAATGGCATCAGATAATAATGCTTTTTTTACATTCAGAATCTTTCCGTCTTTTAATAGTCCACCGGCAGAACAACAACCGATCAATGTGCCAACAGTATCAAATAAATTCACGCTTAATAAAGTGAATAATATCAGCAGCATATCAAATGAAAATATTCTCGAGAACTCCAATTTAAAAAATACCGGTGCAATTGATGGTGGCAAGCTGATGAGTTTTCCACCATCAGGCAAATGTGTTAATCCCAATGGAATACCAATGATTGTTGCTACTACTATCCCAATCAATAATGCTGCATTCTTTTTTTGGTGAATTAATACAGCACTGATTAATAACCCTGCAATAACAAGTATTGATGAAGGTGATTTAATATTGCCCAACTTTACAATAACACCATCTAATTTATTATTACCAATATGCACCATACCTGTTTCAATGATGCCTGCATTCACCAATCCAATGAGTGCAATAAAAACACCAATGCCAACAGAGATCGCATGTTTTAAGTTTGCGGGGATGCACTGGATGATGGCTTCACGAACATTTAATAGCGAAAGAATAATAAATAAAATACCTTCTAAAAAAACAGCAGTTAATGCAAATTGCCAGGTATAACCCATTCCCAAAACGATGGTATAAGCAAAAAATGCATTCAATCCCATAGCCGGAGCCTGTGCAATGGGAAGGTTTGCCAATAATGCCATCATCAAACAACCGATCGCAGTTGCCAACGCAGTTGATACGATCACAGCATTAAAATCCATTCCTGTTTTTGATAAGATTAATGGATTTACCACTAATATATATGCCATCGTTGAGAATGCAGTCAATCCTGCAATTATTTCAATTTTAACAGACGTATTATTTTCTTTGAGATGAAATATTTTTTCTAACATGATAAGATGTTGATGAAGATGAATGTTCTAATGTATAAATTGTGCAGCACAAACAGAACATAAAGCGAATTTATTTATTAATCTGAGCGATTGAAAAAAAACAAAGGATATAATATTATTTCTGAATGGCTTTCCGGTAAAGGCTTGCAGCCATTTTCCTATCAGGAAGAAACCTGGCAACATATCATCAATCATCAAAGCGGTTTGGTTAATGCACCTACTGGATGCGGCAAAACATACGCTGTTTTTTTGGGTGCCTTAATTCAATTCATCAATCAGCATCCAACAGATTTTCAAACTAAAAAAAATAATGGTTTACAATTATTGTGGATTACTCCATTGCGTGCATTGGCAAAAGATATTGGCAGAGCAATGGAAGAAGTGATTAATGAATTAGGTATGCAATGGAAAATCGGTATTCGTAACGGAGATACTGAAACCAGTGAGCGACAAAAACAAAAACGCAATATGCCAGAAGTATTGATTATTACTCCGGAGAGTTTGCATTTGTTATTGGCACAAAAAAATAATTCCGGTATTTTTCAATCAGTACAAATTATTGCTGTTGATGAATGGCATGAATTATTAGGAAGTAAACGTGGCGTGCAGGTTGAATTGGCATTGAGCAGGATAATTCATTTAATTGACAGAAAACAGATAACAGATAACAGTATTAAAATCGGCAATTTGTCATCTCTCAACTTTCATGTTTCTCTCTGGGGTATCAGTGCAACCATTGGAAATTTAGTTGAAGCAAAAGAAGTTTTATTAAGTCCGTTACAACAGGAAGGTGTGATCGTTAAAGCGAAAATGAAAAAGGAAATTGCAGTAGAATCCATCCTTCCCGATGAAATAGAAAAATATCCATGGGCGGGGCATTTGGGAATTAAACTCGCTGAAAAAATTATTCCTGTTATTGAGAAAAGTAATACTACACTCATTTTCATTAATACCAGAGGAATGAGTGAGAGATGGTATCAAACGATTTTAGATGTAGCGCCGCAATTAGCCGGTGCCATTGCATTACATCATGGAAGTATTGAACAGGAATTAAGATTATGGGTGGAAGATGCATTACATACACAAAAACTAAAAGCTGTTGTTTGCACTGCGAGTTTGGATTTAGGTGTTGATTTTCGTCCGGTTGATACAGTAATACAAGTTGGTTCACCAAAAGGTGTGGCAAGATTTTTACAAAGAGCCGGAAGAAGCGGCCATGCACCGGGAGATATCAGTAAAATCTATTTTTTACCAACGCATTCATTGGAATTGGTTGAAGCAGCTGCTTTAAAAGAAGCTATCAAAAATAATTTCATTGAAAGCAAAGAGCCGATGCAATTATGTTTTGATGTGTTGATACAATATTTAAGCACATTGGCTGTTGGCGATGGATTTATTCCGGATGAAATTTATCCTGAAATAAAAAAAACATTTTGTTTTCAGGATATTACCAAAGATGAATGGACAGAAATTTTATTTCATTTAACCAATGGCGGTATTGCATTGCAGCAGTATGATGAGTATAAAAAAATTGAAATTGAAAATGGTGTTTATAAAATTAAGAACAGAAGAATAGCAATGCGTCATAGAATGCATATCGGCACCATTGTAAGTGATGCGATGCTAAAAGTGAAATTAATGAATGGAAAATTTATCGGTGTTATTGAAGAATGGTTCATCATCAGATTAGAACCCGGTGCTGTTTTTACTATTGCCGGAAGAAATGTAGAACTGATTGCTATTAATGAAATGAATGTTTTGGTAAAACAATCATCATCCAAGAAATCAATTGTACCCAGCTGGAATGGAGGCAGGATGAGCCTTACAGCGAATTTGGGAAAAGTATTGAGAGAAACTTTTAACAAAGCAGAATCCATCATTACTGCAAAAAAAAGGCATGAACCTGAATTAAATGCATTGGCATCTTTGTTTCAATTGCAAAAACAATTATCGCATATACCATTAGAGAATGAATTATTAATTGAGCAGATTGAAGATAAAGATGGATTTCATTTATTGGTTTATCCATTTGAAGGAAGGCAAGTGCATGAAGCCATGAGTGCCATCATTGCTTACAGAATCGGGAAGATTATTCCTATCACATTTTCCATTGCCATGAATGATTATGGATTTGAATTATTAAGTGATCAAGCCATTCCTGTTAATGACAACAATGTATTTGAATTGTTTACTACAGAAAATTTATTGAACGATATTCACAAAAGTGTGAACAGTGCAGAAATGGCTAAAAGAAAATTCAGGGATATTGCTGTAATTGGCGGATTGATTTTTCAAGGCTATCCGGGTGAACAAAAAAAAGCAAGGCATTTGCAATCATCTGCTTCACTGCTTTTTAAAGTATTCAGTGAATATGAATCGAATAATTTATTACTCAGACAAGCTTATCAGGAAGTGATGGACCAACAAATGGAAGAAGTTCGTTTGCGCAATGCCTTACAGCGGATCCATCAAAATAAAATCATCATCACATTCCCCGAAAAGCTTACCCCGCTTAGTTTTCCGATTATTGTAGATGGATTAAACAGAAATAATTTATCCTCAGAAAAAATAGAAGACCGTATTAAACGAATGCAGCAACAATTAGAAAAATAAAAAAGCAGATGATAGGTAATCATCTGCTTTAAAATACCGGTCAAATCATTTATTTATTGATTAAATACTTTCTTTGCAGTGTATATAGAATAATGAACAAGAGAGGGAAAGCTAATCCAATCGCCCCAAAACCAGAGAATACACTTGTTCCAACAAAAATAAAAGTGCCTATAAGCGGAACAAGTTCGCTTAATAACCAAATATAATAACCTTGCATTTTTAATTTTCTCATTTGCATAGCACCCATAATGCCAAGAACACCCCCAATTAATGCTAACACCAATAATGGCAGATTATTAGCAGCCATTGCTTTTGCTTGTTGAAGTGCTTCCGGTGACATCATTTTTTTTACAAAATCGGGCATCTTGTCAAAATCCGGACTGGCCATTTGTTTCTCCATATCAGCTACACGCTTGTCTGCAGTTGCATATTGCCAAAAGCCCATAATCAATTGTAATGCACTTCCAATGTAAGTCAGTACAGTTAAGGTTTTCAGACTACCATACTTTACTTCAGTATTATTTTCTTCTGTAAATGTTGTACTCATAAATTTTGTTTTGGTTGAAGAATTAAGAATTTAAATATATCTCAATAATCAGAAAATCAAAAATATTTTAGATAAACAAATTATTAGATTTACAGCTTATTATTCGCATGCAAACACCGATTCATTACAAATGCAGGGAAAATAATTTATGGCTTTCCACCAACAGAATTATTTATTGGGAAGAAGAAAAAGCCCTGATTGCCTCAGATCTCCATTTTGGTAAAACCGGCCATTTCAGGAAAAGCGGCATTGCTGTTCCGCAAAATATTTTTAAAGAAGATATTCAAAGATTAATTGATCAGATTGCCTTCTTTAAGGCAGAACAATTAATTATTGTGGGCGATTTGTTTCACAGCGAAGCAAATAAAGAAATGGAATTATTTAAAAAATGGAGAAAAGATTTTGCTGCTTTACATATTCATTTAATAAAAGGCAATCATGATATTTTAGAAAATGACTGGTACACCAATGCAGGATTACAGGTAACGGAAAATAAATTGCAGATTACTGATTTTGTTTTTGTACATGATATCAGCCATATTAATTTAAAAGATGAAGCAAACCATTATTTTTTTTCGGGGCATATACATCCCGGCATACAAATAAAAGGGATGGCCAGGCAAAATTTGCACTTACCCTGTTTTTATTTTGGAAAGCAAATCGCTGTATTGCCTGCTTTTAGTCGATTTACAGGATTATATTCCATCAAACCCAAAAAGAATGAAACTGTTTATGCCATTACAGATGATGGATTAATAAAAATATAATCGCTCTACTTCAATAAAAAAAGCCCCGATAGAAATCGAGGCTTATACTTACTAACCACAAAATCTAATTTAATTTCTTTTTTAAGCTGCTGACTTGTTCCTGTAAATTATTTACCATTCCCGCTAAAGAATTTACATCCCAGCGTTGTACGGTATTTGCTTTTTGTAAAATATAAACAGCTTTCCAAACTTCCAACACTTCATCAGCATTAACATTGTAGGGCTCGTATTGCGGATTATCACTTACCAATGTAATTTTATTTTTTGCACGATTATTTTTCATGATGCGTTTATACACCACCCCTTCGTTCTTGCTTAATACTACATATGTATTGCTGTTCTTTACATCTTCAAAATCATCTACTTTTTCACCAACAATTACACTGCCGCTTGGAGTTGGCAGCATACTGTCTCCAATTATTTCAAATGCCCGGTAATGGCCCGGTGCCAGCATAGGTAATGTAAACGTATTTAACTCATCTAAAAAATCAGGATCGGCATAACCTGCCAGATAACCGGCTGCTGCTTTTACAGGTACCAACTGAATTTCGGCAGAGCCTGAGGATGCCATTTTTAATTTGCGGCGTTGATCTAAATAAGTAGTGCCTTTAACATTGCTCATATCTTTTAATAATAAGTCTTCAAAACTTATTTTAAAAATGTCGCATAAAATTTTCTGCACTTCCAATTTAGGTTCTGCACGTTCTTCTTCATACGCACCGATCAAAGAACGTTTTACTTTTAATTTGTTGGCACATTCTTCCTGTGTCCATCCACGCAGTTTGCGCAGGTAACGAAGATTTTTTCCGGCATAACTCATAACTAATGAATTTAGATGCAAAATACTAATTTTTTTAGTTTCACCAAATTTATTTTTTGCATTACATTCCATTTAAGATATATCTAACCGCAAAGGTTTCTTTGTATTCTTTGTGAAATCTTTGAGTGCTTTGTGGTTAATATTCGCTGCCACCCCCGCAATGATGAATAAAGAACAGAACGTACAAGTGAGTGACACAACGATGCTCAATAGCATTCCAAAAGCCCATCACTAAAACTCATTTAAAATATAAAGCGTATGTTTGCATTTCATATACTCTCTCTTAGAAGACTGGATAACTTTTCTTCCGTTACAAAGCTCATCAAGTCATAGGTTATGAGCATATACCATTTTAATCATACTTACGTTATTACTTAAGGAAGGTTAATTATTATTAACTTAAAACAATATTATTTTGTTATTCGAACAATTACACATTATTGAGCCCATATTAAAGGCGCTCAAAGCAGAAGGCTATACAACGCCTACTCCCATTCAGCAACAAGCCATTCCCGTTGTATTAGAGGGAAAAGACTTATTGGGCTGTGCCCAAACAGGCACAGGAAAAACAGCTGCATTTGCGGTTCCTGTTTTGCAAAAATTATACGAACAAAAAACTGAAGCGCA
>Ga0316218_1001806_pt1 | contig 21870 bp, 15 predicted proteins | sample TBH18003metaG_FD_203634 | JGI IMG/M metagenome (GOLD analysis project Ga0316218, IMG submission 203634) | Freshwater microbial communities from Trout Bog Lake, Wisconsin, USA - TBH18003 | ecosystem: Environmental > Aquatic > Freshwater > Lake > Hypolimnion/Profundal zone | place: USA: Wisconsin...
TGTTTAGCTAGTGAAAGTAGTTTAAGTAGAGTAGTTTTTAGTAGTGAAGTTTCGGTTAAGAGGTTGTCAGAAATCAGCGATTTATTGACAACCTCTTTTTTGTAATAGGTTGTTAGACTATTAGGCTATTAGGGGTTGAATATTATTTGCTGGTATTAAGTATATCTTCCAAAACGCCTAACTGCCAACAGCCTAAAAGCCTATCTTCCAGTCGTTACACTTTTAATGCGATAACCAGCTCTGTTACTGAAATGAGCTGTTGTTCCCCGGTTTCCATATTTTTTAAATTAACCATTCCCTTTTCGATTTCAGACTCTCCAGCCAGTACAACAAATTTAATACCCTTTCGATTGGCATAAACCATCTGCTTTTTCATTTTATCAGAATCGGGATAAATCTCACTGCTGATACCTGCTTGCCGCAAACAGGATAAAAGGGGAAGGCAGTAGCATTCTTCTTTTTCTCCAAAGTTTACAAACATCACTTTTGAAGAAGCCATAGCATCTTTTGGAAAAATGTCGAGTTGTGACATTACATCGTAAATCCGGTCGGCTCCAAAAGAAATTCCAACCCCTGAAACACCTGAAAGACCGAATATTCCGGTAAGATCATCATACCTGCCACCACCAGTAATTGACCCAATTTCAACATCCTTTGATTTGACTTCAAAAATTGCACCCGTATAATAGTTTAAGCCTCGCGCTAAAGTCAGATCCAATTCAATTTCGGATTCTAAATTAATGCCAGACAGGTAGTTAAAGATTGTGCGCACCTCCTTTATTCCCTGCAGGCCTGTTGAGGACATTGAGATCACCTGTTCAATCTGGTTTATTTTTTCAGTATTGCTTCCATTTAAATGGAGAATTGGCTGAAGCTTAAGGATTGCTTCCTGAGTTACCCCTTTATGAATCAGTTCTTCATTGACCTTATCAATACCGATTTTATCTAATTTGTCAATCGCGACAGTAATGTCGATAATCCGTTCAGATTCTCCAATAGATTCTGCTATACCGGCAAGAATTTTACGATTGTTCACTTTAATTACGACCCTTAGACCAAGATTCCGGAAAATATGGTCGACAATCTGGATCAGTTCAACTTCGTTCAGTAGCGAATCTGAGCCAATAATGTCCACATCACACTGGTAAAACTCACGATAACGTCCTTTCTGAGGTCGGTCGGCACGCCAAACCGGCTGAATCTGATATCTGCGAAAAGGAAATACAATATCATTCTGGTTTTGAACAACATACCTTGCAAAGGGTACCGTAAGATCATATCGCAATCCCTTTTCCGAAATCTTTGTAGTGAGTTTTGAACTGTTTGAAGCCGTTAATTCCTCCGAATTTACAGCTGAAAGGTAGTCACCGGAGTTTAGAATTTTAAACAACAATTTATCACCTTCTTCGCCATATTTCCCCATCAGGGTTGAAAGATTTTCCATTGCTGGTGTTTCAATCTGCTGAAAACCATACAATTGAAATACCCTTTTCACGGTATCAAAGATATAATTCCTCCTTGCCATTTCATTGGGAGAAAAGTCCCGGGTTCCTTTGGGTATTGACGGTTTCTGTGCCATGCTAATTTTTAAAAATTAAGGTGCAAAGTTAGGGAATAATCGCAAAAAAGAGGATGTCTTTGGGGACACCCTCTTTGAATTTAATAATTATGTCTGAGGGAATTTTTAATGCCCTCTGCAACGATGTGTTGTTGTACAATAAATACTTTAATCAATCAATTAAATAGGTATTTAATACCAAACATCATTTGCCATCTTGAACCAATAGCTGTTGAGTTTTGGAATGGTTGAGTAAACGGAGTTGTTCCCGTTTGGAATGGTAGCGAGAATGAAGGAGTTTTTCCATCGGCAGAGATACCCTCATATTTTAATATGTTTGTAGCTGTAGGAATTTTAACCACACCCCAATCCCGGTTGATAAAATTTCCGGCATTAATCATATCCAATGAGAACCTGATCGTGTGAGATTCTTTGCCAACTTTAAGTTTTAAATCCTGAGTTATGTTTAAATCCAGTTTACTATAGTAAGGCAATACCGTGGCATTTCGTTTAGCGTATTGACCCCTGTGCGTATTCAGGTAGGTTGAATTGGAAATGAACGCGTCCAGCTGTGACCAAATTTGTGCAGCTGATCTTGTATCAGTTGACGTTCCTGTACCTAACCCACCTGAACCGACTTTAACCAGGTTGATATCAGAAATTGTTTTTGGAATATACATCAGGTCATTACCCGTATTACCATCGCCGTTTAAGTCACCATTATAGACATATGAGGTTACACCATTGTTTGTCAATTCATAGATTGCTCCAAATGTTGTAGCAAGATTTTTCCCTTCATTTAGTTTATAGGAGAAGTTGCCAATAACCCTGTGTGGCTGGTAATAGGATGCATAACCTAAATTAGCTGCGTTAGGATCCTGATTGGCAACTGGTGCTGCACTCCATAATGATGAAGCAGTTGAACCACCTTCTGCAGTGTTCTTGGCCACTGAACGAGTGTACGCTATGCCATAGGTTAAATTTTCAAGAGTTCTTTGAATCTTTGCAGTTAAGGTGTAGACAAAACCCTTACTTGTGTTACTCATTAAAATTGCGTTCCCAATATTAGGATTTGCCAATGTCGTACCGGCATAATATTTATTTGTATTTGCAACCGAAGTTAAGTAACGGGTTCTGTTATCAATACCACCCAAAGCAAATCCGTTCGATTCATTTAAATTGACATTGGAGTAATAAACTGCATTGATGTCTTTGGTATAGTTGTATTCAGCACCGACTAACCAGCCTTCATCCAATTTCTTGTCAACAGCCAATGTTGATTTCCATGCTGTTGGATATTTGAAGTTTTTAGCAACCAAAGCAGTACTGTATGAAGTATTGGCAGCACCGGCAGTAGGCCTGTAAGCGTTAGGGTCAGCATTAAATACTGTCTTGTTGGCAGCGTTGGTGAATGAACCAAATTGAATACCATTGTTCGAAGCCTGGTTAGAAATCCAGACGAATGGCGGAGGTCCTGCGAAGATACCGGTACCGCCTCTAACCTGTAATGTTTTATCACTGTTGGGATTCCAGTTGAAACCAAATCTTGGTGAAACAAGAACATTATTCATTGGTGCTTTACCAATATTATATGACACATCGTCTTTGAATTTCAATGCATCAAAGTTAGGGTTATCAGTCATTGCCTGTTTATAAATGGTCTCATCAAATCTCAATCCAGCAGTTACGGTTAAATCATTTGTAATTTTCCACTTATCCTGGACAAACTGCGATAACTCTGTTGATCCGGCATAAGCCCAAGGGAAAGCCCCACCTGGCAAAGCAGAATATTGCAGGTAATATGATTTAGCATTTAATGTTCCGTTTTTTGCTGAATTATAGAAATCTGTCAGGCTATTGAATTGATAAACACCCTGATAACCTGGAGCAAATGCATTCTGATATTTCTTTAGTGAGTTTTGAGTACCAAAAGTTAGTTCATGCGCACCACTATAATAAGTCAAAATATCATTCAACTGGTATACGTTGGTAAACAATTTATTGTTGTAAGTGTACATTTCATAACCGAAAGTGGTAGAAATATTTCCATTGTTTAAGATATCAACCAGTGGAAATGTAGAACTATTGGAGTGAGGAGAACGGAAATCTCTCAATGCGGTATAACCAATTTGTAATTTATTTGACAACTTATTATTGAAATGGGTATTCAACTCAGCAATTAAAATATTAAAGTTGTTATTAATCACATAACCACTGCCAAAGAAAGGCATTGAATAGGTTCCTGGTTGTCCACCGGTTACCTGGCCAGAACCTGGTCGTGAAGTAGATGCAAATTGATCGGCAAATGATTTTAAGTAGTTATACTTCAATGTGAAAGTATTCTTGCTATTAATGTTCCAGTCTAATTTGGCTGTGACCTTATCTGAATTAGTTTTGAATGAATATCCCTGGAAAGAACCAGGGTCATATCCATACTTGGATTTTAGGAAACCAGCTAAAGCAGTTAAAGTATCTGCGTTTGCCTGGGAATAATTTCCACCCGCAGCATGAGTTGCGTCAGAAGCCAACATTGAAGTAGCGGGAGCGTCTTGTCTTACTTGCTCCACACTAACATAGAAAAACAATTTGTCTTTAATAATTGGCCCACCTAAACTAAATCCTTTTATAGAGTAATTAAAAGGAGTTTTTGGAACTGTTGTCGGTCCCGCATTATAACCCAAATAATTTTCATTCCTGGAATATTGGTAAATACTACCTTTAAAAGTATTTGTACCACTTTTAGTTACGGTGTTAACACCTGTTCCGGAAAATCCACCCTGTTTCACATCATAAGGTGATACATTAACCTGAATTTGCTCAATCGCTTCCAATGAAATTGGTTGTGCAGATGTTTGTCCACCCAGGATAGACGACAGTCCAAATGAATTGTTAAAATTAGCACCATCAACCGTCATATTATTGTATTGGTTACTTCTGCCACCAATATTCAATCCGTTTGCCGTAGGTTCTAACTTAACAAAATCCTGAATTGAACGGTTAATTGTTGGTAAACGATCAATTTGAGTTCTGGTAATTAACTCCTGAGATCCCGTCCTTGAACTACTGAAAGTCTTATCATTTGAAAACTGAATCACAACTTCACCTAACTGAGTTGCCTGATCAACTAATTTAAAATTTTGTTTAAAAGTTTGGCCCAAATTTAAATAAATGTCTGTTGCTGTTTCAGACCTGAATCCGACAAAAGAGGTGGTTAATGTATAAGGGCCGCCGATTTTCAAGTTTGGTAGATTATACCGGCCATCATTACGCGTGGTGGTCATATATTTTGTACCTGTCGGGATATGAACTGCGGTTACATTTACATTTGGTAATGATCCAGTTCCATCCGAAATGGTCCCTGAAATTTCAGAAGTCGTTTCCTGAGACTTTGCGATAACGGCAAATAGGATTAGCATTATCAGTATCAACATACTTTTTAGTTTTCTCATGCTTTTTGTTTTTTAGTTTATGAATTCCTTAGTAATAACAGATGTAAATTTTAATGTTATTTAACAATTTTTAATATTTAACAAATTAAGACAAACTTAATTTCATTTCCCACACAATTGGATAACATTCCTGTTACATTTATGGCGCCACTGACCGATTATAGTTATTCCGCCAATCGTTTTCTGGTTAAAATCCGGTTGGAATGACTACTTTTGCGGCAATTGCAACAATAATTCGATGTCAAAAGAAAGTTTTAATCGGTTAATAAAAATGCACGGCTACGTTAATCAGCCGATTGCACCAGGTATTGACCTTCTGGGTGAGATCCGGAAAATGAAATTGGCAAAAAATGCAGTAATTCTGGGACATTATTATATTACTGCTGAACTTCAGGATATTTCTGATTTTCTGGGAGATTCCCTTGCCTTGGCACAACAGGCGCAAAAGACAGATGCTGATCTAATTCTATTTGTTGGGGTTCACTTTATGGGTGAGACTGCAAAGATTCTTAATCCCGATAAAAAAGTCATTGTTCCCGATCTGAATGCCGGATGTTCATTGGCAGAATCGGCGCCGGCTGAGGCATTTCAGGCTTTTAAAATTCAACATCCTGATCACAAGGTCATTTCTTACATCAATTGCTCCGCTGAAATCAAGGCACTATCGGATGTTATTGTAACCTCCTCAAATGCTATGAAGATTGTGGAATCATTTCCAAAAGAACAACCTTTGATCTTTGCGCCAGACAAGAATCTAGGAAATTATATTAATTCGGTGACAGGAAGACAAATGGTTCTTTGGAATGGGGCATGCATGGTTCATGAAAAATATTCGCTGGAGAAAATTGTCAAACTAATGGACGAACAACCTAAAGCACTTTTTATTGCCCATCCGGAATGTGAACAACAGGTTCTTTTGGTCGCTGATTTCATTGGTTCTACAACTGCACTGCTTAATTATGTGGCTAAAAGTGAAGCCTCCGAATTTATCGTAGCAACTGAAAGTGGAATCCTCCACCAGATGCAGCGGAACTGCCCTGACAAAATATTTATCCCGGCACCTTCGATCGACTCAACATGTGGCTGTAATGACTGTAGTTATATGAAATTAAATACAATACAAAAACTATACCTTGCGCTAAAATATGAAAAACCCGAAATAATTCTCGATCCGTCAATCATTGAAAAGGCTAAAATACCCATCCTCAGAATGCTTGAATTATCAATCTGATTGGAATTGAGTTTGACAAAAGGCAGCTGGCAATTAGCAACTGGCCACTTGCCTGGACCGGCTTCCATTGATGACTTTCTTTACCAGTCAAAGCTTTGAACAAATTTAAATTTATCCAACAAAAAATTATATCTCAGGCAGCCAGTCGCAATTGCCGGAATCTTATTTACTCAATAATTGTTGTCCAATTGTATGGGTCCGGTTCAAGACCATATTGAATTCCTCTAAGCTTTTCATAAAGTTGAACCGACACTTTGCCCGGTTCAGTTCCGTAGGTGTATTCTAAATTTTTGTCGGCATCAAAGACTCTTTTAATCGGAGAGATTACAGCAGCTGTACCGCAGGCTCCAACTTCATCAAATTCGGAGAGTTCTTCTACCGGAATCTGACGTTCTTCAATCTTCATCCCCATATCAGCAGCCAATTGTCGTAAACTCATATTGGTAATAGAGGGGAGAATTGACCCTGATTTGGGAGTTACATAGGAATTTCCTTTAATCGCAAAAAAATTGGCAGGTCCACATTCATCAATATATTTCTTTTCCCTAGCATCCAGATAAAGTACAGCTGAGAATCCCTCATGATGGGCACGCTGACCGGCAACAAGACTGGCTGCATAATTACCACCAACCTTAATTTTACCGGTTCCCAGAGGAGCTGCACGATCGTATTCGCGATAGATTACCAGATCAGTCGGTTTAAAACCCTCTTTAAAGTAAGGACCAACAGGCATGACCAATACCAAAAAAAGATACTCATCTGCTGGATTTACACCGATTTGAGGGCCTGTTCCAATGAGCAATGGACGAATATATAAAGATGCCCCGGATTCAAAAGGCGGAACAAAAGCCTCGTTTAATTTCACAACTTTCTTTACTGCATCAGTGAATAATTGAGTTGGTACTTCAGCCATCATAATCCCTTGTGAAGAACGCTGCATTCGCTTTGCATTCTCTTCCATCCTGAAAACACGGATCTTTCCGTCTTTCCCTCTGAAAGCTTTTAATCCTTCAAAAGCCTCTTGTCCATAATGAAATGTAGTTGCCCCAATATGCAAAGTAACATTTTCAGATTCAGACACTTCTAATTCACCCCATTTACCATTGCGATACCAGCAACGAATATTGAAATCCGCTTTGCTATACCCAAATCCAAGATTTTTCCAGTCTATTGTTTCCATATCTTAATTTTATGCACTGATTCCGTCTGCTAAAGTACAATTAATCCATTAAAAGTTAGTTTTATTCAGAAAACAAAGCATTGATATCCCTAAATTTTTATCGGTGTAACTTTGCCAAATTCTCCGACTGTGAACTTTACAAACCGACAATTCTGAAAAATTTATTAACCATTATATTAACAAATATGATCCGCACAATAACGATGCATTGACATATTATATCATTGTATTTCAATCATTTATATATAAACATAAACCAATTTTTACAAATTTCCACATTTACTGCATTGAACTAAAAATGAATTTTCTTCGATTCAGCGTCTGGGATGAAAAATAAGTTCAAATTCTTCGTAAATTTGATAATGGATTCTAAAAATACCGATTTTAAAATAGTATTTGTAAGGTCTTGAAATAGTAATTATTGGAAATAGGTAAATTAAAATGAAAATAATCCATCCACCTGAAAGTGCAGGAATCCATGATATCTTATCAAAAACGACACATTAGTAAATAAGAAATAAATCCTAAAATTCTTACCTTAAAACCCATTAGCAATGGAAGAAAATTTGACTGAAGCATCTCCATTAAGCATGGTTCCGGCAAGGGGCCATGCAGTTCCCAATAAAAACAGGCCTTCAGTTCTCAGCTTCCCATACGATGAATCAATTCTTCAATTCATCGCAAAAAATTACCCGCATACGACAATCCATGACTGGAATAATTGGAACTGGCAGATAAAACATAGTATAGATTCTGCCGACCGGTTGAAGGAGATATTTGGGGAATTCCATGAAAACGTGATCCGTTCATTGCCGGAAGACCATTTACCATTTCGCATAACTCCTTACTTTAGTTCATTACTAAGCCGTTTATCTCCAAATCACCCACTTTTCAGAACCGTTGTTCCCGCCAAAGAAGAGTTAATTACAACTCCGGGAGAAATGATTGATCCTCTTTGCGAAGCAGAAATTACACCTGTACCTCATATTGTTCATCGTTATCCTGATCGTGTATTATTTACTGTAACAGGTTTTTGTGCTGCATATTGCCGTTACTGTACACGAAGTCATATGGTGTCTCAACAAAATAAATGTCATGTTTCAATCCGAAGTTGGGACAGAGCGATAGAATACATCAGAATTAACAATTGCATCAGGGATGTCCTTATTTCAGGAGGCGATCCGCTTACCTTGTCAGACTCGGGTATCGAATATCTATTATCCCGCATAAGAGCCATTCCCCATGTTGAAATTATAAGGATAGGCACTAAGATCCCGGTTGTATTACCGATGAGAATTACAAGGAGTTTGGTAAACATCATCAAAAAATATCATCCGGTGATGATGAGCCTTCATTTCTCACATCCGGATGAACTCAGCATTGAAGCGAGAGAAGCTTGCAACCGTCTGGCAGATGGTGGAATACCATTGGGAAGCCAAAGCGTCCTTTTGAAAGGGGTCAATGATCAGGTCGAAATCTTTAAAAAGCTTAATCATGAACTTTTAAAGGTCCGTGTTAGACCATATTACATCTACCAATGTGATCCAATTCCCGGCTCTGCCCATTTTCGGACTGAAATAAAAAAAGGGATCGATATTATTAATGGGCTTACTGGTTATACCTCGGGTTATGCTGTCCCGCATTTTGTAATTGACGCTCCTGGGGGAGGGGGGAAAATTCCAATATTGCCATACGCTATTAAAAGCACTAATAAAGAAGGTGTTACACTTATTAATTACGAAGGAAAAGAGTACATCTATCCTGAAAAGTTTTCAAATAATTTGGAAATATGATAAAAGTCGGCCTGACTTTCGACCTAAAGGAGGATTATTTGCAATTAGGATATACCCATGATGAGGTTGCTGAATTTGATACTCCGGAGACTATAGACGCACTTGAACAAGCCCTGAATTCATTGGGTTTCGAAGTGATCCGGATTGGGAATATTTTCAAACTGGTGAATTATCTTAATGATCAGAGTCGCTGCGATCTTATTTTCAATATTTGTGAGGGAATGTTTGGAATCGCACGTGAGGCACAGGTGCCGTGTCTTTTGGATGCCTACCGGATACCCTACGTATTCAGCGAACCCGATATCCTGAACCTGACACTCGACAAAGGATTGACCAAACTGGTTCTAAAACAAGCTGGAATACCTACTTCTGAATTCAGCATAATATCGCATATTACTGATCTTCATAATATTAGAATGCCATTTCCACTTTTTGTAAAACCTGTGGCAGAGGGGACGAGCAAAGGAATTGATGGATTCTCATTTGTTAACGATCAAATTCAACTCGAAAAATCGGTAAACTACCTGTTGACAACCTATCATCAATCAGTTTTAGTGGAATCCTTTCTTCCAGGAAGAGAGTTTACCGTTGGAATCGTTGGAAGCGGCGAAAATACAAAAGCGTTAGGAACCCTGGAGATCATTTTGAATGAACATACCCCCCACCCTTTCTATTCGTTTACCATCAAGAAAGAGTGGGAAAAATATGCCAGTTATCACCTGGCAACTGACGAAGTTGCTTTAAAATGTGCTGAAATTGCTGTCGATGTTTGGAAAATAATCAAAGGGAAAGATGGGGGTCGGATTGATTTCAGATTGGATGCCCAAGGAAAACCTAATCTGATAGAAATAAACCCTTTAGCAGGTCTAAATCCAATCTGGTCCGATCTGCCGATACTTGCCAGGTTGAGTGGAATGACCTATATTCAATTGATCAGTGCCATAATGGATTCAGCTCTAAAACGAACATCTTTAAATTATAATGAATGGCACATGCGATAATTCTTCATAATCCCGTCAGCGATACATCCAGGCAGGATGAACTGGATGTCCTTGATCAGGTGGAATTGATTTCCGAAACACTGACCAATTTGGGATACAGCTATCAATCACTGGAATTTACATTAAATAACAGCGACCTATTCAATTTATTGAAAAATAAGCCTGTTTCAGTGGTTTTTAATCTGGTTGAAACAATCAATAATTCCGGACGGTTCAGTTTTGTAGCCGCTGCAACGCTCGAATTATTCAAGGTTTCTTTTACCGGATCGGGGGCCGAAGCGATATTTCTGACTACCGACAAACTAGTTTGCAAAACTATACTTATCTTTAACAACATTAAAACACCTGCCTGGGCAAGGGAATTAGCAGAAGTTGACCCGGACATCATTTACCTGATCAAACCAATTTCCGAGGACGGTTCAGTGGGAATTGATGATGCACAGCTTTTCTCAGGAAAGGAACTCAAAGAGATCCCTGAAGGTTATTTTGCTGAAGAATATATTCATGGACGTGAATTTAATATTTCGATCATTGCCGGGGAAGAATCTTTTCAGGTATTACCAGCTGCGGAAATGTGCTTCTCAAAGGAATTCTATAATGATAAACCGCGTATTTTGGGTTATAATGCCAAGTGGGATGAACATTCTATGGAGTATCAAAATACCACAAGAAGTTTTCAATTTAACGAGCCTGATCAAATATTATATTCTGAATTACAGGAGATTGCAGGAAAGTGTTGGCGAATTTTCGGACTCCGGGGATATGCACGCGTTGATATAAGGGTTGGAGACGATGGCTTACCTCAGGTAATTGAAATAAATGCAAATCCCTGTATAGCACCCGACAGTGGCTTTATAGCTGCTTGTCATGAGGCAGGATTAAATAATATAGAAATTATAAAAAGAATTATTCATGATGCAAAACAATACTAACCAGGAATTTAAGAATAAGGGATTTAGAAAAACAGTCGTACCTACTGATATAATGACGGTTACAGATATATTGAAATCGACCGGCTTTTTTAAACCATTTGAAATAGATGTGGCCATCGAACTTCTCCAGGATCGGATGAAAGATGGAGAGGGATGCGGTTATCAATTTTACTTCCTTGAACTCGAAGGACGAACAGTGGCCTATGCCTGTTACGGTGAAATCCCATGTACCATCAAAAATTATGACCTTTACTGGTTGGCCGTGGATAATAATTTCAGAGGAAAAGGTCTTGGCACAATGCTGCTTCAAAAAATCGAAGAGGATATCAAAAAACATTCAGGAAGAGGCATCTATATTGAAACTTCCAATAAGGAACAATATGCCCCAACAATCGCTTTTTACAAGAAAAGCAGATACAAACAAATTGCTGTTTTCAAAGATTTCTATGCCATAAACGACAATAAGGCAGTTTTTTACAAAAAACTTTAAACCTCTTCGTACGGAATATCCTGGACCTCTGATCCGTTGTATTTCGGTGACTTGGGATCAATTTTGCGGGCTCTGAACAGGTCTGAGATTCCATTTAGTATGAGTAATGCTCCAAGAAACGGAAGAATGGCCTCTGCACTTTTAAAAGGATTGGAGAGTAAAAAGAGGCCGCTTCCTAAAGTAAATAATCCAATAATCATAAAGAGCCATGCCCAGACTGAACGTGTAAGAGATCCCAATGATCCTGCCAATTGTATAAACCCCATGATCAATAAGATAATTCCAATAAAAACCATGAATATTTTGATCATGATTGTCGGTGAGGTAATAAAAACCATCCCAAATATGATGTTCATCACTCCTTGAACAGACCAAAATCCAATCCGGTTTCTGTTCATTCTTAGGTTCGACAGAATCAGAGTGATGAGTCCGCTTACCAAAAGCATGGCACCAATAACCATCATAACCGTTTTCATGGTCAAACCCGGAACAATTAAAAGAACACCGCCGATAAGAATAGTTGAAATACTTCGGGTTATTGAACCCTTGGAGTTTGAGACAAATAAATTTTTCATAATTTCAGCATGAAAGTATTTTAAAACCTACAATTAACGATCTAACAAGAAACCTATTTTAATTTCATTTGAAAGGTATTCAAAAATGAATATCCGGCAGACCGAAATTTATGCAAAATAGCTATTTCAATGATTATTTCGAAACTTAATCAGATTTTTTTGGAAAATCAGTTTAAATTTGCGCTCTGAAATAACCATGATTCAGAAAATACTGAGGAAAATTATTTTTACGGACCTCCTACCCGGTAGGATTTGATCAAATAAAGAAGAAAGAATAAACAGATTAAACCTAAAGTTATTTAGCTCAATATATGGGACGCGCATTTGAATACAGAAAGGCCAGAAAGATGAAACGGTGGGGATCGATGGCCAGAACTTTCACGAAAATAGGAAAAGAGATTGCTATTTGCATAAAATCAGCAGGACCGGATCCGGTTTCAAACTCACGACTTCGTGTATTGATGCAAAATGCCAAAAATGCCAGTATGCCCAAAGAGAATATCGAACGGGCAATTAAGAAGGCAACATCAAAAGATCAGACCGATTATAAAGAGGTAGTATATGAAGGTTATGCCCCACATGGTATAGCGGTTCTTGTGGAAACAGCCACCGATAATACTACTCGTACAGTAGCAAATGTCCGGAGTTACTTCAATAAAAACGGCGGTTCACTTGGGACATCAGGATGCGTGGATTATCTTTTTGAGCATAAATGCCTGTTCAAAGTAAAGAACAAGGAAGGCATTGATCTTGAGGAACTTGAATTCGAAATGATTGATTTGGGTGTTCAGGAGGTTTTTGCTGAAGATGAAAATATAATTATCTATGGCGACTTTGAAGCTTTCGGACCAATTCAAAAATATATCGAAGAAAATGATTTTGAGATTGTTAATGCAGAATTTGAGCGGATTCCTTCCGAAGTTAAGGAGTTAAATGAAGATCAGATTGCTGAAGTTGAGAAGCTGTTAGAGAAACTTGAAGAAGATGACGATGTAACTAATGTTTTTCATAATATGAAAGATTAGAAATGTTAAATTTCTATTAAAATTTAACATTTTTTTATTATTTTATTTGAATTTATTTTCCTAATATTGTACTCATAGAATTAAAAATACAAACAAGATATTCAAGACATCCTTTCACCAGTTGAAAGGTTATTTAGGTTAGGTTTAGGTTAGGTAGAGCAAGGAGTCATTCGACTCCTTGCTTGTTTTTATCCCTATTCTATTGAGCTTCACCCAGAAGCATCTGCTTCCCTTTTTCAATATTTTCAAGTTGCTTAACTGTCAGTTTTGGATATTCAATTCCCAAAGAGCTAAGTTTTTCAACGATAATCTGGCATACAAGTAACTGCATAAACCATTTATGATCTGCGGGAATAATATACCAGGGAGCTATTGCAGTTGATGTGTGCTTAAAAGCCTGCTCATAGGCTGAATGGTAATCTGCCCAGTATTTACGTTCCTCAACATCCCGATCAGAAAATTTCCAATTTTTTTCAGGATGTTCTATCCGCTTTAAAAACCGTCTTTTCTGTTCATCTTTAGAAACATTAAGGAAAAATTTCAGGATTAGTGTACAATTGTTGGAAAGGTACTTCTCAAAATTATTGATTTCGTTATATCGCTGAAGCCATAACGACTGGTCCGGGGCGACTTTGCTATAGTCGATCGCAAGTTTTTGACCGGCGAGAATTTCCGGATGGACCCTGGTAACCAAAACCTCTTCGTAATAGGAGCGGTTAAAAATACCAATATCCCCTTTTGCAGGAGTAACCTTCATGCAGCGCCATAAATAGGCATGATCAAGCTCCTCAGCAGAAGGCACTTTAAAACTTGTGACATTACAACCCTGTGGGTTTATTCCAGACATCACATGCTTTATTGTGCTGTCTTTCCCTGCAGCATCCATTGCCTGGAAAATAATTAATAATGAAAATTTATCCTGCGCATAGAGTTTGTCCTGAATTTCAGAAAGACTTTCAATCCCCTGTTTTAGTTCATCTTCTGCACTTTTTTGATTTGTAAATGAGTTCTTGTCATCAGTTGGAAAATCGGATAGTTTCCTGCTCCCGTCGGCAGGAAAAATGTATTTATCAAAATTCATAAACGATTATTTTAGTTAAAGATTAAATCAGAATGCCTGTTATAGGATTAATGGAATAAAGTTAATGATTATTCGGCTCAATAGTGAAATGCCTGGATTAATGTTAATAGATCTTTCAATTACTTATCTTTGCAGTTAGATCGAAAATAAACTGAATGTTAGATCAAAAAACAATATGTGCCATTTCTACTCCTCCGGGTATAGGTGGAATTGCTGTAATTCGGATGTCTGGAAAGGCAGCTATTCAGATTGCAGAGATGGTTTACCGGTCACCCCAAATTGATAAGAAGCTCTCAGATCAACAGGCAAACACCCTCCATTTTGGTACAATCAGGTCGGAAGATAACCTGATCGATGAAGTTGTTATTGGCCTTTTTCGGGCACCTCACTCCTTTACCGGTGAGGATATAATTGAAATCTCCTGTCATGGATCGATCTACATTCAGCAGCAAATACTTCAATTATTGATTTCACGTGGCGCCCGTCTGGCTCGGCCAGGTGAATTTACCCAGAGAGCATTCCTCAATGGCAAGATGGATTTATCCCAGGCAGAAGCAGTTGCAGACTTAATTGCTTCAGCAAATGCAGCTGCACATAAACTGGCTATAAATCAAATGCGTGGTGGGTTCTCCCGGGAGCTTAACCAGTTAAGAGCTGAATTGCTCCGGTTCGCAGCCCTGGTAGAGCTTGAACTTGATTTTGCGGAGGAGGATGTTGAATTTGCTGACCGAAGTTCATTAATTGAATTATCGACTCGAATTGCAAACCTGTTACAGAAACTTACGGATTCGTTCCGACTGGGAAATGTCATTAAAAACGGTATACCTGTAGCAATTATAGGCGAAACAAACGTAGGAAAATCGACACTGCTAAATGCCCTGCTCAATGAAGATAAGGCCATAGTATCTGATATTCACGGCACTACACGTGATGTAATTGAAGATGTGGTCAATATTGGCGGCACCCTTTTCCGTTACTGCCGGATTCCGCGAAACTGCTGATGTTATTGAAACGATGGGAATAGAACGGAGCTACCTTCAGCTCGGAAAGGCAGAGATTATTTTACTGGTGACCGACCTCAGCAGTGAAGTTGGTCCCATTTTTAAGCGGATTCACAATATCCGTGAAAAGATCACGGACCAGCATCTGATCATAATTGCCAATAAAGTAGATATTGCCTTAGAAGAGACTAAAACAAGATTGTCCGGGTTTAAATTATTTCAAAATGAATCGCTGGTTTTTTTGGCTGCCAAAAACCGTGATAACCTGGATCAGTTGATCCGAATAATGACCAATACATTGAATCTCTCTCCCACCGGTTCAGATGATATCATTGTCTCGAATGTGCGGCACTATGAAGCGCTCTCCCTGGCTCTCAATGCGATAAAGCTGGTTATAGAAGGGTTAAATTCAGGGATTACGGGTGATTTTCTGGCCCAGGATATCCGTGAGTGTCTCCATTATCTGGGCGAAATAACAGGTGAAATAACTACAGATGAGACACTTGGATATATTTTTAAGAATTTTTGTATCGGAAAGTAACCAGCCATTACCAACAAAATACAAAACATTTATAAAACCACTTAAAAGCCTTGTTTTCAGGGCTTTTTTTATGCCTAAAATTAATATTTACTCTTTATCTTCTAAAATGCTTCTAAGTGAAATAATGCCAAAATAAACCTTTAGGATCAATTGTAGATCATTATTTGTAAGTATCAATTAATTGAGTGATGTTGTCGGTTAAATGAAATTCATCCTGATAATATCCCCTTATTTTTTGTTAAGAATTCACTTTGGTCAAATTATTAGATTCCAACTAAAAGCCGCTTAAAACATGCTAAATAACATATTATTTAAATTGAATTATTTAAATTTTTACCTGTTAAGATTAATACATTTGTTTGGTGTCTTGTAATAATAGATGAAAAGTCAATCGACCAAGAGTATTATAATAAAGAAGTTTTATTATTCCATTATTTATTTTACTATTATTAGAAATACTAAATGGACATCCCTCATAAGCTGAAAAATAAAGCAAAAATGGTGAAGCAAAAAAAACGTGCCCAGGACTTTTTTGCTTCCTGCCATTCAAAGCAAATACTTGATGATGAGATTGTATGCCTAGCGGCTTATATTGATGCTGCTAAATTAATATTTAATGACCGCTCTGTTTCAAAATCAATTGCATCCGAAATATTGTTTTTAGAAAATCTACAGGATCTAAATCCAAGGCTTAAAAATCAGCTAAAACTATACCTTGAAATTACAAAGTATCTTGCTATAAACCACAAAAATAAAGGAGATTATCAGAATAATATTGAACATTTCAAACTGACAAATTCTCTGATAAAAACTCCGGTACTTGTTATTGCAGGAGGCGCTTCCCTAATGGATGAATCTGCACTTGAAGCTTACAATGAATTCTTCATCGAATTGATGCACGGTTTTGAAGGCACAATTATCAGTGGTGGAACGACTGCGGGAATTCCGGGTGTGGTAGGAGCTATAAAAACAAAAACCGAAAAAAAAGGCACTTTGGATTTTAGTCTTATTGCCTACTTGCCTCATGAACTTCCTCCTGATGCAACCCGATCCTTAGCATATGATCATTTTTATGAAACAGAATCCACCCATTTTTCAGCGCTTGATATCCTGAGTTACTGGTGTGATCTGATCGGAAACAGGATAAACCCAGCTGATGTCTTTTTGATAGGTATTGATGGTGGTTCCCTTGCAGCTCTGGAATACCGGATAGCTCTCTCTGTCGGGGCTAAGGTTGGTCTGATGACTCATTCCGGGAGGGCCGTTGACGATCTTCTTCAGGATAATAAATGGAAAAATTATCCTAACCTAATCCTGGTGCCTGAAAACCCAGTCGAAGCTTGTGGACTAATAAAAAAATCGATAAAAAAGATATTATCCCAATAAAATCCTTTTATTATTCATCGGAATAGCTTAACTTTGAGATATTCCTCTTAATCAGAATCTTATGTCTGGTTTAAAAGCATATTCAGCCCACTACTCGTTGATCAGACTTTGCTCTGGTAACTTTATTAACTAAATCTTATGGAAACAAAAAAGATCTTTATTACCGGCGATATTGCCAATGATTATTTTCTCATCAGAGGAAATCGATTCAATTCCGATGACCAGAACACTTCTCACAAGGGAACACATTATGCCTGGAGAAAAGGTGGTGCCTACATTATCTTTGAATTCCTCAAGGAAATAGCGAAAAGTAGAATTCCTGAAGTTGATTTTGAACAAATGAGGATTGAATTTGGCTTCAACGAAGACATTTTCAAATCGCTTCCGGAGAAGAACAGCAGTTTCGTTTCTGTTAACCAGTTTGAAAAAGATAGAAAGCGTATTTGGAGAGTTGATGAATTTCTAGGATATGGCGACCCTGGAAATCAAATGACAGATCTTGTTCAATATCATGTTTGTGCAATTCCGGATACAAATATGCTGATCATTGATGATGCAGGTATTGATTTCGCAGCCATTAATAGTAAACCCATTTTGGATTCACTGATTGAAAGTATAAAGAATGGGGGAAAAGATAATCCTCAGGCTCTTATCATTTATAAAAAATCAGGAGGATTCGGGAACAATAATTTGATAAAATATCTTCTGCAAATTTCTGGGCAGGATCAGCTAAACCTGATTACGATTCTTTCAATCCAGGATATCAGGAACCTCGATGTAAAAGTATCCGCAGGTCTGTCGTGGGAACAAAGCGCACTCGATCTGGTTGCTGAATTAAAAACCAATGATGTGCTAAGTTCTTTGCTTAAAAGTAAATATCTTGTAGTTACTTTTAAATCCTCCGGGGCATTACTGGTGATTAATAATGGGCAAGGTAATTTTGAATACACGCTGATCTTCGATCCTGAAAAGATGGAGGGTGAAGATGAGGACGACAGCCAGGGAGGGATGATTGGTTGTTTGTCTGTTTTTACAGCTGCATTTGCTGCACATCTGAACCTTGCAAAAAGAAGAAAAAATTATCTGATCGGGGATGCAGTAAAGGCTGGACTTACTGCGATCCGCTTGTTTTACGAAAATGGCTATATTCCCGGTGAAGGTGGTATTAACTATCCATTTGCGGCAGTTGTGGAAGGACTAAAAAAAACACGGGAATTTGCCTTTTCATCAGCATCAGTTCCCGGATCGGGCGCACATCCTGGTGACCAAGTCCGGGAATGGTCTGTGCTATTGGATAACTATTCTGAAAATAAGAAGAAGGAAGGTATTGAAATAAAAGCGCTCTCTGCACTGGCTAAGAATATTGTACTCAAAGGGCCAGCCATACTAAAAAATATTCCATCCGGCCGGTTCGGCAATCTCTTTACAATTGATCGCAGTGAAATTGAGAGTCTTCGAAACCTTAAAAAGATTATGGAGACTTATGTCAACCGGGACGAAGGTAAAAAGCCACTGAGCATAGCTGTTTTTGGCCCTCCGGGCGCAGGAAAATCATTTGCAGTGGAGGAAATCGGTAAAGGGATAATGGGAACAAAATTTCATTTGATTGTTTTTAATCTTTCGCAATTCAGCGGTACAAATGATCTGATCGGAGCCTTGCACCAAGTTAGGGATTGTGTTCTCAGAAAGAAAATTCCCATCGTTTTCTGGGACGAGTTTGATTCCCAGAGCTACAAATGGTTACAATACCTGTTGGCACCTATGCAGGATGGCGCATTTCAGGAGGGTCAGATTACGCATCCTGTTGGAAAATGTATCTTTGTGTTTGCAGGGGGTACCAGTTACAATATGCATTCATTTGGCAAATTTAATACGGAAGAAGCCGGAAAGGACTTTATCCTTAAGAAGGGTCCTGATTTCATTAGCCGATTGAACGGGTATATCAATATCCTTGGACCTAACCGTCGGCAGCAATTCAACCCTGATTACCATAAGGAAGATGAAAAATGGGCGGATGATCCAACTGACCTTACTTACCCAATTCGAAGAGCAATTTTCATCATCGGTTTACTTCGCCTAAAGAATTCGGATTTCCCCTATAAAATGGACTGGGGTTTACTGAATGCACTGATAAAAGTGGACAGATACAAACATGGTTCACGCTCAATGGCGAACTTGTTAAGTGATATCCGGCAGAATAATCCCCAAAATTTACTACTTCGCTCGTGGCTCCCTTCAAAACCGACGTTGGAACTTTATTTTAAAGATGCTGACAGCTTTTACAAATATTTGGTGATTGAAGATGATTTCCTTGAAATGGCATGGGAGATTGCCCCGCTTGTCCATAGCTACTGGATGAATAAGATTAATGATCCTGCAAACGAATATGCAGTAGAATATTGTTTTCTCCCCGTTTTCATCAAGGAGAGCAACATGGAAGCAGTAAGGCGGATTCCAAGAGTGCTGGCCACTGGTGGATTTAAAATAACCCTTAAAAATGACTCCAATAAACTCGATGAAAAAGCTTATTTGTCCGTTATTAATGAAGCCAACCAGGTTTTGCTTGAAGAAATGGCAGAAAAGGAGCATGAGCTCTGGATGGAATTCTATGAGGCCAATGGTTGGGAATATTCCGAAATCAGGAATGACTATATCAAAAAACACAATTGTATGGTCCCATATTCGCAATTGCCCGAATCTGAAAAGTTAAAAGACAGGGAGGTGATTTCAAATTACCTGGCAATTGTGGAGAAAGCAGGGTTTGGAATAGTCAAAGAATAAATCCGCGAATTTAATGGATAAGCCAAAATAATCGTAAGTCAATAAGGCACTTATAACTTCTGTGCAATCCGGTTAAATAGAATAACAAATCCACTTGAAAATGAAGAATCGAAAATTAGGTTTTTTCGGGAGAATGTTTGGAACAAAGAAGTCTGATAATGAACGCTATGATGCTTTTATTAGCTACCGTCGTGAAACAGGCAGTGACCTGGCCAGTTTGTTGAAGATCCAACTGGAAAATACCCATCATAAACGAATATTTCTGGATGTAAAAGAACTGCAGGTGGGTAGATTTGATGAAATGCTGCTTAGCCGGATTGAAGAGACACCCAATTTTATTTTGATTCTCAGCAAGGATTCCCTGGATCGGTGCACTATAAAAACTGACTGGTTAAAACGGGAAATTATGCAGGCTATTAATACCGGGCGAAATATCATCCCTGTTTTAACCGACAATTTTTCCTTCCCTTCCGAAGAGCTATGGAAAAATTTGCCCTCTGAAATGAGGGTCCTGCAGTCCCTTAATGGGATACAATACAATCATTTATATCAGGATCCTGCTATTGAAAAAATTAATGCTTTCATGAAGGATGAAATGTCTCATGTTCTGATTCAAAAACGAGATTCCATTTCTCAACCTACAATAAATGGAGATGTAATTGTCCCTATTAAGATCCTTCCAACTTCAGAGGTGCTTCGCAGCAATGACATTCCTCAAACAAATCCGGGAGTTTCAAGTTCAATGGGGGAACCTAAACCCTCTTTGAAAGTGAAAACCGCATCAACAATGGATCCGAAGCAAGTGGAAAATACAGAAAATACACACCATAGAGTTCCTGAAAATGAGATAATTGTCCCTGTTCATGAAGGTCCGAAACATACCTTACCAATTGTACTTACCTCAGAACCCTATTCTGTGATAACTGGCGTGCTTGTCACGAAGACGGATGGAGAGGAAGTTAACCTGCCCGAGTTCGGTATCGGCTGGGATAATATGGGAAGAGCAGTCAGGGACTTCTTTAAAATTGAAAGAGGTGGTGGGTCTATGAATATTCCATGGAACAGGATTGATTCTGTGATGATAAAAAAGTGGGATGATATTTTGCTTTTGCTTTGTGATGGTAAAACTATTGATAAGGTTAAACCTGGGTTTGGTCGACTGGTGGGTAATGATGACTCAGGTTTTGCGTTTAATCTTGCATTTGATAATATGCAATCAATTATAGTTTTACGAAACTCAGCTATAACTGAGGTTGAAGCATTGATAAAGGATATCCCTGATCTTGTAAAACGGATATCACCCAATTCTTCATATTCCAGTATAATAGACATAGCACATGATAATCAAGGCGTACTCGTCACTCACGATCTCTTCTTTCAGAAAAAACCTGCAACCAATGGTCATTCAACTTTTCGGCTTCCTGGCCTTCATACATTTGCTGCAAGCGATAATTCTGTTAGTATCAACATCGCATCATATGGTTGCTTTAACCTGTCGGTTTATGATCGTGGAACAGCATATGCTCTTGCTCACGCGTTTAATCGCTTAAACACATTGATGTACGAGAAATATGGATTTTCAACTTTACAAGAATAAGAATTGGCGCATAAAACAGGAATTAAGGCTCACCATTCCAAGTGATTAATAATCAAATAGGGAGGATCGTAAAATGACGTTTTTAAAAAAAATATTTGGAACCAGGGGAAATGAGAATGAAGTATCATTAATTAAAAAATGTCTTGTCTGCGGTGAAATAAATCCCATGAAAGTAAAATTCTGCTCTTCATGTGGAAGTGAATTTCCAGTTGTCTTTGATCACTTTGATGCTTTTATCAGCTATCGCCG
>Ga0316218_1001810_pt1 | contig 21851 bp, 12 predicted proteins | sample TBH18003metaG_FD_203634 | JGI IMG/M metagenome (GOLD analysis project Ga0316218, IMG submission 203634) | Freshwater microbial communities from Trout Bog Lake, Wisconsin, USA - TBH18003 | ecosystem: Environmental > Aquatic > Freshwater > Lake > Hypolimnion/Profundal zone | place: USA: Wisconsin...
ACGGTCATTGGCCTCAGGGCCTCCCAATCCGTCGTTTCCCGCCTACTCTACAGGAGCTAACCTCGCCAAAGCGCGAGGGTGATTGTTGGGCATGAACCTGCGTCGCGCCAGCTTCCGGGGAGCGCACCCGTCCCGGGAGCTGGCCGAGGCGCCCCGCCTCGGCGAACTTTGCGCGTGGAGTCGCCGCAATGCACTGGGGAGACTGGAAGTCCGCGTCGGCGGGACGCCGACGCCAACACGCGAGACGCGTGCGCTCCCCGGAGTCCCGCTCCCGAACGCCTGTTGTTTCCGGTAGGTTCATTGGCAGCCTGCCGGTTGGGGACAGGCGTTCAGCGCCAACGGCGCGACCCCATACCAGCCTAGGGCAACGCCCTAGGTCTTTGAGCCACAACGGAATAGCGCCGAAAGCGCGTTCCATACCGCCGGAGATATAGAACGCGCTTTCAGCGCTAAACGCACTGTTTTTCGAAATCCTAGGGCGTTGCCCTAGGTATGGGGCTGGGCCGTTGGCCCGGAAAGGCGCCAGGCGATGCCAGGTTCATGCCCAACAATCACCCTCGCGCTTTGGCGAGGTTAGCTCCTCAGGATGACAGCGTTCGGGGCGCCGTTTTTACTTGGGAGACCGGTTGAGCCTAAACGCGGGAATGGATCTCGCGCAAAGGCCGCAAAGCACGCAAAGACAGAGACTTACAACTTTGCTGTGGATCACCGTGAGGGTTAGCCACTTGGGTTACTTAAAACTCTTCCAACCCTTCTTCTTTGCGTGCTTGGCGCCTTTGCGCGAAATTTTCATCGCGTTTTTAGGCTAGGCTAAGTTATCCGCGGTTCAAATGCCGTTCCAAATCATCTTTGTTCCACGCGCACCTGTGCCGTCGCGGAGACGCCTGATTTCGGGTTTCTCAGAACGATGGCGTGGGTTCCGGAAACGAGCACTGCGAACGCCTGCCCCTCCGCTTTCCCGATGGTCAGCGTGGGGCTGCTCCATTCGGCGTCGTCCCCGAGGTTCGAACTGAGGGCGAGCATTTTTCCATGCTCCGGCATCTCGGGGTCCAGCAGGTAGGTGCTCCCGGAGACGGGATTCAGCACCCGCGGCTCAATGCATTCGGGCTGCACGCTGGAGCGCAGGGCGTATCCGGCGGGGAACCGATTGAACGAACCGCGCCACCACTCGGCAAAAACTTCGTCGGCGAGCAGCGCATTGCCGGTCTGGTCGTAGTCCTCGTCGCGGGCGAATTGGGGCGGGTGATCGGCTCGGAAGAGCTCCTGAACGCGGAAGGGAGAATTCGCAATATACATTGCCGAAATCGCGTGGCCTGTTCTGCGGTCGATGGCTCCCGCGACAACTCCCGGCGGTTTGGCATACCAGGTCGGCGCGCGCCGGGCTGCAAGCCGGGTGACAATCTGGTGCATTGCGGTGGCCGCGCCGCTGACGCCGGAAACGCCCTGCATCGGGCGCCCGTTGTGGTTCCCCATCCAGACGCCCACGGTGAACTCCGGGGTGAACGCCAGACACCAGTTGTCCCGGAAATCGGAACTGGTGCCCGTTTTGCAACCGACACGGAACGGAAAGCGCATGGGAGACTCCGAGCCGAAGGCTGGGCTTCGCGCCGCGTTATCGCTGAGGATGTCCGCCAGCAGATAGCAGCTTTCGGGGCTGAAAATGCGGGCTCCGGCGGCGCTGCGATCGTGCGTTGGGATCACGAGACGCCATGGCCGGTATTCGCCCAGGCGCGCAATGCAGGCATAGGCGTTGACGAGGTCGAGCAAACGCACTTCGGCATTGCCGATGGTGAGGCCGAGCCCGTAATGGCCCGCCGGTTGCGTGAGATTGCGGAAACCGAGCCGGTGCAGCGTGTCCAGCAATCGGGGCGCGCCGCCGGTCTGTTGCAGCAGTCTCACCGCGGCGGCGTTGACGGAATTAGCGAGCGCCTCGCGCAACGACAGCGGTCCGTGGAAGACGCGGTCGTAGTTTTCCGGGGTGAAGAAGCCGCCGCTTTCCGGGTAACGCGCGGGCACATCGGCGACGATGTCTCCCGGCGCGGCCCCGCTTTCAAACGCTAGAAGATAGGTGAACGCCTTGAGGGTGGACCCCGGCGACCGCGGCCAAAGCGCCCCGTCGATTTGCCCGCCCTGCGGGGAGTTGAAATCGCTGGACCCGGCAAACGCCAGAATATCCCCGGTGGCGTTGTCGATCGCCACCGCCGCCGCATTGTGAACGTTGCGCGTTTCGAGCGCCGCGACTTCGTTGTGGAGGATTGCTTCGACCTCGCCCTGGAGCGCCGCGTCGATGGTCGTCCTCAACTGGGTGACGCCGCGGTTCATGCGCAACGCCAGCGACACGGCATGCGGCGCGATACGATGTTCCTGAATGGGAGCGAATCGCAGCGGTTCCCGCGCCGCGATCGCCAACTCGCCGTGCCAGCCGGGCCGAAGTTTCTCGCATCGGCCCAGGACGACCAGTTGCCGCCGTTTCGCCGCTTCGGGATGCCGCAGCGGATTCAGCCGCGCCGGCGCCTGCGGGATTCCCGCCAGCATCGCGCATTCGGCCACGGAAAGGTCGGCCAGCGGCTTTTGAAAATAGAACTGCGCCGCAGCTCCGCATCCGAGGTTCGTCGCGCCGTAGTCGAGCCGGTTCAGGTACATCTCCAGGATCCGCTCTTTACTGAAGCGCAGCTCCACTTGCCGCGCGATCAGCATTTCCCAAAGCTTCACCGCCACCGTGCGTTTGGCGGGCGCGCTGGATATTTTCACCAACTGCTGGGTGATGGTCGAGGCACCGGAGACGGGTCGCAGCCGCCGGAGATTCCTCCAGAACGAACGGCAAAGCGCCAAACCGTCGATGCCACCGTGCCGGTAAAAGCGCTTGTCCTCCGCCGCAACCGTGGCCGCAACGAGAGCGGGCGGGATTTGCGAAAGCGCAACCTGCTCGTGGCGGAAGCGCCGGTCGTGCAACAAGCGCGCCAGCACCGTTCCGTTGCGGTCGAAAACGACGCGGCTCTCCGGCATATCGCGGCGCAGCCCCTCTGGAAGCGGCGCCAGCCATGGAAAAACCCAGTAGGATGCGATCGCAAGGGCGGTCGCGAGGCCTGCCGCGAGCGGCAGTTTTCGGAAAGTTAGACGACGCATCGTTCAGAGAGAATCCCCTTGGGGTAAGACATATTCTGTCCGCCTCTGGTGGCAGATGGCCGCGCCAGCGTCTTGGAGTGCGGGCAGTCCTCTGCCGCTTTGTGACGAGGCTTGGTGATGGCTGGCACCCAGTCCAATTCCCGACGCCCTTTTGGCAGGAGTAATGCGTGGAGGGTTCCCTTGTGACCGACAAGCTTCCCGGTGGGCACGGTGACTATTCGGCTTGCGAAAGCGGCAGAGGACTGCCCGCACTCCAAGACGCTGTCGCGACTGCAACGCCCCTCTCGCTTTCACATCAATTATCAATTTCCTTCGCCCCGTTTTCAAAGCGCTCCGATGCCGACAGCCCGTATTTCTCCGGGTTATACATCGCTTCGATGCGCGCGGGCGGGGCCATGACGGCGCCGCGTCCGGTAACCCGCGCCAGGTAGGTCAGCGTATAGCGTCCGCCGGCGATTCCGTCGGAGAAAAACGCCACCCGGTCATCCCGATATTCCACGTGGCTCATCTGCCAGTTCGTCCGCAGCAGTTGTTCGGCGCCGGGCGCCGCCTGGCTGGCGAACTCGGGATTGACCGCTTCCAGGATCGCCGGCAGCGGGTCCTCGACGGCGACGTAGAAACTAAACGCCGGGACATGAACCGAGAGCGTCACCAGAACGACATCGCCGGGCTGCAAGTTCACCGCCGGTTCTCTGCCGCCTTTGGGATTCACCCGCTGATACGCGCGCTGGATGGAGAACCCGCAATCCACTTCGCGGGCGGGCTCGATCTTCGGACGCGAAAGCAGGTGAAGCCGGCAGAAGGCCTGGCCGGTTCCCTGCACCGACGCCAGCAACTCGGGCGCTTCGGTTCCGCCCTTGAGGACAATCCGGAAGCTCTGGAGTTTCCGCTCCGGAGAAAGCGTGAAGCGCTCCGAAACACCCATGCCGCGCAGATTGCACACCAGCGGCGCGCGCCCGTGTTCCTCGGAGTGCGAATAGGCAGCCAGGGCGTTGAGGCTCCAGGCGTTGTTGATCGTCGCCCCCCAGTGGCCTTCGCTCGTCCGGGTGCTGATGAGCGCGTCCGCCAGTTCCGTTGTGCGGTGCGCCAACGGATCCACCATGCACCACGCCATCAACTGCATCGGGACGTCGAGATTGCGCCACAAGAAATGCAGATCGTTCTCTTCGGTCACCACGCTCGCGGGCTGATCGAGCACCTGCCGCGCCTGTTCGTGGGAGCCGCCGCCTTTCACAATCGCCATCGCCAGCAGCGCGCGCGCCGAGAGCGAGAATTTCGCCGCATCCCTCACCATCGTGTCCACATAAGCCGGTTCCGGCTTTCCGCCCAGCGCGAGAATGTACAGGATGCGCGCGCGCGTTTCCGAGGCGCCATGGTAGCCGTCGTCGAAGTGCTGCCGCAGCACGGTTGAAAGGTAGCGCAGAAGTTTCTGGATGGCTTCATCGGGAATCGACGCGCCGTTCTCCCTGGCCAGCAACAGCCCCATCCCTCCGTAAGACGACCCCCAGATGCATACCTCGGTCCCGCCCGGCCAGTAAGCCAGGCCGCCCGAACTCGTCTGCATCGAAAGCAGCCGGTTTGCCCCGCGCTGGATTGCGTCCGCGATTTCGGCGTCGCTGCGTTGCATGGCGGGGATGTAGTCGCGCAGTTCCTTCGCCGCGAACCACGGCGCCATCGAACTGGTCGTCTGTTCCACGCATCCGTAGGGATAGTGCAGCACATGCTCGATGGCGTCCGCCGCTTCGGTCAAAATCGACGGCGTCATTTCCACCGTCAGTTCGCCGCTGCCCGCCAGCAACTCGGGCGAGAGCTTCTTGAGCAAATTAACCTCCGAAGCGTCTGCGTTCAGCCGCTGGTACGCGGATTCCCGGAACAGCGGCAGCGGGAAATAGACCGGGAATTTTGACTGCACCGTATCGGCCAGTTCCGCCTTGTCGGCGTCCGGCACGGGCTGATCCAGAGTCACCTGCACCGCCTTCCAGTTCCACACGGCATCGCCGGTTGCGGTGAATCCGACATTGAACACCATGGCGCGGCTTTCGTTGGTCGCGAGCCGAATCCGCCTGGCCAGGGTGCGGACATTGCCCGAACCGCTGTCGATCGGGCAGCCATCCGAAGTCTGCAGCGAGACCTCGAACAAGCCGGCATAGGGCGAGGTATTGTGAACCAGCGCTTTCACCTGAAGACGGTCGCCCACATGCGCCACACGGGGCGCCGACGGTTGCACCATCAGCGGCTTGTTGACCGTTATTGCCGAAACCGCGTTCCCAAACTGCCGCGCGCCCGCCACCGCCACCGCGAGAATGCGGAAGCGGGTGAGCGAATCGGGCGTCTTGAAGTTGGCCCGGAACGCCCCGTCGGCGCCGGTGCGAATCGTTCCCACCCAGAGCGGGCACGGATTGAAATCGACCCGCAGCTTGTTTGCCGCCGAAGCGCCGCCACCCCCGGCCGTGAAGCCTTTGTTGCTATATTCGATCGCACTCGGATCTTCGGGCAGGAACAGCGGCAGCGTAGTGCCGGTCTCCACCCCAAGCGGCACCGCCGGCAGCATGGTTTCGAGGAAGTCGGGATTTGCATACCCCGCCACTTGCAGAACGCCTTCGTCCTCCACCCATAGCGTCACTTCCGCATTGGACACAGGACGATTGGCCGAGTCGGTGACCGTTCCTTCTGCGAAAGTCTCGGTCCCCGGGCGCACGACCGGCTTTGCAGGCTTCAGGCGGACGTTGAGGCGGTCGAGCCGGTCGGCCACCTTCACCTCGCAATAACCGATCTTGGCGATCGGTTCCTTCACTTCGCGCCGGTTATCCCGCGCGCCTTTGATCAGCGTTACCGAGACGTACACGTTCGGCGCGTCGGCGTCGGTCACGGGAACGGTGATGACAGGCGAGGTCGTGCTGAGTTTCGTCACGAAGGACCGGTGAACCTTGTTGCGCTCCAGCGAGATGAGGGCGTAGCCGTCCACCGGCGTTTGGACGAGAATCCTTGCGGTGTCCCCCGGTTGGTATTGCTTCTTGTCCGGCACCAGTCGGATGCGGGCGTTGTCCTCGTATTCCCAGGCGTAGTCCTTGCTGCCGTAAGCGTCCAGTTTTACGCGTGTCGCCACCGCGGCCCCGGCTTCGTCCTTGCCGCGCACGGTGACGTAATAGCTGCCCGCCTCCGTCGGTACATAGGTCAAAGCCGCCGGCACATCGCCGTTGAGCGCGATGTCCTGCCGGAACACCTCCTTGCGCGACGATGTGCTGTGCGTGGCGGTGTCGCCGTTGGCGGTCTTGGTCACCGTCGTTGTCCAGGTCTCGTGCTCGATGGACACCGTCGCTTGCACCGGATGCGCGTGCGGTTTGCCGTCCTCGTCCACCGCGATAAACGCAAGCGGGATTTCCCCGCCCACCCGAACCAGCGAATCGATGCGGTTGACTCCGATATAGAACTGCGAACACGACGCCTGGTATTCCACGGAGTCGGCCAGCGTCTGCTGGTTGGCATCGGTCACCTCCGCGCGAAACTCGACGCCCACGCGCGAGGGGAATTCGTATTTCGGCAGCGGAAACCGCACCGGCGTCGGATTGTTCGGATCGAGCCGCACGGTGCCGGTCTTGCTGTCGTTCACTCTGGCATCCTCCGATTGGTCTTCATCGTCCCCGCTGTAGCCGCGGAAGCCGAAATAGCGGAACCAGTAATACCGGTCATAGCGCGCGTGATCCCCAAAATAATAGCCGGAGTAGCGTTCCGGATAAAATCCGACGCGGTGCGCGTGCATTTCCCACGAGATCCTGGCGTCGCTCAACGGTTTGCCCATCAGGTAGTTGGCCGAGACGGCGACCTCCGTTTCCTCCGCGACACGCGGGTGATCCGGGGCCTTCACGTGGACCTCGAAGGTGTTCTTTCGAAACTCCTGCACCTGGAAGCTTTCGGTGAAGGAATAGCACTGGCGGTTGTCGTAATCCTCGTTCTCCTCGGATTCCGCGTTCAGGCCCGCGATTTTCGGCGGGCGCGGCAGCTCGACGATGGCGCGGAACTCCCCGACAGTCCCGGCGGGCAGTTCGTAGGTTTCGCTGAACGTGCCGACATCGCTCAGTTTCACGGTGCGCTCGCTCACCACCCGGTTGTCTTCGTCGCGGATGAACACCTTGATTTCGTGCGCCCCGGGGATGCGCAATTCGGTGTCGAGCCGTTCGCGCCAGATGCCTTTGAGATGCATCGTCTCTCCGGGCCGGTAGAGATAGCGATCCGTAAACATCGAGACGGTGTTGCGGAATTGCTGCTGCGCCCGGTTGCTGAAATTGACCGGAAAGCGGTAGCGCGGGATGACCGGCATCTCGTTATCGAAGACGACACAGTATTGATCGCCACCCTTTTGCACCTTCACGGTGACGCCGTCTTTCATCGCCGGCAGATGCGCCACGCCCTGGCTGTCCGTCACCAGCTTCTGGAGTTCCTTCGCGTCCTCGCCCGAAAGCTGGATTTCAGCGCCGCTCACCGGCTCCCCGGTATTACAGGAAAATACATAGAACAACACACCGGCAGGATCCCGCTTCCAGGCAACCCCAAGATCGGTAACCTGCACGAGCGCCTGCACGATCTTGTTGTTCTGTTCCTTGAGCCCGAGATCGTCGCGATGCCACGCCTCGGCAGAGACGAACAGCGCGGCGGGCTTGGAGGCGCCGAGGATCTTCGACCAGTCGAGATGAATCGCGTCGAGCGAATCCATGGTCTCCTTTGCAAACTCTTGCCGCTCGTCATAAACGGTCGTCCCCGAGATCAGTTCAAACGGCAGCGGCCCGGTGCCCCGCAAATGGTTGCCGTCGCGGCGCGTCTCCATGTACTGCCCGTAAGCCTGCCAGGCGCGCACCAAGTCCGTCCCGTTCAACGCCTTCACGCGGACGCGCACCGCTTTCATATTCACCGAATGAACCTCGTATTGCCGCCGGCCCTTGGCGAATTGGGCGCTGTCCGTGCTGGGCAGCGTCAGGGTCGGTTCGCACGGATTGAAGCGGGTTTTGTCCTGATACATCTTTTCCAGCGCCAACCCGTTTTGCGCCTTCAATCCCGCCTTGATGCGCACGGTGTATTCGGCCTTCGGCTGAAAGTCGCCGGAGATTTCCAGATTCGACCACGAAACTCTCACTTTGAACCGCGAAACCGGCGGAAGCACCTCGACGCAAGATTGCGCCTGCGCCACGTCGGGCTCCTTGTCCGCCAGTTCCTGGTCGAAGCCAACAACGATCTTGCGGCCCTCGCCCGGAACGGAAACAGCCGAGGGTTTGCCGGAGCGCACCGCCAGCGGATTGATCGAACCGAGTTGCCGGTCGAATTCTTCCGTCACCGCTCCGCCGCCGGCTTGGGGGCGGAAGCCCGGAAATAGATGCAGCTTCCAGTGCTGGCCCGGCGGGAGCGGTTCGATGGGATTGAGAATTACTTCGTTCTCAACGAGTTCCCAGTCCTCGCGATGCCGGGGTTCAGCGGTGCGAACGCCCGGCAGTTCGAGGAAACGCTCCCGCAACGACTTCACCGCTCTGTAAAAACGCCTGCTTTCCGCGACCGACGCGTGCCAGGCGATCGTCCCGATGCGCTTTCCAGAGTCGTCGATAAAGAAGGCGTGCGGAGCGACTGCGTCGGGCGCAACATCGTCAGTGAACCAGCAATAGACCATCGGTGTGCGGTGGCGCAGATCGCCGCCCCAGAAGCCGGGAGTCTCCACCCGTTCCAGCTTGAACGGCGCGGTCTTGACCGTTCCAAGCTCGCCACCGGAAAGCCCGGTCCGACGCAAGACCGCCGGGACTTTCCCCAGGCTGACCCGGTATTCGGTGCCGGCAAGCGGCGCGGCGGCAAGCCGATACTGCGCGACCCGCGTGGTTTTCCAGAACAAATGCCCCGGAAGCGGCGGCGTGATTTCAAGGAAACCCGGTTCCGCTTCCCGGTTCACCTCGTTCTCTTTGGCAACCGGTTTGGAAAAAGTAAGCTCGATGACCGACTCGGGCTGGAGCACGCCGGAATCGACCGTCAGCCGGGGCAGTTCGGCGGAGTCGGGCTTTGAAGCCACCACGGACGCCGGCGCCATGGCGGATGGCGTTATTTGTGCGCGCGCCCATGGAACGGTCGCATGGGCGAGCAACGCCGCAATCAGTACAAAGTTCAGCGGTGAGAATCCCTTTCCGGAAACATGAGTATTCATAGTTTGTGGAGACCGGCCCAAGGGTGCCGAAACCGTGGAAAAATACAATTCAAAAACCGCGAGAGATGGCGTGCGTATTTCCCGACCCAATCGCTTCGAAAGCGGTGGAGATTCCTTTCCATTACCCACAAGCTTGCAAATCGGGCGCAGAAACGAGACCGGAGCCGAATGGCACTAACTTAAGGAGGCTTTCGGTAGGCACGGGAGCCACGAAGAAGCTGAGGAGCGTCGGATGCAAGTTTCGGGGAGAACGCCCTTAAGTTAACGCCATTCGGACCGGAGCCCTGAACGTTGTTATCCTGAGACATGCAGGCGGCCAAAGCGCGGCGTTGATTGTTGGGCAAGAACCTGCGTCGCGCCAGCTTCCGGGGAGCGCACGCGCCCTCGCGTGTGGCCTTTGGCGCCCTCGCCAAAGGCATCATCGCGGCTGATCGCGTCGGCAGCGCAAAAAAGTTCGCGTCGGCGAGGGCGCCGACGCCAACACGCGAGGGCGCGTGTGCTCCCCGGATTCCCGCTCCCGAACGCCCCGTTTTTCCGGCAGGTTAGGGAGAGCCGTTCAGCGCCAACGGCGCGACCACAATGTAGCCCAGTATCCTGTAACACGATAACTTTCGCATTTCAGGAGTGGCGATGGAGCCGAGTGGGGCTTCCGAAAAGCGCGTCAGCGTCTTGGAGTGCGAGCAGTCCTCTGCCGCTTTCGCAAGCCGGACAGTCCCCAGCCTACGGAAGATTCCCTTTGCCATCAGAGCTTTCCGCAACTCTCCGACAGAGGATGTTGCGCTTGGAGTTGACGCCAGACGTAGCCAGGCGCACTGCCAAAGCGGCAGAGGACTGCCCGCCAACCGAAGCATCGTCCCGTTTTCATCATGGCTCATCGCTTACCGACTCGGGTTTACATTCCTCTCCAGCGTCTCCCGAAGCTCATCGATGCGCACAGGCTTGCTGAGGTAGTCGTCCATTCCGGCGGCGAGACATTCCTGGCAGGCGTCTTCGGAGGCGTGGGCTGTCATGGCGATGATGCATGCCCGCTCTTCGCCCTTGAGCTTCTCCAGTTTGCGAATTTCCCGGGTTGCTTCGTAGCCGTCCATCTCCGGCATCATGCAGTCCATCAGGATGACATCGAACGCGTCTTTCTGCGCCATCTCGACGGCTTCCCGGCCGTTGACGGCGATTTCCACGGAGTGCTTGAACTTGTTGAGCTGGGCGACGGCCACGGCCCGGTTCACCACGCCGTCTTCGGCGAGGAGAATCCGCAACCGGCGCATGTCGGGAGACTGGACCGGAGCCGGCAGCACCGCTTCGGTCGGGCGCGCGGACTTGGCGCCGATCCCCAGCGAAGCCAGGCATTGCGCAAGTTCGGAGAGTCGGATTGGCGCAGGCAGGCAAGAGTCGATCCCGGAGACCAGGGCGGTTGCCGTGTTTACCGGGAGACCGAAGGGCGTCAGCAGGATCAGCCGCAGACCCGCCGCGGTGGAGTCGCTCTTGATGGCTCGCGCACAGGCGATCGCTTCCTCGGGCGGCAGGTTCAAGAGCGCGAACTGGTAGCGCGCCGCAGGATCGCTCGCCCGCATTGCGGCGAGGACCTGGCTCGCGTTGGCCGCGCCGGCAACCTGCACCTTGAATGCGCGCAACTCCTGTTCGATCACATGGCGAATCTCGCTCCGCGGCTCCACCACCAACGCGCGGCGACCCGCCACCTGCGACTCCTGTTTCGCACCGTTTTTCTGCTTCTCCAGGGTGACGGTGAAACGGAACGTCGAACCCGCGTCCGGTTCGCTTTCGACGGAAATCTGGCCGCCCATGGCCTCCACAAGCTGCTTGCAGATGGCAAGGCCGAGCCCGGTGCCGCCGAAGCGCCGCATTGTCGCCTTGTCCGCCTGGCTGAAGGGACGGAAGAGCCGCGCCTGCGCCTCCGCCGTCAGCCCGATGCCGCTGTCGTGGATTTCGAAACAGAGCGTCGTCTGGTCGCCGGTTTCCCCGGGCAGCGACGGTTCGCCGAGCCGCCCCAAAACATCGCCCAGCCGTCCCACGCGCACGGTGACAAATCCGTTCTCGGTAAACTTCACGGCATTGCCCACGAGGTTGGTGACGATCTGGCGCAGCCGGAGCGGATCGCCCCGCAGGTGAGTCGGGACGTCCACGGGCAAAATGCCGGCAAGGTGCAGGCCCTTGGAGTGGGCGGCTTCGGCGGAGAGCCGCAACGTATCGCTGAGCAGTTGTTCCAGGTCGAAGTCGATCTGCTCGAGGGCCAGTTTTTGCGCGTCGATCTTGGAGAAGTCCAGCAGATCGTTAAGCACCGCCAGTAGCGATTCGCCACAAGTGCGCACGGTCGCCGCATAGTCGCGTTGCTGGGTTGACAACGGCGTGCCGAGCAACAGGTCGATCATCCCGATCACGCCGTTCATGGGCGTGCGGATTTCATGGCTCATACTGGCGAAGAACTCCGATTTCGCCTGGATTTCGCCTTCGAGCTTATGGTTGGCGGCGAGCATCGCGGCGTTGCTGGCCACCAGCGCCTGCTGGCTTGTGCGAAGCGCCTTGAACGCCTCGTCGCGCTGCACCCGGCTCCAGCACGCGGCGGAGTGGTACCGGATGCGCGCGCAGAGTTCGAGCTTGTCCGGCAGTTTGACTAGATAATCGTTGGCGCCCGCCGCGAACACGGCCGATTTCGTCTTGGGCTCTTCCTTGGTGGAGAGCACGATGATCGGCGTTTGCGCGGTGGCCGCGTTGGACCGAAACGCATGGAGCAACTCCATGCCGTCCATCTGCGGCATGACCAAGTCCATTAGCACGACCGTAGGTCGCAAGGCGTTGGCCAGGTCGAGAGCTTCGAGCGGATTGTTGCAGTAATGCAGGTCGATATCCGGCGCATCGGCCAGCGCCGCCGTCACCGCGGCGGCCACGAGCGCTTGATCGTCCACCAGCAAGACCAGCGCCGGGAATTCCGGCTCCGGATTTCTGTTTTCAAGAGGATTTTTCATCGTCATTGAGTTCGTCAAGGGTTGCTTCCATCTTTCGGCAGCACTCCGGGCAAAGTCCGTGGCTGAATACCAGTTCGGAGTGTTCGATGAAGTAAGTGTCGATTTGGTGCCAGTAGTTGCTGTCGTCGCGAATGCGCTTGCAGCAACTGCAAATGGGAAGCATTCCGCGCAGTTGCTTGAGTTCCACAAGAGCGGTGCTCAGCTTTTCGTTGGCCATCGAAAGCTCCGTGTTTTTCTTCACCAACTGCTGCTGGCTTTCCCGGAGCGCGCGAAATGCTTCGTCGCGCTGCAGGCGGTTCCAGTATGCCCGGGAATGATAGCGCACGCGGGCGCGAAGTTCGACAGTCTCGGGCAGTTTGACTAGATAATCGTTGGCGCCATTGGCAAACGCCTCGCTTTTCTTGCGGGCGTCTTCCTCGGCGGACAAGACAATGATCGGGGTTTCGCTCGTGGCCGGTTCTTCGCGAAATTCGGTGAGCAAAGCCAGTCCGCTCATCTCGGGCATGACCAGATCCAGCAGGATTACCGTTGGCTTGATCTTGCGGGCCGCCGCGATGGCGGCGCGGGGATCGGCGCAATAATGAAAGTCGATATCGGCTTGCCCCCGCAACGCATAGCGTACGGCGTCGGCGACGAAAGGCTGATCGTCGATCAACATTGCCAGAGCGTGGTAAGACTCAGGCAGATTGAAGTCGGAGGGAGGGACGGCGGTTTTTTTTCGGGTCATAGAGAGGGGGTAAGGAACATGGTATCGCTTGGCGCATTTCCGGGCCACTGGCCCAGCCACAATGTAGCCTAGGGCAACGCCCGAGTATGCTGTAACAGAACACCTTTCGCATTACAGGAGTTGCGATGGAGTCGAGTGGGGCTTCCGATAAACGCGCCAGCGTCTTGGAGTGCGGGCAGTCCTCTGCCGCTTTCGCAAGCCGGACAGTCCCTTGCCCACGGAAGATACCCTTCACCATCAGAGCTTTTCGCATCTCTCCGACAGAGGGGGTTGCGATTGAAATGGACGCCAGACGTGGCCAGGCGCACTGCCAAAGCGGTAGAGGACTACCCGCACTCCAAGGCGCTGGCGCGACTGCTGAGCCCCTCCCGATTTTTCGTGCCCTGCCATCATCTAGCGATCCGAACCTTTCAAGAACCGCAAACCTCTCGTCACCGCGACAATTCATGTGCGCCCCAAGCTTCATTCCCACACCCTCTTTTCCTTATTGCCGCCGCTTCCCTTGCGAAGCCGCTGTTCCAGCGCCAGCGCGATCTTGTCCAGGGGAAGTATCTCGACTGCGGCGTCCAGTTGCGCGGCCGCCTGGGGCATGCCATACACCGCCGATGTCGCCTGGTCTTGCGTGATGGTATGCGCCCCAAGGTCGCGCAATTGCTTGAGCCCTCTGGCGCCGTCGCGTCCCATGCCCGTCAATAGCAACCCAATGATCTCGCCCGTCCAGTTCTTGGCGGCGGATTGAAAGAAAGCGTCCACCGACGGTCGGTAGAAGGTCTCTTTCGGATGCTCCGTGTATTCCAGTTTGCCCGATCTGCCAACGACGAGATGATCTTCCTTCACGGCGAGCAGCACCTTCCCCGGCGACGGTCGGTCGCCGTCGCACGCGCCCACAACCGGCAGCGCCGATTGGCCGTTGAGCCACGCGGTAAGCGAGGGCGCAAACTGCTGGTCGATATGTTGCACGACGACGATGGCCGCTGGAAACGTTTTGGGCAGTTGGCGCAGAATGGCGGCCACGGCGCCCGGTCCTCCCGCGGAGGCGCCGATCGCAACCAGCGGGCAGATGGAGGTTTGGGCGGGCTCGCGCGGTTTCTTGGCGTCCTCGATCAGGCGTTCGAGAATGTCGATCTTTGCCAGCAGCATCGCCGCGCCCTTCTGCGAATCGTCTCCGCGCAGGGTGGGGGTGTCCACGGCATCGAGGGCGCCCAGGCTCATCGCTTCGAATACTTTCCCGGCGCTTTCGCTGACGCTTGCGGTAACAATGACGATGGCGCAGGGGCATCTCCGCATGATCTCGCGCGTGGCTTCCACTCCGTCCATCAGCGGCATGTTCAGGTCCATCAGGACGAGATCGGGGGTGTCCTTCAAACAACGTTCCACCGCTTCCAAGCCGTTCGATGCCCGCCAGACGACTTGGTGCCGCGGGCGCAACGCCAGTGCGCGGCGCATCGCTTCCGCCGCCGTCGATAAATCGTCAACGATTCCGATTTTCATGATTTTCAGCCTCCTCCGCCGGACCGATCAGATCCGCAATTGCATTGAGCAGCGCTTCGTCATGGAAGCTGCCCTTGGTCAAATAGTAGTCCGCTCCCGCTTCCAGACCGCGATTGCGATCCTCGGGACGGTCTTTGTAGGATACGATCATCACCGGCAGCGCGTGCAGGCGCGGGTCTTTCTTGATCAACCGCACCAGGTCGATCCCGTCCATGCGCGGCATGTCGATGTCCGTGAGCACCAGGTCGTAATCTCCGGTGCGCACGGCGTTCCAGCCGTCCATGCCGTCGACCGCCACATCGGCTTCATACCCGCTGTCGGCCAGGAGTTTGCGTTCCAATTCGCGCACGGTCAGCGAATCGTCCACGACCAGGACCCGCTTGTGCCGGACTGCGCTCGCGGAGGTCCCGGCCTTTTGCAAATGCCCAAGGCTTCCGGCTGCGACCAGCGCCTCGATGGAACGCACGATGTCCTCCGTGTCCACAATCAACGCGGGCGAACCGTCGGCCATCAACGCTCCGGCGCCGATGTCCTTGATCTTGCCCAGGCGTGAATCGAGCGGCTGCACGACCATCTGGCGTTCCCCGAGAAAGCGGTCGACGACGACGCCAAAGCGTTTGCCCCGGTCGCCCAGCACCACGACCGGCAATTCGTTGAGCCCCGCCGCCGGCGCTTTTCCAAACACCTGGGCCATCGCGACGATGCCCATCCGGAAGCCCGCATACTCAATATGTTCGCGTCCCTCCAGTGTCTCGATTCGGTCCACGGGCACGCTCAGAGCGCCCTGTATGCGGGTAAGCGGGAATCCGTATGGTTCGCCGGCGACTTCCACCAGCAGCACCCGCATCACCGACAGCGTCAACGGCAGGTGAAGGTCGAAACGCATTCCGCGCCCCTGTTCGGAGGAAACCCGGACCGATCCGCCCACCGACTTTGCCATGGTTTGCACGACATCGAGGCCCACGCCGCGTCCGGAAATCTGCGTTACCTCTTCCTTCATCGTAAACGCAGGCAGAAAGAGGAATTCCAACAGTTCGTCGTGGCTGAGTTTCGCGGCTATTTCCGGCGTTGCCAGCTTTCGGGTCATCACCGCCTGGCGCAGTCGCTCCATATCGACCCCACGACCGTCGTCGGCAACGGTGACCATGAGCGAGCCGGACGCGTGGCGCGCTTCGAGCCGGACGGTCCCCCATTGCGGCTTTCCGGCAGCCACGCGTTCTTGCGGGGACTCCAGGCCGTGGTCGACGGCGTTGCGCAGCAGGTGCGTCAGCGGCGACTCCAGCTTTTCCAACACATCGCGATCCACGTCGGTGGATTGCCCGGCGATTTCGAGGTGAACCTCCTTGCCGAGGCTTCGGCCCAGATCCCGTATCATTCGCGGAAAGCTGTGGGCGCAGTCCGAAAAGGGCCGCATCCGACTGGCCACGGCTTCGGTATGCAGCCGGTGCGAAAGATTGGCGCTGTGGCGGATGTAAGTTTCCAGTTCCGCATGGCGTTCGGTAAGTTCGCGCAGGCACACTTCCGCTTCGAGGCGGGCTTCGGCGAGACGATGCTGGAACTGCTCGCCGAGCGTGCCTTCGGACACGTCCCGGAGCGCTTCGATGGACTTCGCCAGCTTCCATTGCCGCCGTTTCAACCGCAGCAGCGATTGCACGTAGGGCGTCAACCAGCGGGATGCGACCAGCGATTCCCCGGCGAGACCGAGAAGCCGGTTCAGGCTTGCCGCCGTCACCCGCAAAACCCGGTCATCCAATGCGGACTGGCTATCCGCTGTCGAACTCGCGGGCTCCGCGAAATCGGTTTCGAGGGCAGACGGCAGGGACGGCACTCCGTGCCGTCCGTGCGGCGTGAGCGCAATTTCGGCTGGCGGCTCATTGGCGGCGTTCGGACGGCCCGGAGTGCCGTCCCCACCGTCCGAGCACCCGCCCTCAACATTCGGCATCCGGCATTCACCCTTCCGCACTGCCTCGACCTCCGTGATCGTCTCGTCGAGCAAGCGCAGCGTCTCCGCGTCGAGTTCGCCCGGCGAGCTGCGCGCCAGCCGGGAGAAGAAATCGACCGCTTTCAGGAGCCGGTCGATGCTGTCCGGACAGAGTCGGCACTGCCCCTCTTGCGCGGCCACAAAACAGTCTTCCATGGAATGGGCGAGGCGCGCGGCTTCGTCCATGCCGATAATGCGCGCGGCTCCCTTGAGCGAGTGGGCGGCCCGCATGACGTCCTTGAGCTGGGCCTCGTCGGCGGGGTTCGCCTCCAACAACAGCAGGCCCTGGGTGAGGGCTACGCTCTGGCATTCCGCTTCCCGGAGGAAGAGTTCCATCATCGAAGTGTTGCGAAAATCGTCCATGCTCATGCCAGGCTGCGGTTGACCGCGTGGAAGAACAGCTCGCTGTCCAGAACGCCGACGTTGCGTTCCTCCCACGGAAAGATTCCGAGGGTGTAAGTGCGCGCAACCGTCGCCGGCACCGGCTTGAGTTCGTCGGGACGATAGCGCAGCCCCGCCACGACCTCATCGACCGGACACGCGACGCGCCCGGTGTGGTGGGCCGCCACCAACAAGCGGCGGTAGATGGCCCGGCGCGCTGTCCCTGCCGAGTGCCGGGCTTCGGGCGCGGCGTCAAAGCCGAGCAGGTCGGAAAGTGAAAGGCAGACGACCAGCTCGCCCCGAATGTTGACGACGCCCTTGATCGTGCGTCCGTCCCGATGCGGAAGCGTGTGGACGAACCGAATCTCGGTGACCTCATCGATCACAGTCGCGGGCAGCGCCAGCCACTCGGCGCCGATCCGGAAGACGACGATAGGCTTCGTGCCGCTCTGCTTTGGAACGCGCGGTTGCGCGGTTTGCCGGGTGGTCTCTTCCCGGTAACCCGCCGGGATGTCCCGGTTGAGAAGAGCGGCAGCGCCGGCGCCAAACACGGCGCAGTTGCGGCAGTGGATCAGACGCTCAAGTTCGGGGCAGGAGCGGTCTCCCCACAGCCCGATCTTTTTCCAGCAGTCGTGGATGTCGGTGGCGTTCATGAGGTGGAGAGCGAGTGGTTCCTCGCTGTGGATTCCGCGTTCCGCATCCGGCTCTCCAAACGGCTGGCGGCGGCGCGATTGCCGGCGGCGCGTTCGAGCAGGGCCAGATGGGCGAGGGCTTCCAAGTGTCCGGGTTCCAGATAAAGCGCCTTGCGGTAAAACTCGCGCGCGCAATCCCCGTTTCCGGATGCTTCGTGGATCAAGCCGAGCAGGCAGAGGAGATGGGACGACGGGCCGTGGACGCGCAGACAGTCTTCGCCTTTCTCTTTCGCCGCGTCGTAGTTGCCGCGATCGGCGAGGCGCTGGATTTCGCGGAATGCCGCCGCCGGGGTTGGAGCGGACGGCAGGGACGGCACGTCGTCGCTTACAGTCCGGGGAGGGCACGCGCCCTCGCGTGCGGCCTTTGGCGCCCTCGCCAAAGGCATCGTTGCGGGAAAACCGAGCGTTGGCGAAAAGTCCGCGTCGGCGGGGCGTCGACGCCTACATGCGAGGCGCGCGCGCGCCGCGGAATCCCCGCTCGACGTTTTCGCTTCCACCGGGCGTTTCCGAAACGCAAACGTCATCGGTTGCACCGGTTCAAAGCCGCACTGGCTGGCGATGAACGCCTCGGCATGGCCGACGAAGAGCAGTCCCTCAGGCGAAAGCATGGCGCGCAGGCGTCCGATCAACGCTTTCTGGATCTCCGGCGCGAGATAAATAAGCAGGTTGCGGCAGAAGATGACGTCCAGCCCCGTTTCGCCCACGCGAAAGCAGGGATCGACCAGATTGGCATGCTCGAACTGGACCTGGCCGGTGACGAGTTGGCCCAAGCGCCAGCCGGTTCCTGCTTTCTCAAAGTATGTCTGCCGGAATTCCTGATGCGTATCGCGGAAGGAGTTCTGGCTGTAAGCACCTTTGCGGGCGTGAGCGAGCGCGCGCTGGCTGATGTCCACGGCTTCGACGCTGAAGCGGTGCGGCGGCAAGCCCGCGTCGAGCAGCGCCATGACGATGGAGAACGGCTCCTCGCCGGTGGAGCACGGAGCGCTAAGGACCCGCAGCACGCCTTCCGAGTGCGCCGGCAACCATGTATTCGCCGCCCATTGGCCAAGCAGCGCAAAGGGCTTCCAGTCCCGGAAGAACCACGTTTCCGCAACCACAACCTCTTCAATCAACGCCTGCCGCTCGGATTCCCGCTCGATCAGCCTTGTGAAATACTGCTCGTGCTCCTTGACCCGGCAATGCCGCATGCGGGCTTGCACCGCCGTGGCGAGAATTCCGTTGCCCACGGAATGAACGTCGAGGCCGATGGTATCGCGAAGGTGCGTTGCGATGTTGGCGATGACGTTCATCATTTACTGGGCCTTCCGAAAAGGTTCAGATTATTCTGAGCGTCTAAACCGAATAGTTCACAAAGCGTGCGGATGGCGAACTCCGGGGAGCGCACGCGTCTCGCGTGTTGGTCGCGGGGAGCGCGGGCATCCTGCCCGCACGTGTCGGCATCCTGCCGGCGCGAACACACGGCGACCGAAACGCTTGCGACCGTCAAGGGTAAGTCGAACCGGAAACATGACACCCTAGACGAGTCGCTCTCCAGAGGTCGCCGGCAGGATGCCGGCGACTGCGGGCAGGATGCCCGCGCTCCCCACAGCAATGAAGCACGTTTGTGAGTGAGACGAACCTCCGAAGTTCGCGTCGGCGGGACGCCGACGCCAGCACGCGAGACGCGTGCGCTCCCCGGAACACGCATCCGTGCGTTCTCTGGTTTTTGAGCTTTTGGGGTGAGTCTCATCTTGAAAACGCCTTAGAATAAGTTCGCCGCGGCCTGCTGCCAGAGTTGTTCGCGCACCGCCGGAGTGAGCAAATCGCCGGGTTTGATCCATTGAACGATTCCGCGCCCGTCGTCAATCGTCGGCCCGAGGTAGGGAGCGCCGGTTGCCGTCACGCCCGGTTCCTGAAACTGCCGCGTATCGAAGCGCACGGTCTCGGTGGCCATTTCGGCGAGCAACCCCAGCGGGCGCAAATCTCCGTTTCCGCTTTTGTGGCGAACCAGTACGATGCGCGTGCTCAATCGTTCGCGAGCCGGTTTTCCCGCCATCATCGCGGAAAGATCGACCGCCGGCGCCGGCGTGCCGTGCCAGTTGAAGACCCCGGCGATTCCATCCGCGGCATGAGGAATCTTCTTCAGGTTGAGCAGCGGGAGCACTTCGAGCACCTCCCCGATGGCGATGGCATAACGGTCGCCATCCACCTGAAAAATCAGAAACGTTCCAAGATGGGTTTGGGGCGAGGGCGTCACGGGAATCAATTCCTGGCTTTGAACCGAAGAACCGTGCCCTGCAAGGCGTGGGCGGCCTGGGTGAGCTGCTCGATCGCCTCGCTGTTTTGCCGCAGAGCCTGGGCGGATTGTTGCGCGGTTTCGCCCAATTGCCCCAGCGCGTCGCTGATCTGGCCGGCGGCGGTCGTCTGGCTTTGCATCCCCTCGTTGACTGACTCGAAGCGAGGGATGAGCGCCTGGATTTGCTGGATGATCTGCGCAAGCTGGCTCGTCACACCGCACACCTCTTCGTTGCCGCGACGGACTTCCTCGGCGAACTTGTCCATCCCCATGACCCCGGCGGAAACCGCCGACTGCATTTCCTTGACCATCTGCTCGATGTCGTAAGTTGCCACCGCCGTTTGGTCCGCCAGACGGCGAATTTCAGTGGCGACAACGCCAAACCCCTGCCCGGCCTCGCCGGCCTTTTCCGCCTCGATGGCGGCATTGAGGGAGAGAAGATTGGTCTGGTCGGCCACTTTGTTGATTGTGGCCACGACCGTGTTGATGTTCGCTGTCTTCTCGTTAAGGATCGCCAGCTTGGCGGAAATCGTGGAGGTGGCGGTCATGATCTGGCGCATGGTGCCTTCCAGCCGGGTCAGCCCGGTCTGACCGCCGGAGGCGAGCTCCGCGGTTTGCTCGGAAACCGTGGCGACGTCGGACATTGTGCGCCCGAGTTCCTTGGTGGTGGCCGAGATTTCCTTGGCGGTGGCGCCGATTTCGACAGAGGTGGAGGCGACTTCGTTGGCGGAAACCTGCTGTTGCTTGAGGGTCGCCGACATTTCGGTGGCGCTGCCGTTGACCTGAAGCAACGCAGCCATGAGTTTTTGCAGCGTGTCGGTGAGTTGGCGCACCACGGTAATGGCCACCAGCAAGCTCGCCACCAGGCACAGAATGCCGCCGGCAATCATGGCGTGGTCGGTGTTGAGGGCGTCGGCAACGATGCCATCGAGAGCTTCATCTCCTTCGTGCTTTTCGCACACAAGCATCTCGTCGATGGCTTTCGCATACGCATCGGACGCCGGCAGAAACTTCTCGTGATAAGCCGTGGCGGTTTGCGGGTTCTTGGAATCCTTGCTCAACTCCAAGACGGCTCTGCCCTGTGCGACAGCGGCAGCTGCCGTCTGTTTCACCGGCCCAAACGCTGTCTTCTCTTTGGCCTCGCCGGGCGGAAGAGTGGTGGCGAGCTGATCGATCAGTGCCTCGGTCTCCTTCAAATCAGTCTGAACAGCCTCGCTGAGCTTGGTGCGCTCGGCAGGGTCCTCGGTGGAAATAAGCCGGAACAACGAGCCCACGGTCTGCGCCGCGTGACGTTGAATCTGGCCGATATAGTACAAGCCGGGCACGTGATCCCCTTTGATGTCTTCGACTTGAGCAAGGATGCTCCCCGTTCGATAAAGGGCGTACCCGCACATGGCCGCCGAAATGACGATCACGAGCGCAAAACCGAGGCTGACGAGGCGTTGGATGGTCCAGTGTTTCATAGTATAAGAAAAGGAAAGCGCCGCCCGCTCTGTTCCGCGCGGGCGCTGAGATGGAAGTTGTTCATGGGAGGTGGTTGCACCGAGCCCGCCGCAGAGATTTCAACGGGGGATGCGTTAAATGGATAATTATCTAACTTCGGACCGATTGAAAGCCGAAAGTCCAGCAATTCTTGGGGAGCGAACGCAAATCGGTCGGGCCGGCGCAATATCGAGGGGAGCACAGCAGTCGCGCCAGCGTCGTGGAGTGCAGCAGTCCTGTCTTTCCGTTACCCACAAGTTTGCGAACTGGACGCACGAGCGAGGACGCCACCCCGATTGCTGTCATCCTGAGGAACTAACCTCGCCAAAGCGCGAGGGTGATTGTTGGGCATGAACCTGGCATCGCCTGGCGCATTTCCGGGCCAACGGCCCAGCCTTCATAGGAGCCTAGTAGGCTGTAACAGTGACCAGTTCGGATCGGTAGACGATGGCAAAGCGCGAAAAGCCGGGAGGGGCTCGGCAGTCGCGTCAGCGTCTTGGAGTGCGGGTAGTCCTCTACCGCTTTGGCAGTGCGCCTGGC
>Ga0316218_1001825_pt1 | contig 21731 bp, 20 predicted proteins | sample TBH18003metaG_FD_203634 | JGI IMG/M metagenome (GOLD analysis project Ga0316218, IMG submission 203634) | Freshwater microbial communities from Trout Bog Lake, Wisconsin, USA - TBH18003 | ecosystem: Environmental > Aquatic > Freshwater > Lake > Hypolimnion/Profundal zone | place: USA: Wisconsin...
TTTCAGCAAAAGCCAAACCTGTTCCGGTTCCTATTTGCGCACCCACAATACCATGGCCGCCGAAGAATTTATTCTTTACATCAAAGAAATGCATACTGCCGCCTTTACCTTTTGCACAGCCGGTAGCTTTACCGTACAACTCAGCCATACAGGCATTAGGGGTGGTTCCTTTAGCCAAAGCCCAACCGTGATCACGATAAGCTGTAATAAACGGGTCATCTTGTGCAGTGGCTGTCATACAACCCGCAGCAATAGCTTCTTGTCCAACATAGGCATGAAAGAATCCGCGGATTTTACCGGCCATTTTGTACATTTCTTCAGCCTTTAATTCAAACTGACGAATGAGTTGCATTAACTCGTACCAGTATAAGTAAGTTTCTTTTGAGAATTTAGTAGGCACTTGCATCAAAATTTTGAGGGGCAAATATAGGAGTTAAACTGCAATTCCGGAGTTCTTTTTCAACAGGCAATCGATGCCGGAACTTTTTCTTTTAACATCAATATTTGCTGTCCTAATGACATAAAATTTATTTCATCTGCCGTTTTAACTATTTTAAACAATCTTGGTCTTATTGTTGCTATTATATTCAGTATCCTAATCCCCGAATACTCCACTTCCTTCATCTTCAGTTTTCTGTTATATAAATTTTTAGAAATGAAAAAATATGTTTGTCTTCTGTTTCTATTACCGGGAATAATTTATTCGCTCAAACTAAATGCACAAACAATTGGTGATAGTTCCGGGAAATGGAGTTTGCAAGATTGTTTTCAATACGCTGCTACTCATAATATTCAGTTGAATGTTCTGCGATTGACAGAACAATCTTATCAGCAAGATCTAATTCAGTCAAAAGCATTGAAAGTTCCATCCTTATCAGGTACTGTTGGCAATACTTTCAATAATGCCAATAATATCAATTCCAATACAGGAGGGCTGGTGAATCAATTAACCAGCAGTTTGGCTTATTCAGTCAACTCCTCCATTGTTTTATGGAATGATCATTATATCAGTAATACTATTCGTGAAAATGAATTACTAACCCATGCTGCAAAACTTTCTGTTGATGAAGCACAAAACAATATCACTTTATCGCTTACTCAGGCTTTCCTGAATATTTTATTGGATAAAGAAAACCTGAAATACTATCAAGATCTTGTTACAACATCAGATGCAAGAGTGAAACAGGGGCAACAATTTTTCGATGCAGGAAGTATTGCTAAAAAAGATTTGTTGCAATTGCAGGCTCAATTGGCAAGCGACAAATATTTAATGATCCAGACACAGAATGCCATTAGTCAGGATATCCTTTCATTAAAACAAATTTTACAATTAGGCACCGATGTTTTTTTTGATGTTCAATTACCTGCTGATATTTCTGTAAACAGAAATTTGTCCAATTTAAAAGATGCACAACAGTATGCATTGAATAACTTCCCTGAAATAAAAATCGGTACATTGAACATTGATATTGCTTCAATAGATATTGCCAAAGCAAAAGCAGGGTTTAAGCCTGTGTTAAAAGCCAATGCGGCTTTGGGCTCCGGGTATTTTGATGTATTGACCAATGCGTACAGTCCCAAAGCCGGATACTTTATGCAAACGGGCAATAATTTTTATCAATTGGCAGGTGTAACATTAGCAATCCCCATTTTTTCTAATCGGGTGAATGAAGTCAACCTTGCGAAAGCCAATATTGCTTACAAGGAAAATGTACTCAATCAAGAGAATAATCAATTGATTTTATCACAACAGGTGGAACGTGCTTATTTGAATTCAGTGAATGCATTACATTCTTATGATGCAGCGAATGAACAATTACAGGCTGCAGCAGAAAGTTATCGCATTGTCAATGAACAATTGAAAATAGGTGCTATCAGTTCAGTAGATATGTTGGTGGTAAGAAATCAATATGTACAGGCTGTTCAGGCATTTACACAAGCAAAATATACAGCAATACTGCAGCAAAAAATTTATCAATTCTATACAGGCAATTCTATCACATTATAAAATGAACAGAATGAAAAAAATTATAATTATCATATCTTCTTTATTATTGGTTGCAGTGGCGGCAGGTGGTATTTACTATTATTATATGAACAGGCATGAACAAAAAATAAATATGGTAACCGTTATGCCGCAGCATGGATATATTGCTAAAAGTGTTACGGCTACGGGTGCAGTGGAGCCGGTAGATACAGTTACCGTTGGTGCACAGATCTCGGGATTGGTTAGTAAGGTATTGGTAGATTTTAACAGCATTGTAAAAAAAGGGCAATTACTGGCGCAGATAGATCCTACCATCATGGAAGCAGCAACTGAAGAGGCCAAAGCTAACCTGGTAAATGCCAATAGCAATCTTGCTTTTCAGAAAAGTAATTACGACCGGCAAAATCAATTATTCCAATTAGGTGCCATCAGCAAAGCAGATTATCAAATTGCATTGAATCAATATGAAAGTGCAAAAGCAAATGTTGATAATGCAAAAGCACAGGTTAAACTCGCCAATAAAAACCTGTTTTATACCAATATTTATTCTCCTATTAACGGTGTGATTTTAAATAGAAATATCAGTAGCGGACAAACCATTGCATCTTCATTCAGTGCACCTGTTTTATTTGTAATTGCAAAAGACCTGACTAAAATGCAAGTACAGGCTAATGTTGATGAAGCTGATGTAGGCGGAGTTAAACAAGACCAGCATGTAAGTTTTACAGTAGATGCGTTTCCGGATGATATTTTTAAAGGTACAGTGAATGAAATTCAATTGCATCCTTCTGTTTCAGCAAATGTGGTAACTTATCCAACCATTATTGCAGTGGATAATAAAGCAATGAAATTAAAACCCGGCATGACGGCCAGTGTTAATATTTATACGCAGGAAGACAGTAATGCATTATTGATTCCCTCAAAAGCAGTAAGCTTTAAACCCGATTCTGCTGCATTGAAAGGGTATAAAATTATCAGGGCCGAAAAAATTATGCCGAAGAAGAATAGTGCTGTTTCCGGTAATAATCAAAATAATCGCAAAGCATTTGTATGGATAAAATCAGGAGATACGCTTATCGAAAAAATGATTACGATCGGATTGAATGATGATACACATATAGAAGTATTAAAAGGATTAACGGAGAACGATGAAGTGATTGTAGGCACATCTAATGCAGAAGTAAAATCTGTTGTAACAGATAATACACAAAGAAGCCCGTTCATGCCGCAAATGCAACAGAAGAAAACAGATTCAGCAGCGAAAAAATAAACGAACCTGTAATGTATATGAGTAAGATCATTGTTGATATTAAGGATTTAAAACGCTCATTTAGTGTAGGTGGCGAAACGGTGAAAGCATTGGATGGCGTTAATTTTTCTATTGCAACCGGAGAGTTTGTTACCATTATGGGCAGCAGCGGATCGGGTAAAACTACTTTGCTGAATATTTTAGGCTGTTTGGATAAGCCCACATCGGGAGAATATCTATTAGACGGGAATAATGTTGGCAAACTTTCTAAAAACGAATTGGCTGTTTTACGTAACAGAAAAATCGGTTTTGTTTTTCAATCATATAATTTATTGGCAAGGACTTCTGCTATTGAAAATGTTGAACTGCCATTAATGTATAACAGTTCGGTCTCAGCAAAAGAGCGCCGTGAAAGGGCAATTGAGGCTTTGGCGCAAGTTAAATTAAGCAATCGGATGTATCATTTGCCCAGTGAACTATCCGGCGGTCAGCAACAACGTGTAGCCATTGCCAGAGCATTGATCAATGATCCTGTAATGATATTAGCCGATGAAGCCACCGGTAATTTGGATTCCAAAACGTCGTATGAGATCATGTCATTGATTCAGGACTTAAATACACTTCATGGAAAGACAATTGTATTTGTTACGCATGAACCGGACATTGCTTTATTCAGCAGTAGGACTATTACATTGAAAGATGGAAAAATAATTAAGGATTTAGAGAACAAGGATCTGCGTGATGCAAAAGAAGTATTGAAAAATTTAGAAGCAATCCCCGCAGAATAATAAAATATTTAGAATCATGAAATTGTTTAACCTTTTACGAATTGCCTGGAATGCGATCATGCGCAATAAAATGCGTTCTTTTTTAACGATGTTGGGTATCATCATCGGCGTGGGTGCTGTGATTGCGATGGTGGCTATAGGTCAGGGATCCAGGCAAAGTATTCAGGATCAAATATCAGGCATGGGAAGCAATATGATCGTGATTCGTCCGGTGAGTAATGTAACCGGAGGTGCCCGTTTGGATAATACTACAGTGCAAACTTTGGTTGAACCGGATATCATTGCATTGCAGAAAGAAGGAAAATACATTAATGGTGTTTCGCCATCAGTATCATCAAGAGGACAAGCCATTTTCGGATCCAATAACTGGACAACTAACATGCAAGGTGTTTCGGAAGATTATTTAGCGATAAGAAGTTGGTCTGTTGATGAAGGCGTAAATATCAATAGCCAGGATGTTAAAACGGAAGCAAAGATTTGTTTGATCGGGCAAACCGTGATCGCAAATTTATTTCCCGGCGGAGATGAGGTACTGGGTAAAACCATCCGGTTTAATAAAATACCATTTAAAATAGTGGGTGTGCTAAGTAAAAAAGGAGAGAATACTTTCGGGCAAGATCAGGATGATGTGATCCTTACACCTTATACCACTGTTCAAAAAAGAATATTGGCTACCATTTATTATCAAACCATTTTTGTTTCAGCAATCGATGAAAATTCAACTGATCAGGCATCTGATGAAATTGAACAGATCATGAGGGCCAGCCATAAATTACAAAAAGGAACCGATGATGATTTCTCTATCCGCACACAGGCAGAATTAATTTCCACCTTTAGTTCCACCAGTAAAATATTAACGGTATTACTGGCAGTGATTGCAGGTATCTCCTTAATTGTCGGTGGCATCGGCATCATGAACATCATGTATGTGTCTGTTACAGAACGAACCAAAGAAATCGGATTAAGAATGTCTATCGGTGCAAGAGGGATTGATATTTTAATGCAGTTTTTAATCGAAGCTGTTATCATTAGTATCACCGGAGGTGTAATTGGTGTAATGCTGGGGTTTACTGCAACAAAACTGGTGACCTTATTTTTACATTGGCCAACTTTAATAACAGAATCATCCGTTATTCTTTCTTTTTTGGTTTGTTTTATCACAGGCGTTTTCTTTGGATATTATCCCGCATTAAAAGCATCCAGATTAAATCCGATCGATGCATTGCATTATGAGTAGTGCAAAACTTATTGCTGTTTACATTGTATTAATCATTCAATCATAACAAATGAATACACAACAAATCGTTTTAGCAGCAAGGCCGAAAGGCACGCCAACATCAGCTGATTTCAGAACAGAAAACATTGAATTAAAAGCGATAGAAGAAGGTGAAGTATTATTGAATGGATTGTATTATTCAGTAGATCCTTATATGCGTGGCAGAATGAATGATGCCAAATCGTATGCTCCGCCTTTTCAGATTGATCAACCCATTTCCGGTGGAATAGTGGCAGAAGTAATGGAATCCAAATCAAATAAATTTAATAAAGGGGATATTGTATCCGGTATGTTGCCCTGGCAAAAATCCATCATTGCAAAAGATACAGCCATTCAAAAAATAGATACCGGTATTGCACCTGCCAGTTATTATCTCGGCATCTTGGGAATGCCTGGCCTCACTGCTTATTTTGGATTAATGCATATCTGCAAACCTAAAGGAGGAGAGACGGTTGTAGTATCCGGTGCAGCAGGAGCAGTAGGTGTTATTGTGGGACAAATTGCTAAAATCAATGGTTGTAAAGTAATTGGTATTGCAGGTTCTGATGATAAAATAAAATTATTGAAAGAAGATTTTGGTTTTGATGAAGCAATCAATTATAAAACAACCAACAATATTAAAAAAGCAATTGCTGATATTTGCCCGGATGGGGTAGATATTTATTTTGATAATGTAGGAGGAGAAATTTCAGATGCCGTTATCGCCAATATTAATTTTCATGCACGTATTGCTTTATGCGGACAAATATCTTTATACAATAGTACTGAAACACCTGTTGGTCCTCGATTACAGCCCATGCTACTGACGAGAAGTGTATTGATGCAGGGATTTATTATCAGTAATTATCAACAACAATTTCCCGAAGGCATTCAATATTTAGCGAAATATATCAAGGAGGGAAAATTAAAATTTACAGAAACCATTGCAAATGGTTTTGATCAATTGCCGTATGCATTGCTTGGATTATTTAAAGGAGAGAATATTGGTAAGATGATTGTGAAAGCATAGATAAAAACAGTTATTTGTTGTATTAACAATGATCTGTCTGATGCCGACTTCCTTCGGATCAAGTGCATTAATTAATGCACTTGATCCGAAGAAGACCGGAACAAAAAAGGAAGAAATTAACAGTCAGTTTGTAAAGGATAAAAATTCTTATTTATTGGTATATCAACATATGCTGTGCTAACATGTTTTTTATCAGGATACAATAGAATTGTACAACATCACTTTGCTTTAATAAATTTTCTAAATGAAAGAAGTAATATTAAATAGTCTTCTTCATCTTTATCTGCCAATTTTTCCCTTTTCTTTGCGTTGGCAAAAAAATTGCCTGATGTAACTGACTATCTAAAACTATTATGGACAACAAAGAAATGCAGCCAACTGAAACAATTGACAGTAATAACACGATCGGCACTGACGAAAACGCAGCAGGGGATACTTTATTAAATGAACCCGTTGCGGAAGAAAACGAATTGGAAAAATTAAATGAAGAACTGAAAGAGCAAAAGGATAAATACATTCGCCTGATGGCGGAATTCGAAAATTTCCGCAGAAGAACTTCTAAAGAAAGGTTGGAACTGATACAAACTGCCGGAAAAGATGTAGTGGTGTCTTTATTGGAAGTGTTGGATGACTGCGACCGTGCAGAAAAACAATTACAATCCAATGCAGATATTGCTGTACAAAAAGAAGGCATACAATTAGTATTCAATAAAATAAGAACCACTTTACAAAACAAAGGTGTAAAAGCAATGGAGTCTGTCAATACAGATTTTGATGTAGAGAAACACGAAGCCATCACCGAAGTACCTGCACCAACAGAAGCATTAAAAGGTAAAGTGATCGATGAAGTGCAAAAGGGGTATTACCTGAATGATAAATTAATCCGCTTTGCAAAAGTGGTGGTAGGGAAATAAAATCCCCCGCCCCTAAAGGGGGAGTAGGTCATTATCAAATCGTCACATTACCGAATTATGTCTAAAAGAGATTATTACGAAATATTAGGTGTTAGTAAATCTGCGTCTGCTGATGAGATCAAGAAAGCGTATCGTAAAGTGGCGATGCAATTTCATCCGGATAGAAATCCGGGCGATAAATCAGCTGAAGAGAAGTTTAAAGAAGCAGCCGAAGCATATGAAGTATTGAGCGATGCGGATAAAAAAGCCAAATATGATCGTTATGGTCATCAGGCATTTGCTCCCGGCAGTGGTGGCTTTGGCGGCGGCCATGCAAGCAATATGGAAGATATCTTCAGCCAGTTTGGAGATATTTTCGGTGATGATATGTTTGGCAATTTTTTTGGCGGCGGCAGAAGAGGTGGCGGAGGAGGCAGAACGGCCAGAGGACAACGTGGAAGTAATTTACGCATAAAAGTAAAACTCACTTACGAAGAAATAGCGAAAGGCGTTACCAAAACGGTAAAGGTTAAGAAGCATGTGGTTTGTAATACATGTGGCGGCAATGGAGCTAAGGATAAAGGCAGTGTTCAAACTTGTACCACTTGTAATGGAAGCGGGCAGGTTAGAAAAGTAACCAGCACATTTTTAGGACAAATGCAAACAGTAACCACTTGCCCTACTTGTAACGGAGAAGGTACAACGGTTACCGCCAAATGCCCTGCTTGTAAAGGGGAAGGAAGGGTATATGGTGAAGAAACCATCTCAATTGAAATACCTGCCGGTGTGCAGGAAGGTATGCAATTAAGCATGAATGGGAAAGGCAACGCCGGAGAAAGAGGCGGTGCACCCGGTGACCTGATTATTCAGATAGAAGAAGAAGCCCATACCGAATTACATCGAGACGGATTGAATGTAGCCTATGATTTGCATATTTCATTTCCCGATGCAGCATTTGGTATTCAGGCAGAAGTTCCTACCATTGATGGTCGTGCAAAAATTAAAATTCCCGCAGGCACACAAAGCGGTAAAATATTCAGATTAAAAGGTAAAGGTTTCCCTGAAGTACAAGGTTACGGAAGAGGCGATCAACTGATTTATGTGAATGTTTGGACGCCGCAGCATATCAGCCATGAAGAAAAAGAATTATTAGAAAAGTTGAATAAAAGCAACAATTTTAGGCCCCAGCCCGATAAAAATGCAAAAGGATTTTTTGAGCGTTTAAAGGAAGCATTTAGTTAAGTGAATCTCTTATAATGGTATTCTCTATCAGCTATTTACATAAGGTTACCACTCATAATGGTCTATTGTAATTTGTACTATTAACAAACCATTTATACATCTGTTTTTTTATCATGTCGCAAAAAGGTTGTATATTTGCACATCAATTCGGGAAGCGAGATTGAGTGAACAACTACAACGAACGACGTAACCTTACCAGAGCCCCACTAACGATTGAACTGGTTTTCTTACTGCCGCAAATCCCGGACAAAATTTTATTTAAGAACAAAAAAAAGGATATACTATGAAAAGTAATGTAATGTCTTCTATGATTCATATGGAAGAAAATGAACTGCAAAAATTAGTAGCTGAAGTAAAAGAAACAGTAGCTACCAATGTGGATGTGAATAAAGGCAAAAAAGAAACACCCTTTGTTGCAGCAAGTTTATGGAATGTGCAAAAACAAATGAAACCTGCACTAAGATCTAAATTAACCGATAGATGGGGTCTATAAATTAATTTTTCTTCATCATGAATGAAAATCCTTCTCAACTTTGTTGGGAAGGATTTTTTATTTCCATTCAATTACAAAACTTTGTACATTGAAATATGATTCATATATAATTATAACACATTCACCGATTTTTAAAAATATGAATCAAAGCTTTGTTTATTTTGAAACTTCAAAACCTGTTATTGATATGAAACAAAACAAAAGAAAATTTTTAGTTACCCTGTTATTGGTTGTATTGGGTACAGTTGGTATCTTATCTTTTAATACCATTCAACAACCGCAGCCACGAAAATTACAAAATATTAAAGCCTTACCCGCTGATTGGACTTACCAGCAAGTAGATCATTTAATGGATGAATACAAAGTTGACCTTGGTGTGAATTGCAGGTATTGCCATGCTGCAGATAAAAATAATCCCAGAAGGACAGATGCGGCCAGTGATGATAATCCCAAAAAAGACATTGCAAGAAATATGATTCGCATGACAATGGAAATGAATCAAAAATACATCGCTACCATTGCTCATTCCGATACCAGTAAAGTTCAATTGATTACTTGTAATACTTGTCATCGTGGTGCGGCTAAACCATTTGGCCCCATTGTTGCACAACAAGGACCGCCTCAGGGTCCGCCACCACAAGGCCCTCCGCCTGCTCAAAAAGGAAAATAATTTTTTAAGATATCAATCATTAACCTTTGCAATTGATTTTGCAAAGGTTATTTTGTGTACTTAATGATGAAGTAAATGAGAGTAGGAATTATTTCTGATTGTGTTCATATTCAAAAGCCGGATGGTTCTGTTGGAACTGAAACGCATATATTATTACATCAATTGGAATGCCTGGCCGATTATTTTGATGAAGTAATGATTGCTTGTCCTTTTACAGTGTATGATGAAACGAAAGTGGCCACTTATTATTCAAACAAAAAATTTTCTTTTATTCCATTGCCGGATGTGGGAGGAAACAGTTGGAGCGATAAATGGAAACTCATCAAAGCCATTCCGGTATGGTGGAAAGCATTTAAAAAGATCGATCAGCAAACTGATATTGTTTATCAACGTTTCCCGAATAATGTAAACCTTCCCGGCTTTTTTTATTTTTATTTCAAACAAAAAAAAGTTTTCGCTACTTATACCGGTACCTGGGCTGATTATACCAATGAGCCGCTTACTTATCGCTTACAAAAATGGTTATTGAAAAAATACTTTAAAGGACCGGTATGGGTTTATTTAGATAAACCGAGCGACAATCCTAAAATAAAACAAGGGTTTAGTCCTTCTTATTCCAAAAAAGTTTGGGATGAAGAAACAAGCCAGGTTCAAAAAAGAATTGAAAAAATACAAGCACAAGGTGTTCATCAACTAAAATTAATTTCTGTAGGTGCATTTGTGCCTAATAAAAATCAACAATTCATTTTAACGGTTTGCCTGAAATTAAAACAATCAAATATTCCTTTTCAATTAACATTGGTAGGAGACGGGTATTTAAAAAATGAGTACCGGCAATTCATCCATGAAAATAATTTGAATGAATGTATAACCATTGCAGGAAAGAAAACAGCAGATGAATTAAGGCAGTTATACCGGCAGCATGATTTTATTATACAGGCACCCATTCAGGAAGGTTTTGGCAAAGTACCCATTGAAGGTTTCTTTCATGGATTGATACCTGTTTTAAGTGATGTGGCATTGGCAAAGTCCATCACAGCAGAAAACCGGGGATTTACCTTTTCCCTCAGGAAGGAGGAATTATTGATTGAATTGCTGCAGAATATCCTTCAAAATAAATATCCTTTAAGTGATATGATCCTTGCCGGACGTGCATTTGCCGCTTCTCAAACCTTAGAAGCATGGTCTGCAGGTTATGTTAACGAAATTCATAAATGGTTTCCTTAAATTGCGGCTTTTAGTGATAATTTCAGTTAATGTGTGAAAAATACACAATAATTAATTATTTTAGTAGCCGAAACGCTAACCTTGCTTATTGAAACCATATGAACGAAGAACAAATTACCATACCTGCTATTGAGAAAACCGGCGCAAAAAAATCGAAGCGGATTGCGCATCCTGTTCAAAATATTAAACCGAATAGTAAACATACATTAAACGGAAACGGAACAGAGGAGCAAGCAATTAGTGAAAAGACTTCAAAAAAACCGGCAACAAAAACGGCTGCAAAAAACAAATCAAAAAAATCTGCGCCTGAAAAAAAATTGAAACCGGTAGATAAATCAACCAGTATTACTTTTCAATTAAGGTATCATACAGCATACGGACAAAATTTATTCGTTACCGGTAATCATCCTTTATTGGGAAACGGTGATGTAACAAAAGCATTGCCCTTACAATATTTTAATGATGAATTTTGGTATGCATCCATTGAACTGTCAGGCAATCAATTGGCAGATGAACAGATCACATATAATTATGTATTGATCAATACAGATGGTTATGTAACTTACGATTGGGGAACAGATAAAACATTCAATCCGTCTTCTTTTAAAGGTAAAGAAGTATTGATGATTGATGCATGGAATTATGCAGGCTTTTTTGATAATGCTTTTTATACAGAACCTTTTAAGCATGTTTTATTAAAAGCAAATCATACTTCAGTTGATATTGCATCACCCAAAAACAACACGCATACTTTTAAAATAAAAACACCTTTGTTGGCAAAGGGACAAACACTTTGCATTATTGGTAGCGGCAAAGCATTGGGTGATTGGAAAACCGATCATCCTGTTTTGATGAACAGAAAAGCAGATGAAGATTTTTTTACGGTTCAGTTGGATCTTTCAAAAGAAGCATTTCCGGTTGCATATAAATACGGCGTGTATGATGTTGAACAAAATAAATTTGTTCAATTTGAAGGAAACAATAACCGTGTATTATACGATAGCATTCAAAAAAATAAACGCACCATTGTCAATGACGGGTTTGCCGTATTGCCCAACAATACATGGAAGGGAACAGGGGTAGCCATTCCTGTGTTTAGTTTAAGAAGTGAAAAGAGTTTCGGTATCGGAGAGTTTACTGATATTGCTTTATTGGTTGATTGGAGTAAACAAGTGGGTATTAAGTTAGTGCAGCTATTGCCGGTGAATGATACCACTGCAACACATACCTGGATGGATTCTTATCCTTATGCAGCAATATCAGCATTTGCATTGCATCCCATATTTTTAAATGTGGCAGAAGTAACAGAAGCAAAGCATAAAAAAATCATTGATGCTGTTGAAGCGGAAAGAATTCGATTGAATGCATCTGATACTGTGGATTATGAAGCAGTAATAAAATTGAAATGGGATATTATTAAACAAATCTATCCGCTGCAAAAAGAAAATACGTTTAATAGCCCATCTTATAAAGATTTCTTTGAGCAAAATAAACATTGGTTAATTTCCTATGCAGTGTTCTGCTATTTGAGAGATGAATATGGTACATCCGATTTTTCGCAATGGCCTGCGTATAAACATTATCATCAGAAAGATATTGATGAATTGGCAGCAACCGATTCACAGGCATTTGATGATATTGCCATTCATTATTTTGTACAATATCATTTACATCTTCAATTAAAAGCAGCAACCGAATATGCACATCAAAACGGCATTATTGTAAAAGGCGATATCGCTATTGGTATTTATCGTTTTGGTGCAGATGCATGGCAACGGGAAGATCTGTATCATATGGACTTTCAAGCCGGTGCACCGCCGGATGATTTTGCAGTAAAGGGACAGAACTGGGGCTTTCCTACTTACAACTGGCAACGCATGAAAGAAGATGGCTTTGCCTGGTGGAAGCAACGCTTTGAACAAATGAGTTATTATTTCGATGCATTTCGTATCGATCATATTCTTGGGTTCTTCCGTATCTGGAGTATTCCCATGCATGCAGTGGAAGGTATCATGGGGCATTTTGTGCCTGCTATTCCTGTTCATCTCAGTGAATTCATGCAACAGGGAATTTGGTTCGATCACTATCGTTATACCAAACCATTTATCAATAACCATGTGTTATGGGAAATATTCGGTTATGATAATGAAGAAGTGAAAAATACCTATCTTAATTACGACGGTTTTGATCAGTATACTTTAAAGAATGAATTTGCTACTCAAAGAGCAGTAGAAAAGCATTTTGCTTCTTTAACAGAGGATGCACATCATCAAAAAATAAAACAAGGGTTATTCGATCTTATTAGTAATGTTATTTTGTTTGAAGAAGAAGGTAATCCGCAACAATTTCATTTTCGCTTCGGAATGGATCAAACAACTTCATTCAAAAATTTATCTGCCGATACTCAACAGCAATTACAGCAGCTCTATATCAATTATTTCTTCCGTCGCCAGGATAATTTCTGGATGAAGGAAGCCATGAATAAATTACCTGCACTGAAACGTGTAACCAATATGCTGGTATGCGGAGAAGATCTCGGATTGGTTCCTGCCTGTGTACCGGATGTAATGAAGCAATTAGGGCTATTGAGTTTAGAGATACAACGCATGCCGAAAGATCCTCAGAAAGAATTCTTTCATCCGAACGATGCTCCTTACTTAAGTGTGGTTACTCCTTCTACACATGATATGAGTACCATTCGCGGATGGTGGGAAGAAGATAAAGCACGCATTCAGAAATTCTATAACAACGAATTGGGCCAATGGGGCGATGCTCCATTTTATTGCGAAGCATGGATCAATAAATCAATTGTAGTGCAGCATTTGTATTCACCTGCTATGTGGAGTGTTTTTCAATTACAGGATTTATTCGGTATCAATGAAAAAATAAGAAGAGTGCATCCGGATGAAGAACGTATCAATGTTCCAGCCAATCCTAAACATTACTGGAGATACAGAATGCACCTGAGCCTGGAAGACCTCTTGCATGAAGATGCTTTCAATACTGAATTGCATGATGCGATAAAACAAAGCGGACGATAACCCTTATTTTAACGCAGCTTTCAGCTTTACAGAAAAGTAAATATTGCATCATTTATCTTTGATGGCATCATTCGTTTTAAAAAGGCACCATGATCCTGCATTATAAAAAAACTGAACTCCCGTTTCAATATCCTTTCTCTATTTCAGGCGGCAGAACCAAAACACATCAGCCTGCATTAATCGTTTCATTACAATTAGGTAAATGGATCGGTTATGGCGAAGCGCCTGCTATTGCGTATTATAATATTTCAGCAGAAGATATGATCGCTGATATTGAACGCAAAAAAACATTCATCGAAAAATTTGCTTTCACAGATCCTGAAAGATATTGGCATTATTTGCATCATCTATTTCCAAACAATCCTTTTTTGGTTTGTGCATTGGATATGGCCGGATGGGACCTGTTTGGTAAAATGGAGAATAAATTATTGTATGAATTGTGGGACACTAAATGGGACAGTAATTGCTTATGCGATTATACCATTGGTATAGATACGATAGAAGTAATGGTGAATAAAATGAACGCAAAGCCCTGGCCCATTTATAAAATTAAATTAGGCACTGCAGAAGATATTGAAATTGTAACAGCATTAAGAAAACATACCGATGCTGTTTTCAGAATAGATGCCAATGCCGGTTGGACAGTTGAAGAAGCTTTGCAGAAAATTCCGCAATTAAAATCATTAGGCGTAGAGTTTATTGAGCAACCTTTGGCTAAAGATGATTGGGAAGGAATGAAAATATTATATCAGCAATCATCCCTGCCTTTAATAGCAGATGAAACTTGTGTATTCGAAAATGATGTGGAAAAATGTTACCATCATTTTCATGGCATTAATATTAAACTAACCAAATGCAGTGGCATTACACCTGCCTTGCGCATGATAAAAAATGCAAGGGCATTGAATATGAAAGTGATGATGGGCAGCATGAATGAAGGAAGCATCGGCTCTGCTGCTATTGCAAACTTTTTACCGCAACTGGATTATGCAGATATGGATGGGCCTTTATTATTGGCAGAAGACAATGCTGCAGGCTTATCATTCAACTTTGGCGAAGTAAATATTCAGGGGAAGCAGGGATTAGGTATTCGGGTAAACAGTTAAAATAATAATATACATCAGTTATTTTTTTTAAAGCTACGGGAACACGGATAGCACTGTATATACGAATTAACGGATAAAAATAAATCAAAAAATAATCAATCCCAATCCTTTTCATTTATGCTATCTGCGTTCCCGTCTTCTTCATAAAATCGTATAAAACTTTTCACAAGACTGTTTACACAAACAATATTTTTAAAGCAGTAGCAAATTGCTTCACTGCATTTTTTATTTTAATTCCTCTCGATAAATTTTCTTCCGGTAATAAACCATTGAATGGTTCACCGCGGCGTAAATAATATTTAGTCAGAGTACTGGAAGTAATACCCCATTTAGAAATGAACTTCTGATAATTTTTATGATGGCTGATACGCTTGGTTGATTTAGAACCGAAATGATATACCCTGCTTTTGCTGAGGCCTTTAAATAAACGGATGCCTGCATGCCATAGCTTCATCGAGAAATCGGGATCGGAATAAAAGCCCGGAGAAAATTCTACACTATAACCACCAACCAAATCCCAAACAGAAGTGTGTACCACATTCGGCGGCCAGGTAGCGCCTTGCCAGTCTTGTATTTCTCCCTCTTCATACTCCAGCAATAATCTTGTTTCGTCAAATGATGCAATATCGGTACCAAAATTTTTATATACCGTACAATTATTTCCCGGATATGGTTCAATGGCAGTACCAGATAAAAAGAAGTTATTATGACCGATTGATTTGATCTCATCCATCAAATATTTATCCCAATCCGGACAAGCATACATATCATCATTCATATAAACAATATAATCGGTATGCACCAATTCCCTCGCTGCATTCAGTGCATAACAGATGCCGATATTGTTTTTACTGTAACAATAATCAATGTCTTTTTGATCCTGTAACCATTGTAATGTACCATCGCTGCCATCATTCACATGCACAATAATCTGATGCGTATAAAAAGAATTTTTTCTGATACTGCTGATGCAATTTTGTAAATAAGCTACATTATTCCAGGTAGGGATGAGGATGGAGAAATATTGTCCGCTTGCTTTGGTTCTTTTGTTTTTTTCTATAACGTCTTCTCTTAACATAAACAGTGTATCATTCTATGTTAAAAAATGATGCTGATTTATGTAAAACGTTTAATCTGTAATTGTTAAAAAACAGGAATAAAAGGTCTTATGTATATACTAATCGGTAAAGTATATGCTATATCGGTGAGTGTTATTTTTTGCAGAACAATAAAATAATCAGACAATAGAGAACATTCGATTATTTTTGATGTTTATTATTCGTATGACGAACACTATAACACAGGAACTGGAGAAGAACAAAGAAGTAATCAGCATGTTATCCGATACCGTTGCAAAGGCAGTGGAAGAAGATTTGATGAACCCTGACGAATGTTGGCAGCCCACCGATTTTTTACCTGATCTTACAAAAGATAATGCATACGAACAGATAAAAGAATTGCGTGACAGAAGCGAAGGCATCCCCGATTCAGTCATTACTTCATTAGTGGGTAATATGATTACCGAAGAAGCTTTGCCCAGCTATCAAACCTATTTTAATTTAATGGTGAATGAAGAACGGAACTTAACCAGTAACAATGGTTGGGTACGTTGGTCAAGAGCATGGACAGCAGAAGAAAACCGCCATGGCGACCTGCTGAATAAATATCTATACCTCAGCGGACGATGTGATATGAAAGCAGTAGAGCAAACCATTCACCGGTTAATTTATAATGGCTTTAATCCCAATACCAATCAGGATCCTTATCAGGCTATTGTATATACTTCATTTCAGGAAAGAGCTACCAAAATATCGCATGTAAATACAGGCAAGCTGGCAGATAAAGCAGGTGATAATAATTTATCCAGAATCTGTAAAACGATTGCAGGCGATGAAGCCCGGCATGAGAAAGCATATAAATCTTTCATGACTAAAATATTTGAAATTGATCCTGCAGGTGCATTGCTCTCATTCGAAAAAATGATGCGCAAACAAATTGTGATGCCGGCAGTATTAATGGATGAAGGAAGTAAAAAAGAAAATGTGTTTGCAGATTTCTCCGCTATCACACAAAAGATTGGTGTATATACTACATGGGATTATGCGTCTATCATCGATCATTTGGTAGGCTTATGGAAAATAGAATCACTTACAGGGTTAAAAGATGGTGTTGCCAAAGCACAAGATTATCTATGCACATTAGCGGCACGTTATAAAAAGATTGCGGAACGCATGAAAGTACCTGAAGATGTAACCCTGCATTGGTTAAGCAGTAAAAAATTTTCATTTTAATCGCATACATAAATCAAACGTTTATTTAGTAAAAGCCCCGTAATGGTTACGGGGCTTTTAAAATTCAATTCACAACAAAAATTATTGACCAATCTTTTTACTGTTTTGATTCAATCGTTGATTCAAGGTTTTATCATCGGCTTTAGTTAAATGGCCACCATCCATTTTACGCATATCATTCTTTTCCTGATTGATGGCAGAAAGATTAGAACGATCTTGTTGCGCCTGTGCTTTAGTTAAATCACCTTCTTTGCGTTCTTCAGTGATTCTTTTTTCCTGATGATCAATTCTTCTGTTTACTTCATTTACTCTTGGATGATTTGCAATATGTGTAGGTAATTTACCGGGACCTTTTGCAAATGAGGCAAAACAAATAATTGTTGCGATGCTTGTTAATACTAAAGTTTTCATTGTATTGTTTTTTGGTTCATAATAATAGAATGATTTTTTAATTAGCAGTTTAATCAGCAGAATCATTTTAGAATCTATTTAACAGATACACATTCATCATAAAATATTTATTGTTTGATGGTTGTTTACATGCATCGTGAAAAATAAGTATAATGAATATTCGTTTTCAATAGATAAAAAAACCTATTTTGCTTTTTAAACACCCTTGTATGAATCTTAAGGCCTCACCCTTATTGTATATTTCATTATGTATATGCATTCATTCATTTTCACAATCAGATTCATCTAAAATTGTTTCAAATAAAAAAGTCGCTGCTGTTATTCCTGAAAAAGATTTAAGTGATGTATTCAGCAGAAAAAAGCAGCATAAAAAAAATGATAGCCTTGCTGCAAAACCCAAAGAAAAAAATTATTTTTTATCTGTCTTGCCTGCAGCAGGATATACATTGCAAACAGGCTTTGCAGGTTTAGTCAGTGCGAATATTGGCTTTTATAATGATAGGGGTGAAGATGCAAAAATTTCTACCATAACTTCAAGTCTTACTTATTCTCAGTATAATCAAATCATCTTTCCTTTATATGCCGATATATGGTCTAAAGGCGGCACCTATAATTTTATTTCTGATAACCGGTATATTTCTTATCCCTCTGATATTTTTGGATTAGGTGGTGCAACAGACCCCAATCAGGATCATACGATAGATTTTAAACAGATCAAAATACATGAAACCATTTTAAGGAGAATAAAAAAGGACCTTTATCTGGGTGTTGGATTTTATTATGACCGTTACTGGGATATAAAAGTAATTGACCCGCAAACAAGATTGGTTAATGTGTTTATTCAAAAAGAGATAGGCAATTCTGAAGTGGCAAGCGGACCGGTATTTAAACTATTATACGATTCCAGAACCAATCAGATCAATCCGGAAAAAGGTAATTTTTTAAATATAGTATTAAGACAAAATTTACAGCAAGTAGGCAGCGATGATGAATGGGCATCACTCTTAATTGATGCACGTAAATATTTTAATTTTCCTAAGGGTTCTAAAAATACCCTGGCTTTATGGAGTTTTGATTGGTTAACACCTGCAGGAGATCCCAACTATTTATTGCTGCCCAGCACCGGATGGGATGATCAATATAATACAGGAAGAGGCTATGTGCAAAGCAGGTTCAGAGGGTTACAAATGTATTATTTTGAAAGTGAATACCGATATCGCATTTCCCGTAACGGATTGTTTGGTGGGGTGGTGTTTTTTAATGTTCAGCATTTTTCCGGAAACCTGAAACCATACAACGATTTATTGCCGGGTTATGGTGCAGGATTGCGAATAAGGCTTAATAAAAAATCAGGTGCTAACCTTTGTTTGGATTATGGAATCGGCAATGATGGTAGCGGAGGGTTTTATGTAAATCTGGGAGAGGTATTTTAAAACTGAATAACCTTATATAAATTATACTAACATGAAAAATTATGTATTTCCTTGTTTGCTATTTTGTTTCTGTTTATTGGAGTTGGGCTGCGGTAAAACCAGTACCAGCAATACAAGCTATCCCTACTATTTAAATGCGTATATACAGAATGTAAAATATTCTACAAGTTCGGTAGCAACTTTTGGATTAACCAATCAGCAAGGTTGTGTAGCAAATAAAAGTTATGATCTTACGAATATTGGCCAGATTAATGTAGATGCTTATTTTTTAGATTGCTATTTGAAACATTATACCAATAATGCTGATTTTACTTCTACAAAAGTTGGTTCGCATAAAATTTTTGATGGCGGCTCTTTATTAACTACTTCCGATTGTAACTGTGATTTAGTAATAGGATTGGTTGACAACAGCATACCCAACCTCTATAATAATACGGTGTTGCAATCAACGAATATTGTGAACAATGTTACCAGCATCACAAGAAAAGATACCACTGCAACTTATATTACCTATGTTATTGGTGGAAATTTTTCCTGCAATTTTAAAAATACCAATAATGCCATCATCTCTGTTGTTGGAAATTATCTGATGCCTTTAAAAGAAGCCAAATAATTTGTTTTCATTTTAATGTTTGCATAAATATAAAATAAAAGCATCACCTATGTGATGCTTTTATTTTATCCGGTGAATCTTAAGGTTGTTTCCTTTGTTTATAAGGCTCAGCGGCTTTCGGTGCAGGTTTATTATTAGGCAATTGTTGTTGCCTTTGTTCCTGCATAACCTTAGGCCTGTACATATTGATGGTATTATTGGTAACAGTAGAAGGCGCAGGTTTGGGATGTTCAGCAATTGTAACCGGCGCAATATGTGTGTTGGTTACTTTTTCAACTTCATCTGCACGGGGCCCCATATTATAAACCGTTGTATTGCGGTTGTTATTGATGACTGTAGTATTGTTATTAATAATTGTGGTATTATGATTATTGATGATGGTAACATTCTTTACAATATTCACATTTGTGTTTCTGTCAACAACATAATTTTCTACATTGGGTTTGGTCATATGTTCCTGCGGAACAAAACTCCAGTAATGCGCAGGAGGGGTCCATGCATCGCCAATATTAATCTTAACACCTAAAGGAGCCCATCCATAATATCCATTGTAATGTCCCCATGTAACCCAGGCGGGTGCCCATTCATGGCCGGGTACCCATACCCAGCCATATCCATCTTCAAAAAACCATCTGCCGTAATGAAAAGCAGCCCAGCCCCAATTGTAATTAGATACCCATGTCCAGCCCGAACTACTATACACCCAATGTCCATTGGTAGAATAAGGTTGAAAACCTGCCGCAACATTCGGTACCCAAACATAACCGTAAGCAGGGTAGTTAATCCATCTGCCATAAGGGGTTAACTCATCATAAAAAACCTGATAAGTTTCTTCTGTTTGTCCTGCTGCGGGTGCAGCAGCAACATTTTCACGCACAGTAACTGATGTTTGCATGGGTGTGGTGCATCCTATGAACAGGAGAGCGCTCATTAAAATAAGTATCAGATAATTTTTCATGACCGGTGTTTAATTTTTATGAAGTGGTTTATACGAAAGATGAAGATAAAAAAAAGCAAGTAAACATAAGGGGTTTACTTGCTTTAATTCTGTTTAAACGATCCGGTATTTACTGACCGATCTTCTTACTGTTCTTATTCAATTGTTGATTCAACGCTTTCTGATCTTGATTGGTTAAATGGCCATTGTCCATTTTACGCATGTCTTTCTTTTCCTGATTAATGGTAGAAAGGTTCTTGCGATCCTGTGTAGCCTGTGCTTTGGTTATTTGGCCATCTTTCTTTTCGGTGGTAATTCTTTTTTCCTGATTATCGATTCTCTTATTTACCTGATTTACTTTAGGATGGTTCTTCAGGTTGGTTGGTTGTTTACCGGGGCCTTGTGCAAAAGTTGCGGCACCAATAAAAAGGGATATTGTAGTGGCAAGTAAAGTTTTCATGTTGTTTATTTTTTGTTTAAAGTTATAGAGTAGTTTTTATTGAAATGGTTTAATAACAATAAATTAATTTATTACTTTAATGTATTTCATGCGTCAGCTCCTGCATATACTGATGTTTCAATCTGTCATAAAATGAGCGCTTATCTATAATCACTGCAACAATACTTGCTACCATGCCTGCCAGCATCAAATAAAAAATAACATTGTGCCGGTCCGTCATTTCTAAAACAAGAATAGCAGAAGTAAAAGGGGTTCGGGTAACACCGGTTAAAAAAGCCACCATACCTGCCAATACCAATAAATGGGTATTGGTTTCATTTAAATGCATCCATCCGGAAAATACGGATCCGATTGAAGCGCCTGCACTTAAAGCCGGCGCAAATACACCACCGGATGCACCGGAAGTAAACGATAATATCGGCCCGCAGATTCTTAACAGGGGAAAGTACCAGTGTACATATACATCATGCGTAAATAATACTTGTGTCATCAATCCTTTTCCCGAACCAAATATATTTTCATCAATAAAAATTGCAGATAAAGAAAGCAGTATTGCAGAAGCCAGAAGAAATAAAATAATCTGATGTGTTTTAAAATTCGATTTC
>Ga0316218_1001829_pt1 | contig 21683 bp, 2 predicted proteins | sample TBH18003metaG_FD_203634 | JGI IMG/M metagenome (GOLD analysis project Ga0316218, IMG submission 203634) | Freshwater microbial communities from Trout Bog Lake, Wisconsin, USA - TBH18003 | ecosystem: Environmental > Aquatic > Freshwater > Lake > Hypolimnion/Profundal zone | place: USA: Wisconsin...
TTGCCTGACTCGAACTACTGACTCCGTCTTGAGTAGTGGAGCTGTAATACGTTGTTTGAAAGACTCCGTTGGTGCAGTCGTAGAACTGGACCGAATAGGCACCCGCCGGAATGCCCGTAAGTGTGAATGAGCCGGAACTGTCTGTCGACTGACCGCCAAATCCACCAGCACCGGACTGCGCAGAAACACAAATACCACTCACTGGGTTGCCCGATCCGTCAGTAACGGTTCCCGTGATTGAGCCACCTTCACTGAGCTTCACATCAATGCCCGTGGTTACGTGGCCTGAAGCGACTGAGACAGTGGTGGCTTCTGTGAACGCCGACGTCCCAGTTGGCGAACCTTGCTGATAGAACGCACTCGCCCAATTGTTGCCACTGCAGTCGTAAAACTGCACCGTGTAGTCGCCACTAGGAATACCAGCAACTTCATAGGTACCATCGGAGGCCGTTGGCTGGCCACCATAGCCACCCGAAGAAGAATCGACGGATACGCAGATACCACTGAGTGGAGCCCCAGTTGTGTCAGTGACCGTTCCAGAGATCTCACCACCTGAGGCGAGAGTCACATCAACATCTTGAGTCGTGATGTTGGCAGTCACCACCACTGGAGCTGCACTTGCGTACGAACTCGTTCCGTAGGTTGTAGCGTCGTAGTAGCGACCTGGGTAGTTTCCAACATTGTTGCAGTCACTAAACCAAACGGTGTACGCACCGGGAGTAATTCCAGTGATTGAGTAAGTACCGTCACTCCCAGATGTGGCAGATCCACCAAAGACCCCCGCTATTGACTGGGCAGTTACACAAATGTTCACAAGCGGTCCCGTCAATGAAGCAACTAGACCCGCAATGCTGCCCTCTGACGCGGTGTGTGCCTTTGAAAAGTGGAAGTGCGCAGACGGCCCGAGTTCTGAAGCAGAAGCATTTTTGACACCAGAGCCGGCGTCAATTACTTGCAGGAGCACAGAAGAGCAAACAATAAGGGCGGCAACCAGTCGAAGCTTCACGTCACTCCTAAGTAATTACATTGAGGGCAATGTTATACCTAATTTCGACATTTCCCGATCTAACTTCGTCCATCCAGATCGCCACTGATATGCACAGCAGGGCAACATCTCAATGCATAAAACAAAAGAACCCCCGCCCTTGCGGGCGGGGGTTCTTTTTACCTTCTAGTGAAGGTGTGAACTACTAGTTGCTCGTAGTACGGAGAAGAACGTTCTTGTCCGTCTTTGAAACGTGCAGCTGGAAGCTTGGTACTACTGCAACGCCAGCCTCTGAAAGTGCTTCGAATGCTGCGTGAGCACGGGCACTTGCAATTGCTGCGGTGGTTCCGTAACCGACGAAGGTTACTGAAGCACCTGACTGGAGAAGAGGTTCGAAGGTGAACAGCTTCGCCATGTCAGCAGCGTTGAGAGCTGCAGACTTGCCTGAGAAGGAAAGTGTTACAACTGCTGGGATCGTTGGAACCGTAACAGTGGTAACTACTGCAGGAGTAGCGGTTACTTCGTCTGATGCAGGTGAGTAACCGTTCTGGTTCTCAGCAACAACTTCGAAGTAGTACTTCACGCCGTTGCTAAGGCCAGTAACTGTGTAGCTAGTACCGGTTACGAGTGCTGCGTTTACTGGAGTGGTTTCCCCACCAGCAGATGAAGCTTCGTAGACGTAGTAACCAGCAACAGCCTTACCACCGTTAGCAGCAGGAGCAGTCCATGAGAGAGCAACTGAACCAGTAGCTGAAGTTGCGGTCAAGCCTGATGGAGCAGCAGTACCAGTAACTGGAGTTGCTGAGTTCTCAGTCGAAACAGCGCCCTCACCGATTGCGTTGATAGCAGTCACGGTGAAGTAGTAGGTAGTTCCGTTGGTCAGACCAGGAACAGTGATGCTCGTGTTTGACGGGGTGAAAGGAATGATGCCGTTAACTGGAACGGTTGCTTCCTTGCCAGCAGCGGTGCCAACGTAAACGTTGTAACCAGTTACAGCTGAACCACCGTCAGCAGTAGGAGCGGTAACCGTAAGGGTTACTGATCCGTTGCCAGCTGCAGCAGTGAATGAAGGCTGAGCAGGAACTGAAGCCTTACCACTCAAGACCTGCGCAGCGGTAGCGGTTGAAGTTGCATTACCCGTTGTGCTGGTTACTTCAACTGCGAAGGTGTAGCTGTCACCTGCGGTGTACGAGGCTGGTGTCCACGTCACGGTGCAAGTTGATGAACCAACTTCGACGTTGCCGTTGTTCTCATCAGTGTGAGGTACAACGCAGTTGGTGTTGTCAACAGGGATGTTGCTTGAGGTAGCAGCAGTGATGTCCTTAGCAACAACTGTGTAGCCGGGGCTGGTCCAGGTTCCGCCACCAAGGTTGGTGGAAGGAGTCCAGTTAAGCGTCACGTTGTAGGTAACGCCAGCGTTGTTGGAAACAGCGGCCACAGCAGCAGTTACGCCAGTTACAGCAACAGGGTTACCAGTTGGTGTAGCAGTTACAGCCTGAGCAGTGCCACCGCTTACGGTGCCTGAAGCGTTAGTCAATGAAGCAACGAAGGTGTAAACCGTTCCGTTGCTAAGACCAGTTACAACACAAGAGCCTTCTGAAACAGTTGAGCATGACTCGTTACCAGGCGTTGCAGTTACTGACCAGCTGGTCAGTGAAGCAAATGGCGTGGTGCCGAAGCCCGTCAAGGTCACAGTTGCCTGTGAGCTTCCAGGAACAACAGTGATCACAGCGTTAGCAGCTGCAAGTGGGTTGGCTGAAAGAGTTACAGCTGCTGAAGAAGCTGACCATACTGAGTAAACAGTGGTGGCTTCTGCAGAAGTCGATACGGTTGCAGCAACTCGAACAATGTAAGTGCTTCCTGCAGTGAGGTTGGTAATTACAGCTGAAGTGCTGGTACCGATTGCAGTGTTGATGCAATCAATAGTGCCGTTACCACATGCGGCTACAGCAGTCCAGTGAGCACCACTGTCGAGGCTGATCTGGATTTCGTAACCAGTTGCACCAGCAACAGCGTTCCAAGAAGCAGTTGCTGAAGTTGAAGAAGTCTTCGACAGAGCAATGTTGGTCGGTGTTGATGCCTGAGCAGGAGCAACTACTGCGAATGCAGCTGATGGGCCTGAAGTTAAAACACCTGAGGTGCTGTTTACTGCCTCGATGATGACGTTGTACGTCGTACCACCGGTAAGACCGGCAATGAAGACACCGTCGTATGAAGCACCGACAGCCACGAAGCAGCCAGGATCACTTGCGAACAAAGCTGCGTCTGTGTTGGCGCTTTCGAGTGCAGTGACGGGACCGCTCGTCCAGCCCGCAGTTGCAAGATCGGTTGCGTAAGCAACACCACAAGTAGTGGCGTCTTCGAGACTGGTGTATGTACCACCAAGGTGGTTCACTACAACGATTGGCAACAGGTTGTTGTCAAGGCTGGTAGCGGTAGCAACGTTACCGTTGTACACCTTAACGCTGGTTGGTGAACCTGCACCAGCAGCTGAAGGTGAGAAGGCAACTGCAACAACACCGCCGATGCTTAGAGCGTTGCCGTCGTCAAGGACGTTCTGTGAACCAAGAACAGTTGGAACACCAGCAGTGGTTGAACCAATTGTTGCAGCAACTACTGCTGACTGAGCACCAGTACCTGCGTCGGTTACTGCAGCTACAGCGAAGTAGTAAGCAGTTCCGTTAGTAAGGCCACTGACCTGAGTTGAGGTTGAGCCTGAGCCAACCTGCTTGGCAGGTGCGAGTGATGATGCTGAAGTACCTACGTAAATCTCGTAGCCAGCAAGGGTGGTGGCACCTTCAAGAGCGGTGCCAGAGGCAGCGGTCCATGAAAGAGCAACGGTGCCTGAACCTGATGCAGGCTCTACGGAAACGCCTGTAACTGCGTCAGCAGTTGTTTCGGCAGTTGTGTCGTAGGTCTTCGCTGAAGTTGCAGCGTCGTACGCAGCAGCTGAGTCACCAGAAGCGTTATGAGCGATTACTTCAACAGCGTACGAAGCACCCTCGGTAAGAGTGGTGATGGTGTAGCTGGTGCCAGTTGAGACAGTAGCGGTGGTGTACGTGCTATCGCTCGACAGTTTGTAACCAACGGTGTACCAGGTAATTGCGCTTCCACCGTTGCTAGCAGGAGCAGTCCAGCTAACAGCAATGGTGTGGGCCTTAACTACTGAAGTAACAGCAGTAGGTGCACCTGGCGTGTTTGCGCCGGTGTAGATCGAAGCTTCGGTTGAAGCTGGTGATGCACCAACAGTGTTTGTCTCAGTTGCGGTGAAGTAGTACTTCGTACCTGGGTTGAGGCCAGTTACAACTACTGACGTTGGGCCTGCGACACCGTTGTTAGCAACTGGGGTGGCGTTCACTGGAGTTGAGCTTTCGCCACCAGCAGTGGTGCCATCGTAGATGTTGAAGGTGTCTGAAAGTGAGCTTGTGCCAGTAACAGTCACGGTCACGCTTGAGGAGTCGGCAACCTGTGCGAGTGATACTGAAGGAGCTGGGGTTACGTTTCCAGGAGTGGTCGGGTTATTAGAAGCAAGAACACCTGTCGACTCGCCAACAGCGCTTACAGCGGTAACGACAAAGTAGTAGCCGGTTCCGTCAGTAAGACCATTAACGGTGTACGAAGTACCCGTGATGAGGTTTGCGGTTGAGAAGTGTCCGAGCGAGTCAGAGTCAGAACCGTTAGCTGGGGTCAGTACACCGGCGGTCCTGGTGTTCACGAACGAGAAGGTGTTCACGTCGTTAGCCAAGTGGCTGAGTGACTGTGAGCCGTCGCCTGCAGTAGCAACAGTGATGTTGTCTGTAGTGGTCGATGATGACTGTGGACCCTGAGCAACGTAGACGTTGTAACCAAGAATTGGTGACTGTCCAGCAGCTGGAGCGCTCCAGGTCAAGGTGACCTGATTGTGGCCGGCAGCAATCGTTACTGGAGTAACGGTTGAAGGAGCGGCTTCTGGCTCGCCTGAGTTCTCAAGTGATGGCAACGAAGAACCAGCTGCGTTTACTGCGACGATGTCGAAGTAGTACGTAGTGCCGTTGGTCAAGTTAGGAACAGGGAGCGTAACAGTGGGCGTCGTAGCGGTTACAGGAATTGAACCGTTGATAGGAGTTGAAGACTCCTTACCAGCAGCAGTTCCTTCGTAAACGTTGTAGCCCGTATTAGCAGAAGCGTTCCATGCAAGAACAATCTGGCCATTGCTGGCAGTAACACCTGGGTCTGGGTTAGTTGGTGTTGGGGTCAACCACGTCGGAGCAGCAGGCGGTGTTTGAACCGATGCGCCACTTGCCGTAGCAGTCAGGATCGATGCTCCGAGCACCGATGCGGCCAAGAGTGCTGAAGCACCGAAGGTCGTAGCGACCTTACGAGCTAAGCGCTCTACTTTCTTTGTACTTGACATATGTCTCCTCATTTGCCGTGGACCACTCCACGTCTATAGAAACGTACAGAGGACCCGGCTATACCGAGACCTCTGTCCGTCTTTAACTCTTAAAAGACTAACAGGGGGAAGTCATAAAACCAATGTTGCAAGCTTTTCCTCACCCGTCAGTAATTTTCGTGTTACAGCCACGTAACGGGTTAAAACGTTGAAATTGCAAGGGTTTTGAGGGATATTTCTCGTCCAAAGTGGCCCAACAAATTGTGTAGAAAAACTGTAACGAAGTTGTCATAGTTAAAAATCCTCACTTTCACCCAGAAACGGCACTCCGAAGGCGCCGGTGCAAGGACCCGAATTCGTGACTTCGACGCTGAACTGTCGCCACTGCAGGCTCAAATGGGGTTGGCTGGATCCTCTAGTCGTCTGGATTCAAGCGTCCTTCTGGCCCGCAGCCGATTCCAGTCAAAACGCCGTGGTGCCACCGCTGGAAGCCATGCCATATATAGAGTCACACCGCAAGCGCCGGGAGTTGCCCGACGACACCCAACTTCTAGAGGAATTAAGGCGTAACGCGCAGGGTGAGCGACTGAGTAAATGGGCTGTAGTTGGGGCCACTCTCGCTGCGTACCGCAACTTGGTAGTTCTGGCCCTTCAGAAGTCCGGTAATGACGGCACGTAGACCCGAAATCACTCGAACTTCACGGAATTTCTTACCCACAACTTCCACAATGTAGTTAGAGATTGGCTTTCCTGGGGTTGATGTAACCGCTGACCAGGAAATCAGTGCTGACGTTCCTGAAACGGCGACCTTCAGTCCGCTTGGTCTGGTGAGTGTCGGGCGGATGACCACGGTCTGGACGCCGGACACTGAAATGATCTTCTTTCCAACAACAGCCAGGACGCGCACTGAGTAGGTAACTCCGGCCTTGATGATTGTCAGGCTCAACGAACGCTTCGTCGTACGACGAACACCTGTCCACTTCGTAGCTCCACTGCGCTTGATCTGCACCACGTAGTGAATGCCCTTCACCTTCACCGCACTCCAGTGCAGGATGGCCCGTGAAGTAAGGGTTGTAGCGCTCAGAACAAAGGAAGTTGGCTTCTTGGCTGGTGGTGCAGCTGGGGTGAACTGGGCTGGAGCACTCCAGGCGCTGATTCCAGCGGGGTTGAGGGCAGCAACTTCCACCTCGAAGAGACCCGACACTGGGGCCGGAACATTCACCGAAGTAGCCATAGATCCAGTGGTTTGGAGCAGCGTCGTCCAGGTAGCTCCGCCGTCAGTTGAGTACTGGAGGCTGTACGCCGTCACTGGGGCGCCACCAGACGTCGCGGGAGCAGTCCAGTTAATACTTACCAATGAACCACTTGGGGTCGCGGTAATGCCAGTTGGCGCATCGGGAATACCGAGCGGTGTGGCGATAACGGCCACCGAAGGCTGACTCAGGTGGGCAACTGACTGATTGGCCAGGACTTCGTAGGCCGCAACCTCGAATGAGTAGGTCGTGCCGTTGGTGAGGTTCGAAATCACGATGGTTGTCGCCATGGAGGCGGTGTTTTCCACAGCCACCGTCCAGTGGGTGCCATCGGTGGATTCTTCGATCTGGTAACCCACAATGGTGGTGCCGTTGCTAAGTTGTGGCGCTGTCCAGGTCAGGGTCACGGACTGCGATCCAGCCTGGGCCGACAAGTTGGTCGCCAGTGGCGAGGTGACTCCTGGTCCGCTCGGGGCGCCACCGCCGCCTCCGCCACCGCCACCGGATGCCGGGACACCCGAGACAACGGCAATTTCGTTGGAGGAGTTAGACGTGGCCACTACGATGCTCGAGTTCGAGAGGGCGTAGAGGGCGGCAACCGTGAAATCGTAGGTAGTGGTGTCGGTGAGGCCAGTCACGGTGTAGGTCAGGGCGGCCGAACCAGTGTTGGCCACGACAACCGTCCAGGTCGTGCTGGGAGAAACCGCTTCACTAATGCGGTAACCAACAATCTGGTAGCCAGTTGGAACTATTGGGGCGACCCAGGTAAGGACCGCTGACGATGCTGCTCCAACCCCAGAAAGGGCCGAAGGTGCTGGCGGCACTGGAATTGAGGAGACCACCAGTGACGCTACCGAGGTGCCGGCCGAGGTGAGAGCCAGGACGCGGTACCAGTAGGTAGTGCCGTCTTGGACCGTGCCGTCGGTGTAACCGGTGGTCGCGATACTGGTGGAAAGTGGGGTCCAGTTATTGGTGCCGTCGAGGGAGCGGTCCACTTCATAACTGGTAACGGTCACGCCCGAGGCGAGCTGCGGGGCACTCCAGGTCAGGGAAAGTTGGTTGTTTGAAGGGGTAATGGTGAGGTTCGCCGGAGGCTGGATCAACTGGTTGAGGGTGACTTCAATGGTGCCCGCCAGTGAGGTGCCCGCGCCGTTGGTCGCTGTTACGCCGAAAACGTAGGTATTTCCATTAGTCAGGCCCGTAATTTGGGCCGATGTCGTCGAAACGGCCGAAAGGGTGCCCCCATCAGCCGGTGCGAAGGTTGCTCCCCCGTCGTTCGACTGGGTAATGGCGTAAGACGTAATGGCCGAACCGTTGTTGGCCGGAGCCGTCCAGCTCAGGTTGACCGTGGTGAGACCAACACTGACCACGAAATTCGACGGAATCGACGGGGCGCCAACTGGCGTAACGGTGACTGGCGTCGAGTAGGCACCGGTACCGGCGGACGTACGGGTCGCAACTTCGAAGGTGGACGGCGTGCCATTGGTTAGACCGGTCACCAGGAACTGGGTCGCCGTGGTCGAGGTCGTCGTAAGAACCGTGACGGTTCCGCCGCTCACTGAAGCAATGACGTAGCCGAGGATGCTGAGGCCACCGGTCGTTCCGGGGTTCCACGACAACAGGGCCGTTGTGCTGCCCGGGGTGGCGGCCAGATTCTGGGGAGCACCGGCCAGTGTCGATGGCGTCGCGCTCACGACGTTCGATGGAGCCGACGATCCGGCGGTGTTCACTGCCACAACCTCGAAGTAGTAGGTCGAGCCCTGTTGGAGCTGTCCGACGGTCACTGGCGACGAGGTCACTGCCCCGAGGCTGGCGTTGCTGGCAGAAAGAGCAGTGCTGTAGGTAACGCCGCCGTCGAGAGACTCTTCGACGTTGTACGACGTAGTGCCTCCGTTGGTGGCACCGCCGGTCCAACTCAAGGTAACGGTTCCGTTGGCGTTGACTTGACTCGCGAGTGCGGTGGGCTGGCCCGGCGTGGTGAGTGGCGTAGCGGTCACTGGGCTTGAGTAACTTGACGTGCCCGCGGGGTCAATGGCGGCCACTTCGAACGTGTAGGACGTACCGTTCGCCAGACCATTAATGGTGGCGGTGGTGAGCTGGCTGCCGGTCGACGCCACCAAAATGGTGACGGTTGAGCCACTCACCGACACAATCTTGTAGCCAGTAATGGTCGTGCCAGTTGAGGCCATCGACGGTGCGGTCCACGACAGCGTGACGGACTGGTTCGAGGCGGTGACCGAGAGACCGGTCGGTGCCGACGGTGCCGACGCTGGTGTCGCCGACGCCTGTGGCGAGCTCGCACCAGAACCAACAGAGTTCACTGCTTCGACCAAGTACTCGTAGTTCGTACCATTCACGGCCGTTGCGTCGGTGTAGGTCAGGGTGCTGGCCGAGACGGTGGCCAGCGTGGTGAAGGAAGCGCCACTGTTGGACGAGCGAAGCACGGCGTAGGAGTTCAGAGCTTGGTTCGATGCGTTGACGGGCGCCGTCCAGGTCAGGCTGACGCTGTTGGACCCCGCCGTGGCGGTCAGTGACTGGGGCTGCGTGGGGACCCCGGTGGGCACGGCGTTAGCGGTAGGTGACGCGGCGGATGAGCCAACACCGTTCACCGCAACGACGTAGACGTAGACCGGCGTGCCGTTCGAGAGACCAGTAATAACGAAGCTCGGCACCGTGGTCGTTCCGACCTGTGTGAAGTTCGAGTTCGTCGTTGAGTCAAAGACTTCGTAGCTCGTGATGGTTGATCCACCATTAGCTGGCGCGGTCCAGGTCACTGACACTGAGCCTGAGCCCACCGTCAGCGTCGGAGCCGCAGACAGAGCGCTGGGCGTCGTCGCCGGAGCGCCCGACACCACGGCACTTGGTGCACCGGTGCCGGCCTGGTTGATGGCCGCGACACGGAAGGAGTACATCACGCCGTTCGTAAGGCCCGTCACCGTGGCTGACGTGGCGTTGGCACCGAGAGCGGCAGCGGTGGTTGACGTTGTCCACGTGGTGCCATTGGTGGTCTGGCTAATGACGTATCCAGTGATTGGCGAACCGTTGCCGTCGGCCGAGGTCTGGGCAGTCCAGTTGAGCGTCACCTGTGTGCTCGACGGCGCAATCGTCACGCCCGTCGGAGCTGCTGGCACGTCGAAAGGAACAACGGAGATTGGAGCACTGAAGGTTCCCTGTCCACCTTGGGTCACGGCAGCAATTTCGAAGTAGTACGTCTCACCAGCACCCAGTCCCGTCACCGTGTACGTCGTAGCTGGGGTGTAGGTCGTAATGGTGTTGAGCAGTGGGCTCATGGTTGACGAGAGTGAGTACTCAATGATGTACCCGGTAATCGCTGCGCCACCGGTGTTGGTGGGAGCCGTCCAGTTCAAGATGGCACCCGGGTCAGTACCGACGGCTGACGTCACGACGGGCTGGGCCGGAGGTCCGGCTGGGGTCACGGCAACACTTTCACTCCACGGACTCGATACCGCAGAGTTGTTTTCGGCCTGGATTCTAAAGACGTAGGTGTCACCATTCACGAGCGGTGCACCGTTCACGGAGGTCACCACGTACGACGCCACGCCGTTCACCACACTCAAGTGGGCCAGTGAGAACTGCGAACTCCAGGTCACACCGTTGTCGAGTGAGACTTCAGCGGTGTAGCCGTTAATAAAGATGTTGGTGTCAGCGGGTGCAGCACCGGTGTAGGTGGGCTCCACGAACTGGAGCGTTGCGCGCTGGTTGCCTGGCACCGCTGAAACATTGGTGGGCGCAGTAGGCGCACCCGCCGGAATAACTTCGAGTACGCCAGTCGGAACACCGGCACCAGCCGCGTTCTCAGGAACAACCACGTAGTAGTACGTCTGACCATTGGTGAGCTGGTTGACTGCGTAGCTAAGTCCGGTCACACCCGCCACCTTCAAAGTGCCGCCCGTTGCGTCAGTAGCTGAAGCGAGTTGGTAGATGTTGTAACCGGTGATTGCGGCGCCGCCATTGTCAGCCGGAGCGCCCCAACTGAGGAGTGCTCCCCCGTCTTCACCAATGATCGTGGCTTGGTTAGAGCCCGAGGGGCCCGTAGGCTGCGAGGCCGTTGTCCACGGCACACCAGTCGTGACGTTCGAAGCGATGCCCGTTCCCGAAGTGTTCGTTGCGGTGACGCGGAAGGCGTAACTCTGACCGTTGGTAAGACCGGTCACGACGTAGGGCGACGACGACGCGGCGTAGGTGGTCCAGGTCGATCCCCCGTCACCCGATACGGCAACGGTGTAGGTCGAAATCGGTGACCCGTTACTCTGCGGCGCGTTCCAACTCAGCGTGATCTGGTGGTCTCCCGGTACGGTGGCCAGTCCCGTCGGAGCGTTAGGTACGTCCGAAGGCAGTGCCGAGGCGACGGAACTGCGGGCACCAACCCCAGCCGAGGTGATGGCCAAGACTGAGAAGTTGTACTGCTGACCATTGGTGAGGCCAGTCGCTAAGTAGTAGTTCGATGGGTTGCCCGTTGAGGCCACGAGCACCGTCCATGGTCCAGTGGCGCAACTGGCGGTGGCGCCGGTGCACTCGTCGATCTCGTAGGAGCTAATTGGTGAGCCACCGTTAGCGCCGGCCGTCCAACTGAGCAGTGCCTGGCCGGAGTAACTCGTTGCGTGCAGCGCCACCGGAGCACTCGCGGTGCCGGCGGTGAGGAACTCAACGGCGCTCGACCACGTGCTGGCCCCTACCGAGTCAGTTGCGTCAACGTGTACCAAGTACACCTGACCGTTGGTCAAGTTCGTCAGGGCGTAGGACGAGGTGACGTTCGAGACGGTAGTCCACGTCACGCCATTGTCGCTCGAGTACTCAAGGTTGTAGGTGAGACTTGGCGCTCCACCGGTGCTGAGTGGTGGCTGCCACGAAATAGTCGCGCCGTAGGCCGACGGCGTCACCACGACGGAGACCGGAGCGGTCGGTGTGGTGAGCGGCGTGGCCGACGTGGTGGCGGCAATACCCGAGCCCAGGGCGTTCGTGGCGCTCACGGAGAAGTTGTAGGCGGTGCCGTCACTCAGGCCCGTGAAGGTGTAACTCGTGAGTGGTGTGGTGACGGTAGTGACACCATCACTCACGCTGTACTGCGTCACGGCAGCACCGTTGGCACTGGCGGCCGTCCACGTCAACGTCACAGTTCCGTCAGCGGGCGTTGCGGTCAATGAACCGGGCACACCGGGCAAGGTTGCCGGAACAACTGAGGCCACGTTGCTGAGTGGGATTGTCGTTGAGGAGTTGGTTTCAGCCAACTGGAATGAGTACGTGGTGCCGTTGGTGAGTCCCGTCACCGTGCAGGCCAAGGTACCGGTCGTTGGTGGCGTGGTGCAGGCGCCCGTAGGAACATTGGCGAAGGCACCGTTTTGCAGTTCCTGCACCTCGAGGGTCTCACCCGATCCCAGTGGGTTCGTCAGCGACCAGGACAACGTGGTCTGTTGAGAAGCAGTTGACGCATTGAGGACCGCACCGGCCACACCTTCTGGGATGACTGGCGTGGTAACGGTGAGGGCAGCGCCCACGCCGTACGAAGTAGCCGCCGCGACGGTGAAGTGGTACGTCGTGCCGTCAATGAGGTTCGGGACATCCGCCGAGGTGGCCCCGCCTGAGGTGACGAAGGTTCCCGTTACTGGTGAACCGGCGTTGAGGTAGGTATACGTAATCGAGTAGCCAGTAATTGGCAGGCCCCCGGTGTAGCTCGGTGCCGTCCACGTGAGCAGAGCCGACTCGGGTTCGGAGTAACCAGTGGCGTTGGTCGGAGCACTAGCGAAGTCACCAGGCGTTCCAGCTACCACCTGTGACTCATAACTGGTGCCGACGGCGTTGGTCGCCGACACTTCAGCCAAGTACGTCGTGCCGTTGGTCAGACCGGTCACCGTGCACGTCAGCGTTCCTGTTGTGGGCGCCGAAGCGCAGGAGCCACTCGCTACGGGAGCGAAGGCACTACCGCCCGAGGAGAGCGCCACGTTGTAGGACGAGATACTGAGGCCACCGGTGGACAGAGGAGCTGCCCAGCTGAGCGTCAAGGTGTCATTCGACGCCACGGCGGTCAGGTTCTGAGGGGCCGTCGAAACACCTACCGGCGTCGCCGTGGTCACAGCGGAGAATGGTCCAACGTTGCCGTCCACGACCACCGCAACTTCGAAGGTGTAGTCCGTGCCGTCAGTGAGACCATTCACGGCGTAGTTCGGTGAGCTGCCAATAGTAAGAGGGGTAACAACAGTGAAGGGTCCGCTAGCGCAGGCACTCGAGGCGCCAACGCACTCTTCTACTTCGTAACCAGCAATCGCCACGTTGTTCACTGTTGGAGCAGTCCAGGACAGCGCAACTTCACTGTCACTCGCGACACTCGTGAGGTTCGTTGGGGCGGTCAGAACCGGAATTGGGTCGAGCGTCGCTGTTGTTGACGAAGGGCTTGACCCTTCAGCATTCTGTGCCGTGACGAGCACCCAGTACGTCTGACCGTTCACCAGGTGCGTAATAGTGGCGCTGGTGCCACTGATTGACACTGCCGGTGTCGTTGTCGCACTCAAGGTTGAGTAACTTGCCCCACCGTTCGTGGAGAGCAACACGCTGTAGCCAGCGAGTGCCAAGCCACCATCACTGGTTGGCGCTTGCCAGGTCAGTGACGCCTGGTCGTCACCGTTCGTGACCGTGACACCGAATGGTGCCGACGGCACTGACGTCAAGTAGATCGAAGCCGGGCTTGAGGCCACACTGGCGCCCGCCACGTTGTTGGCAATGACGTGCACGAGGTACGGCACACCACCGTTGAGGTCAGCCAGCGGTACCGCACCGGGCGAGGTGACGGCGACCTGAGTAACCCAGGTTGCTCCACTGTCGCTCGAGATTTGTACGTTGTAGCTCGTGACTGGTGAACCACCGTCACTGGCCGGGGCCGAGAAGGAGACCGTCGCCGTCGAGCCACTCGTTGCGACACTTAGTGCCGTCGGTGCTGAAGGCACCCCGTACGGTGTGGCCGAGACTGGGCCTGATGCGGGGCCGGCACCCGCCGCGTTGTTGGCAACGACTTCGAACCAGTAGGTGGTGCCGTTCGTGAGACCGGTGATTGACGCTGAGGTGCCCGAGATTGTTACTGCTGGTGACGTGGTTGGCGAGAGTGCGCTGAAGGTCGTAGCGGGAGCCACCATGTCGAGCACGGTGTACCCAGTCACCGCGAGACCGTTACCCGAAGGTGCTGTCCAGCTGAGTGACGCGGCACCCGAGGTGGACGTAATGGTGACGCCGGTCACTGGCGATGGCACACCAATGGGCGCTCCGGTGACGACGCTCGACGCGGCGCCTACGCCATAACTCGTGATCGCAGCAACGGTGACGTCATAGGTTGAGCCAACGCTCAGACCGTTCAGTGTGTAGGACGTTGCGGGGCCGGTCAGGTTCAGGGTGGTGGATGGCGTGCCCACGCCGTACGAGATCTCATAGCCCAACAGTGCGCCACCGCCAAGAGGCGCACCACTGAGGGCAGTCCAGCTAAGAGCAAGTGAAGCGTTGCCCGCGGTCACGCTGAGTCCCGTTGGGGCCTGTGCGGGGGTGACTGGTGAGACGCTCTCGATGTTTGATGGGGCACTCTGTCCGGCGGCGTTCGTGGCCAGAACTTCAACCCAGTAGGTAGTGCCGTTCGTGAGGCCGGTGAGCGATGCAGACGTCGCCAGTGGTCCGACCGTAGTGCTCGTGGTCCAGCCGCCGTCACCCGTCGTCGAGATGTCAATGGCGTAGCCAGTGAGAGCGCTGCCGTTGGTGGTTGACGGAGCAGTGAACGCTACCGTCGCTCCCCCGTTGGTGGCCGTTACGGTCGTGAGGGTAGGTGCACTAGCCACACCGTACGGCGTGGCACTCGTCGTGGCGGCGGCTGACGTCGCCACGGTCGTGACGGTCGCAACCGAGAAGGTGTAGTTCTGCGTTGGCTGGAGACCAGTCACGGTGTAACTCGTCACAGCACCGGGAACGTCGAGCGTGGTCGTGTTGGCACCAGCCGTGGCCGTAATCACGTACTGCTCAATGACGCCGCCACCCAGAGCTGAAGCGGTCGGAGCGCTCCACGTCAACGCCACTGCTTCATTCAGTGCGCTCGCGGTGAGACCCGTTGGGGCCGAAGGACTCGTTACGGGTGTTACGGGCAGGGCCACTGACGCCGGACCAGAGAGTCCACTGGTGAGCGCAGTCACCTCAACCCAGTACGTGGTGCCGTTCGTGAGGCCGTTCAGCACCAGCGGCGCTGACGATGTCGCCAGCGCCACGTTGGCGTCGCCGGCAACTGTGGTGAACGTGGTGCCATTGGTCGAGAGCGACACGGCGTAGCCCGTAACCGTCGAACCATTCGTCACCGGCGCACTCCAGTAGAGCGAGATCGACGCGTTACCGGCGGTAGCGTTCAGGGTCACTGGTCCGGGAATACCCAGCGGCGTCGCGGTTACCGTGTTGGAAACAGCACTCGTCGCGAACGAGGTCACGGTCTGCACGGTGAAGCTGTAGTTCGTACCTGGTGTGAGACCCGAGAGGGTGTACGTGGTGGCCGACGAGTTCACCATGATTGGTGTTGACGTCGAACCCGCGGTGTAGGTAATCAGGTAACCCACGAGTGACGAACCACCGAAGCTCGAGGGAGCGGTCCAACTGAGCGCCACGGTGTTCTGTCCCGCCGTGGCCGTCAGCGCCGTCGGTGCACCCGGGGTCGTTACTGGTGTCGCGGCGACTGGTGTGCTCGAAGCGCCCACACCGGCGGCGTTAATGGCACTTACCCAGACCCAGTACGTGGTGGCGTTCACGAGTGTCGACAACGTGGCGGTGGCGTTGGTGGTGTTGGTCGTTATCGTCACGGGGTTGGTGAAGCCCACACCATCGGTGGAGTACGAGATCTGGTAGCCAGTGATTGGTGAACCGTTGCTCGCCGGAGCAGTCCAGGACACACCAAGGCTCGCGTTCGCCACACTGAGCGCCACGTTGGTCGGCGCGCTGGCGATGGCGTAGGTCGAGGTCGAAAGACTGGAGGAGTAGGCGCCCGTTCCCACTGAGGTGACCACCGCCAACTTGACGGAGTACGAACCTGACGCCAAGCCGCTCAAGGTGTAGCTGGTCTGAGGTCCAGTGATCTGAATGGTCTGGGTCGTGGAACCGGTGGTGTAGCTAATGACGTAGCCCACGAGCGTGGCGCCACCCAGTGTTGTGCCACTTGGGGTCTGCCAGGTGAGCGCAATCTGCTGGTTGCCACCCACGGCAGTAAGCAGCGTTGGCGCCGAAGCGGCCGTCACTGGCGTCGCCTCAACGGCCACTGAACCAGCGCCGGTACCAGCGCTGTTGACGGCGAAGACTTCGAACCAGACGGTCGTACCGTTCGTGAGGTTAGAAATCTGGGCGGACGTGGTGGACGATGACTCGCTGGCCGAGTTGGGGTACGTCAGTCCCCCGTCGGTCGACCAACGAACGACGTAGCCAGTCAGTGCGCTACCGCCAGTCGAGAGAGGAGCCGACCAGGTCACCGTGGCCGACTGGACACCACTCACCACACTCACTGACGTCGGAGCGCTGGGTGTGCCGAGAACGGTGGCCGAAGCAGTTCCCGAGAAGGGGCTCGCACCAACGTTGTTGAGGGCGGCGATACGTACGGTGTAGGTCTGGTTCGGAGCGAGCGCGTAGAGCGTTGCGTTTGTCGCCGTAGTGCCAGTGGTCGCTACTGCTGTCGTCCAGGTGGCGCCACCGTCAGTCGAGGTTTGGATTTCGTAGCCAGTAATCGAGCCACCCGTTGAACCAGTCTCGGTCCACACGATGTTGAGCGCACCGGGAAGACCAGTGACCGAACTAATGGTGGGTGCACTCGGCGTTGAGACCGGGGTGACGGTAACGGCTCCACCAATCTGCGTGGCCCCGGCGGCGTTGTTGGCGGTGACTTCGAAGTAGTAGAGCGTGCCGTTCGAGAGGCTGGTGACCGAGTAGCTCGTGCCACTGGAGAGCGTGGTGACCAGGGTGTAGTTCACGCCGTCAGTGGACTGGTAAACGCTGTAGCCCGTGAGTGGCGAACCGTTGGCGTTCGCCGCAGTCCAACTGAGGTTGGCCGCGTTCGAGACTGGCGAGCCCGTCACTGATCCCGAGGCGATGGGCGCACCGAACGGTGTTGTTGAAACGGCCGTCGAGACTGCGGAGTTCACCGACTGGGTCAGCGCCGTGACCTCGAAGTAGTAGAGCGTGCCGTTGGTGAGGTTCGTGACGGTGTAGGTGGTCTGACTTGAGCCAGTTGAGGCAATGACCGTCGTCCAGTTGGTGTTGTCAGTGGACTCAGCAATCTTGTAGCCGGTGATCACTGACGCACCACTCACCGCTGGCTGCGTCCAGGTCAAGACGACCGACTGGTTCGCCGCAGTGGCGCTCAGTACCGGCGTGCCCGGAGCGGCGTACGGCGTGGCAGCGACGACGACGGAGTTAGAGCTCGTGCCGTAGGCGTTGGCGTTGGTCAGATAGAAGTAGTACGTCGTACCCGGCGTCAGGTTCGAAACAAGGTACGGCGTAGTCAGTTGCGCACCGGTGAGCGTGGCCAACGTGGTGTACGTCGCACCGTTGTTCACTGACTCGTACAGCGTCGCGGCCACCACTGGCGAACCATTCGCGGTGCCGAGCGTCCAGGACAGTGTCGCTGCCGAAGCGCCGGGGCTCACAGCCACCTGACTTGGCGCACCGGGCAACGTGGCCGGCGTGGCGGTGACGGTCGTTGAGGCGGGTGAGGCTCCGTCAGCGTTGAGTGCCACTACTTCGTACGTCGTGGCGACACCGTCAGTGAGTCCCGTGATATTGACCTGGGTGTTAGTGGTACTCGTAACGAGGACCACCGGTCCCGTGGCGGGAACGGCGTAGACGTTGTAGCCCGTTAGTGGTGAACCGTTCGATGAGGCTGGCGTATTCCACGACAGCGTCACTTCCCCATTACCAACCGCGGCCACGAGGTTCGTTGGCGCACTCGAAGGACCGTGTGGCAATACTGAAACAATCGAACTTGGTGTGCCCGGACCACCATTAGTGATGGCGGCAACTTCGAAGTACGCCGTGGTGCCGTTGGTGAGGCCCGTCACCGTGCAGGTAAGTGCCGTTGAGGTCGGTGCCTGCATGCACGTGCCCGTGGCCCCGGTCAGGGCACTAAAGGTTGAGGTTGGTGAAGACGCACTGTAGATCTGGTAGCCCGTGATACCCGAGACGGTCGCTGGCGCGGTCCACGACAGGGTGGCCGTCTGGTTGCCCGCTACCGCACTCGGTGCCAGCGGTGAACTGGCTTGTGGTGTGGTTGAGACGGGGTTCGACTGAGCACCCGCACCGGCCGAGGTAATGGCCGCCACTTGGACGTAGTACAGCTGGCCTGGCGTCAGTGAACTAAGGAGCGCCGTGGTGCCGGGGTTAGCCGTGGTGGCAACAGCCACGGTGTAGTTCACACCGTCCAGTGACGTCCAGATCTCGTAGCCACTAATGACCAGTCCACCGGTGCTCTGCGGCTGGGTCCACGAAAGAGCGATTTGGGCCGGACCGGCGGCGGCGACGACGTTAAGTGGTGCACTCGCGAGGGCTGCTGGCGTAACGCCAACGGGGAGTGAACTGATACCCGTGCCGCCCGCGTTCACGGCCTTGACCTCGAACGAATAAGCGGTGCCATTGACCAAGTTGCCGAGCGTCGTTGAGGTGCCAGTAATTCCGGTGGCCACGGTGGTGTAGCTCACGCCACCGTTCGAGGATTCGAGCACGTTGTAACTCGTGACCGTGATGCCCGCCGTCAGCGTTGGCGCCGTCCAACTCAGTGTGGCTCCGGTGTTGAGAGGCGTGGCGATCAGGTTGGTCGGGGCCGTCAACTGAGCAACGGGCGTCGCGCTCGTTGGCGCACTCAGGGCACCCGCACCAGCAGCCGTCACTGCGGCGACTTCGAATTGGTAGGTCGTGCCGTCAACCAGGTTGGACACGGTGTAGACGGTGCCTGCGCTCTGAGTCGAGGCCACGGCCGTGGTCCAGGTCACACCACCGTCAGCGGACTCCACAATGCTGTAGCCCGTGAGCGTGCCACCGTTCAGTGTGCTCGGAGGCGACCAGGTGAGTAGTGCTTGTCCGTCCGAAGCAGTTGCCTGCAGGTTCGTCGGCGCACCAGCGAGTCCCATTGGCGTCATAGAAACAGCGGCACTCGCCACCGAAGCACCAACCGAGTTCACGGCCTGGACTTCGAATGAGTATGACGTGCCGTTAATCAGGCTGGACACTGACGTCGTGGTAGTTGCAATACCTGAAAGGACGGTCACGTAGGACGAGCCACCCGAGACCTCTTCCAAGACGTTGTACGACGTGACCGGGGCGCCACCGTTCTGAGCGGGTGGGGTCCACGACAACGAGACGGCGCCATTGGCTGCTACGGCCTGGAGTCCGGTGGGTGGGTTTGGTGGGGCCACGGCAATGCCCTGCACCGCGGCACTGATGGTACCCACGCCGGCCTGGGTGACCGCCGCAACGGCGAACTGGTACTGCGTGCCGTTCACCAAGTTGCCAACGATGGCGCTGGTGACCGTTGAGTTGGTGTTGGTGACTACCGGGGCGAGCGTGCCCCCCACCAGACTGTCAAAGATCTCGTAGCCCGTAATGGGGCTACCCGTAGTGGGAGCCTGCCAGGTCAACGTCACGGCGTTGGTGGCACCAGTAGCCACCACGTTGATGGGGGCGTCACCCGTGAGCTGTGCCACTACCGAGACGGGAGTTGAAGCAGGACTCTCGGCAATGGCGGTAATCGTCAGCACCCGGAAGAGATACGTCGATCCCGGTGCCAAGTTCGTAATGCTGTAGGACGTTGCAGTGGTGCCAGTGTTCGGAACGGCCTGACTCCAGGTCACTCCCCCGTCGTTACTTTCGTCAATCTCGTAACCAGTAATAGCGCTGCCACCAGTTACTGAAGGTGCGGTCCAGCTAAGGATGCCTCCCTGGTTTGCGTTCGCGAACGAGAGCGCGGTCGGCGCCGACGGTGCGCCTAGGGCCGTCGCCGAAGCGTACGAAGAGGTTGCACCGCAACCCACCGTGGTCACGGCCGCCACTTCGAAGTAGTAGGTGGCGCCGGCAGTGAGACCGGTCACGGTGTACGTCGTGGCGTTCGAGTTCGTCGAAGGAACGGCGACCACGAAGTTGCTCGAGGACGTTGACTGGAAGATTACGTAACCGGTCAGGTTCGTGCCACCGAGGTTGGAAGGAATGGTCCAGTTAAGGACAACGGACTGGTTGGCGCCCGAGGCGGTTAGGCCACTCACTGCGTTCGGGGTGGTGATTGGCGTCGCGGTCGTGGAGATGGGTGAACCTGATCCCGTGTTCAGCACTGGCGTGACGTTGAAGAAGTAGCTGGTGCCGTTGGTGAGGCCAGTGACGACACACGATGTTGCGGTCGTCGTGCATCCCGAGAAGGTTGTCGGCGTGGTGCCCGTCGTCGCGGTCGTAGCGAGGTACGTAATGGTGTAGCCGCGAACAACGATGCCCGAGGTCGTTACTGGCGCAATCCAACTCAAGGTGACCTGCGTGTTACCGGCAATGCCGTTGAGGAACTGAACCGTTGGTCCGAGTGAGGCCTGTGGTGTGACCAGTACTGAACCCGATGGCGCCAAAGTGCCACTGATAATTGGAATGACCTGGACCGTGTAGGTCGTGCCGTTAGTGAGACCAGTGAGCAACTGCGTTGTCGCAGTCGTTGTCGGGGTGAGCGACGAAATCACACCGGGCGAAACGGCCGTGTAGTTCGATGCGGTGGTGCAACCCGTGGTGCAGAGTTCAACGAGGTAACCAGTGATGTTCTGGCTCGCTGGAATGTTGGGCGCAACCCAGCTAATCGTGGCCGTGGCGTTACCGGGTGTGGCGGCGAGGCCCGAGACGCCACTCAGTGGACCACTGGTCACGGTCGCCGGGGTGCCGTAGCCCACAATCGAGAGAGGAATCACCTTGAACAAGTACGAGCCACCGGGGACGAGGCCCGGCACGTTGTAGGTGGTTGCATTAGTGCCGGTGTTGGCCGACACCGTGTTCCAGCTCGTGCCACCGTTGGTGGAGTCTTGGATTTCGTAGCCGGCCACGAAGATCGAGTTATTGCCACTCACCGCAATTCCCTGCGCCGTGGTGGGTGCCGTCCACGAGAGCGAGACGCTCGCGTTGCCTGGTGTGGCGGTGAGGCCCGTTGGAGCATCAAGCGTCGCGGCCGTCGTCTCTGGTCCGGTAGCGAGTGAGAAAGGACCGGTGCCAGCGGCCGTAATAGCAGCGACCGAGAAGTCAAAGTTCTGACCAGTGAACGTGTCCGGGGTGAGGCCGGTCACGGTGTAGGAGGTGGCGGTGGAGTTGGTGTTGGCGCTCAACACCGTTGTCGTACCAGCGTTGGTGACTTCAACCTCGTAGCCAATGATTGGGCTACCACCAGTGTTGGCCGGAGCGGTCCAGTTGAGTGTCAGGGCGTTTGCCGTGATGTTGGTGGCGGTGGGAGCAGCGACGAGAGGCGTCGATAGTCCGGCCGCGGCCAAGTGGTTAGTTACCTGGGTCTGCGTGAGTGCGGTGTTGTAGAGCGCAACTTCGCTGAGTGCACCTTGGAAGTTAACGAAGTTGTAGCAACCACCGAGGTCAATGGCCCCCGCGGTCACGTTGGGCGCCAACGCCACTGACGACTGCGCAATGATTTGGCCGTTCAGGTACATCGAAAGCACGTCGGTGACGGCGTTGTAGGTCACCACGATGTAGGCCCACTGGTTTACCGTGAGGACATTATTCGCCGTTTGCAGGGAGACTTCAGGTGAAGTTGCGTACGCGGCACTGTCCCCGAAGTAGAGGCTGCCGTTGATGGTGAAGATTCCCCAACCGCCACTCGTCGACGATCCCGTCCAGTTCTTCGTAATGAGCGGACGGAACGTGCTGGGCAGCGCGGTGGGCTTGGCCCAGAGTTCAATCGAGAAGGAACTGCTGAAGGCACCGGTCGTGGTGTTGCTCGCCACGAGGGCGTTCGTCGTGCTGGTCGTCGCGGCCCCGGTGAAGGTGGCATAACCGTCAGCGCCACTCGCCACGAAACCGCTCGCGCCGCCCATGATGA
>Ga0316218_1001839_pt1 | contig 21645 bp, 20 predicted proteins | sample TBH18003metaG_FD_203634 | JGI IMG/M metagenome (GOLD analysis project Ga0316218, IMG submission 203634) | Freshwater microbial communities from Trout Bog Lake, Wisconsin, USA - TBH18003 | ecosystem: Environmental > Aquatic > Freshwater > Lake > Hypolimnion/Profundal zone | place: USA: Wisconsin...
GTGCCGGATATAGATGTGCGTCTGGTGCGTCTGGATCAACGACGGAGCTCAGCACCATGTCCGAAGGCAGCGTGCTGCCGGTCAGCGTGCCATCTGCCGTTGCGCGAGCATCGGAGAATATTATGCCAGCTGGTGTGCTGTGATCGGTGTTGTCGATCAACCTCCATGCCGCATTGGTGCCATCATAGCGATAAGCCGTGAACACCTTGCTGTTGGAGGTATCAACCCAGATATCGCTGTCAACCAACGCCGCCCCAGTGCTCTGGGATATCGGTTGGCTGGCGCTGAGTATCGGACCATTGACGTCGGTTCCCGGGAACACCTCCCTGTAACCCAGCCATACCTGCCCGTCGCTGACCATGAAGTCATACCGCAGGTTGGTGCTGTACCACAGCGTGCCGTCCTCTGGAGGGCCGCTTGGTGCCAGTATGCTCGGGACGTAGTCCAGTTGGCTCCACACGGCGCTGGAGTTGGTCGTACCCTGCCATATGTAGAGCATTATGCTGGCCATGTTGACGTCATAGCGTGCATATATGCTGCCCAGCTGCTTGTTAGCGCCAAATCCGGCGTCAGCGTATGCATCGCTGGAGTACAGCGGGACATACTGGGTGTTTGGATTGCTGTTCTGGCGAACCCATGCACCATTGACGTACCTGTTGACCGCGAGGTTGACACCGCGATCGGTTGAGGTGGTGTTGATCCAAACGTTGGTGGGTGCTACCTGTGATAGATTGCTTGGCACCGTCAGCGTTGGGCCGTAACCCTGGTAAACCAGTGACCTTCCGTATGTGATGCCGGTCATTATGCCGCTGCTGTCCAGCGGCGTTCCGACCACGTCTGTGAGACCAAACTGGGTTCCGTTGCTGTTGGTTATCTTCAGGTAGTTGCCCGTCGATGTGGTCACTATGCTCGCCACTATGGCACCGCTTCCGCTTGGCGGGAAGGCAGCGTTGATGGCGTTGACCACACCCGATAGCGTGTTGTTGGGGTATGCTGGCACCACGATCGTGACCGGAACACCCGTGCCAGGATCTATAGTGAAGGCATCTCCCGATAGGTAACCAGCCGTTAGGTTAAGCGTGGCTCCCGTGCCAGTGCCGCCGCTGGTGGTGGCTCCCAATGGATTTGGATATTGCGTGTATGAACCAGGGGACAGCACCGATACGGTTCCCGCACCCCAAACCAGGTTGAACGTCGCATTGCTGCCGCTTCCGGTGTGGGTGGTTGGTGCCACAGGATTGCTTGGTATGGATCCGCCGGTGTACTGTCCAGCCTGCGTGATCTGCACCGATTGTATGACGCCTCCGGTGGCCTCTGTGACGGTCAGTATCACGGCGGTCGTGTAGCTGCCACCGCTGAACGTCAGGGTGTCACCTTGGTTGTAGCCGGTGCCTCCGTTGGAAACCGTGACGTTGCTGCACTGCAGGCTGGTAACGGTGACGTTGCTGGCCGTGGCGTAAGTGCCACCTAGAACGGTCAGTATGTCGCCGACCAGATAGTTCGCACCGGGAGCGTTCACAGTCGCGCTGCTGGTCAGCAGCGTTGCCGCGTTGTAGGTTGGGTTCGGGAACTGACCTTGCACGCTGTTGTAGTAATATGTCGTTGAGCTGATGCCAGCGTTGCCGAGCGGGGTGGTCAATGCGCTTGGATTGGTGCTGACATCCCTGATCTGTATGCTGGTGCCGTCATAGTTGGTGATCCTCAGGTAGCTTGACCTGCCCACCGTGTATATGCTAGCGAGGGCGTTTATGCTGTTGGTGTTGAGCACCGTGTTTATGGCGGTGACCATATCTCCCAATGCCGAGCTGGTCAGCGTTATGGTGAAGGTGGTTGAATCGCCTATCTCAAGCGTGAATGATTGTCCAGATACCAGCGCTGTGGGATTAGCCACCGTACCGGTTAGCACACGCGGAACGGATTCCGTCCAAGCCCAACCCGGGTAATCAGTGTCAACGCTGCCTACCTGCATCCAATGCGCGGTGGTACCGGTGCTGGTGGTAACAGGGACCTTCTCCCAGATGTTGTTGCTGGGCTCAACGTTGCCGTTGGTGATGCTGTATGCATCAACCGCGTAGTTTCCGGCGGTGCCAAACGCATGCGAGGGTGCTATGACCGGGGTCGGATATGCAGCGAGGCCCAAGGTGGTCAACACAGCGTCGTCGCTCGAGCTGAGGTCTGGTGACCAGTTTATGTTGGTTGAGGTTAGCCTTAGGCTGAACACATCCCCATATGCCGGGCTCAAACCAGTGGCGTTCAGAGCATACTTCTCCACGCGGGCAAACACGCTTGCGGTTATACCCATGTTGGCCAACGTCTGGCTGAGGTTGATCTTGCTGGCGACGGTGGTCAGGCTGTCACCTGTTGACAGGCTAACGGTGACACCGTTTATGATGAGGTTACCGTTTGATGCTATCAGGGATGCGCTGCTGCTGGTGATCTTGCCACCGAGGTTGGCGGTGTAACCCTGCACCATGGCTTCCAGATTGGCGGCCGTTGATATGATAAGCGGGGTTTCAGCCTGCCATGCATATGCGCTGTTGATGTTACCGTTCGAACGGAATATGCCCCAAGAGGTTTGGCTCAGATCCAACCAGTATTTGCCATCGGCTATCGGACCAACCGGAGCGGTTGAGCTCGGTGCAAGCTGCGCTAGGTCGATGTCCGCACGCAGCGCGTATGCAGTGTTGGCTATGCCAAGGTATTGATAAAGCGCAAACAACCCAAGCTCATTGAGCTCGTTATCATACTGCGGGCTACCCGATACCGTGTAGAAGTTTGGTGATCCAAAGGTCGTGAGCACGTCCCTTTGGCTGGTTAGAAGATACAGGTTACCAGCATTGCTGGTCAGCGTGCCCGGTGCTATGGTGGTGTTGCTACCGCTCTGCAGCTTGTTGGCTGCGGTGGCGAAAACCACCATCGGGACAGTTCCCGGACCCGACGAAGCATATGCGCTCTGGTCGGTTACCGTAACTGATACGCCTGGTGATACTAATGTGGCCATGTCTTTACCTCTCTGAGAAGATGTTCACTGTGCTTTTATTTATCGGGACCTGGTTGTTTGGGTGCACTCTGAGACGTCTTGCGATCGAGGGGAGATTGCGTTATCATTTAGTGAGAGGTGTAACATGATCATTGGTATATGCGGTTTGATTGGCAGCGGCAAGGGTACCGTTGCTGACATCCTAGAGGATGGATACGGTTTCACGAAGATGAGCTTCGCCGATAGCCTCAAGGATGCGGTGTCCTCGGTCTTTGGATGGCCCCGGGCCATGCTAGAGGGGGATACGGTTGAGAGCAGGGAGTGGCGCGAACAGATCGATGCATGGTGGGCAAACAGATTGGGGATCCCCCATCTCACGCCAAGATGGGTGTTGCAGTATTGGGGCACAGAGGTCTGTAGGCAGGGATTCCATCCGGACATATGGATAGCCAGCATGGAGCGCAAGCTGCAGATGGCTGGTGATTTCGTCATACCAGATCTGCGGTTCCCAAATGAGGTCAGCATGGTCAGGGAGATGGGCGGCAGCGTCTGGCGCGTCAAGCGCGGCGACGATCCCGAATGGTTGCTCAAATACCAATCCCACAACATCATACCAACCGACATACATCCCAGCGAATGGGAGTGGGCCACCAGCAGGTTTGATGAGGTGGTGTTAAATAACGAGACGGTGGGAGTCCTGCATGACAGGGTCAACACGCTGCTGATCCAATCGAGATGACCAAATCATGATCATCAATGACGATATATTGCTGGGTTCTGACCCCAACGGGCTAGCCGGCGCCTTCGCCGGTGATGCCGCTAGGAACGGTCACAGCGTGGCATATCTCGCCGAACCCGATGGCAACACGAGATCCAAGCTGAAGTTTGATGCGTTCAGGCTTAGCCCCAGGAGGATGATAGAGTCCAACAACTATCTGCTGAGGGCTAACAAGAGCATACACAGATCATGGCCGACCGGCGACACCGCAACCAACGATCAGCTGCGCAGGGATGCGTATCTGGTGCGTTGGTGCCATAGGGTTTACTCGGTCGGTCTCTTCACCGATGATGCCAGCCTGCTCAAGATATCGGGTGACATGGCATGGCCGGCACAGATATACGTTGATAGGTTCCTATATGATAGGGAGCCCATGCGAGATTGCGAGCTTTACATGTTTGACATGAAGAGCGAGAGCTGGTTCCACTGGAACACCTGCTGGACCCGCATCAACGACATACCAAAGCCCAGCGGCGTGTACGCCGTGTTGGGTAGCGATCGCATCAGCAGGGCTGCGAAGGCTGCGATAGATCAGCTTTGGTATTAGGCATTAGCCTATTATGACCCCAAGCGGCTATAAATAAGATGTCGGTCACGATGTTGACGCATCTACCGACTCTATGGCGCATAGGGAGCACACAGCATGAATATTTATAAACAGCCTAAGTCTAGGCCTAAGAATAATCTCCACAGAAAGATCTGGGAACAGCACTGCGGCCAGATCCCTGTAGATTGTAATGGGCGTACATATGACATACATCACATAGACGGCAACCCGCATAACAATGATATATCAAATCTCAAGGCAGTGTCTATACAAGAACATTACGACATACATCTAGCACAAGGTGATTGGTCAGCGGCATTGCTAATCGCAGAGCGGTTAAGTAAGTCTCTGAACGAACTTGCAACGCTGTCATCGTTAGCTCAGAAACAGAGATTGGCCGAAGGTACTCATCATTTCGGCAATAGCGAGTGGCAACGGCAGAACCAATTAAACAGGGTTGCTAAAGGTACACATCCTTTCATTGGCGGTGATATACAACGCGAATCTAATAATAGATTGGTCAAAGAAGGTAGTCATAATTTCCAAGGTGACAGAAGTCCATCTAGACGAATGGTTGCAAACGGTACCAGTCACTTATTAGGAGATCGGAATCCAAGCAAATTAAAGTTAACATGTCCGCATTGTAATTTAACAGGTGGTGGTAAATCTGCTATGTTCAAATGGCATTTTGATATGTGCAAACAGAATCCTAATCGAATTGCTAAAATTATTAAATGCAATCATTGCGGGTTAGAAAAAGAAGATACACCGGCAATGAGACGAGTTCATTTTGATAATTGCAGACATAAACCTTAGCCAATTATGACACCAAGAGGTACGCCATTGTCTATGTAGAGGTCTATGTCCTTCTCCAGCTTTTCCATCATGGCCACGGCCTCGGTCTTGAGCTCGTTGCCTTTGAGGGTCACACCGCCTTGCGGTCCTGCCAATCCATTGGTGTACTTGCTATAGGCCTCGCCTAGCATCTGCTTGCACCACGCCAGAGTGTAATCGCGTATCCACGGTCGAGCATAGGGATCTTGCAGTATGGTCTCATCCGGTCGATACATGTAGCACCATATGACCAATGCCTCGCCTCCGGTGGGCTTGCGGACTATGCTGAGTTTCTTGGTCACAGTGTCAAACGTGAAGTTGATGTCGCGTCCAAACATGCGTCCCGCTTGGTCTAGATACTGATAGAACAGCTCGTATGTGAGCAGGCCGGCTGTGTAACCGCCGCCGGCGCCTGCCTGCAGCAGATACATGTTGGTGTATGCCAAGGAGAACGGATCTAGCTGGGTGCCGCCTGTGGTCTCGCCCGTGCCGCGCCTGAACAGCTGTCTAACGCTGATCACGTTCTCAGGTAGATAGTATTCGGTGACCTCATACTGCAGGCTCAGGAACATGTATGATTCCAGATCGGCGTTACCGCTGCGCTGCCTGTACCTGTCAAACGACAGATCCAGCGCCGTCTGGTAATGCTCGGGATCAAGTTCGATGTCAATGAGCCCGCCGCCCAGCATGAACTTAACCTCGTTTATGATCTTCTGTCTGTATTCTATCGCCATGGCACGTTACCTCGTGCTATATTTATAGGCGAAGAAAAGGCTCGCCGACGGCGAGCCTGTCTGATTGACGTTGAGATGCGTTACTTGAACACCTTGACGATCACCATGTCCTTGCTGATGCGACCGTTGACGGCATGTGCCTTGCCGTTGACGTACTTGTCCATGATCAACCTGATGCGCCTGCTGTTGATGGCATCGCGCATGCTCTGCAGCACGGTCTTTGGCTTGCGCAGCGTCTTGGCGAAGCTCAAGGTCTCATCATAACCCGTGATCTTCGTACCCTTGATGCCGAGCTTGCTGCCGTCAGCGGCCAGATACATGATCGCCTTGCGATTCTTGGTGTTGTAGAGCAACACCGTCGTGGCACCCGGGATCATGGCAGGATTGATGCTGACGGTGTTGGTCGTCACGTCGATGTTTTTCACCGTGACACCCGCGGCAGCCTTCTGGCTCTTGGCATCCACGTTCTTATGCAACCTAGCCACCGTGGCGTTACCGCTGAATCCAGCTAACACGTTGACGATCAGTATCAATGGTTCGATGGTGGACACAACCTCTGGATTGTCGCGCTCGCCGATGGCGTCAGACATGGTCTCCCTGAAGTGCACATAGAGCTTCTTCAGCTGCTGACGGTTGGGGTTGATGCGACGCAGCCGATCTGATACCAAACGCTCGATCTTGGTCTCATCGTCGGCATGCTTGCAACGCACGGCGTCGATGAAGCTGTAGAGATTGACGTACTCGACGACCTTCTTCTGGCGGCTGTCAAGCTGTCGTTCCTCATCCTCATCCTCGACCTCAACCTCTGGTTCCGGCACCTTTGACAGCAGCTCCGATACCTTCACATCAAACCAACCAGCAGTCTCCGCCGTTGGCTCGGCGCCTTTGTTGATGAGCAGCGCCACGCGGCCCAACGTCATGTAGTGCCATGCCGGAAGCTTAGATACCGCCGCGGCGTTGTCCGGGTTTGATCGTCCCATCCATTCAACGAAAGCGGATTTGAGGTTCTCGGATTCAACCTCGAGGCGAGCCCAATCCATCGCATCCTGCCATGCCTTGGCATGGTTATCGATCGACGGTCCAATTGACGCAAAGTCTGGAATCCAAGTGTTTACAGCCATGTGGGCCTCCTGTTTCAAACGCTATAATAGCATCTAGAGAAACCCTGTCAACCGGAATCTCACCGAAAATCCGCTTGTATTTCAGTGGTTAACGGGTTTGATGTAGGTTCATGACCGCACCGCGCCCGTACTGCTGCTCAAGCAGCAGCCGCGCATGGTTGGTGTTATCGCTGCGGATGGTGACCTTGATCAACCCGGATCCCATGCGGATGGTCGCCTCATACATGTTCATGTCCAAACTCCTCGCGGTTCGTCATGATGACTATAGCATGCATCTCCGGCATGTCAACCGTTCGATACCAGCATTTAAGGTCGCTAAATAATGGGCATAGATGAGGATACCAAGATGCCACCATTAACCCTCTGGAAGGGTGTAAACGTAAAGACCAACGATTACAAGTTCATCGACCGATCGGTCGGAGAATACTTCAGGATCAGCGGAACGGAGATCTGGGTGCACAAGTATCTCGGTCCCGCCGCGGCATCAGGATCGTCGACCGCAGCCGTGCCAGAGCTGCAGATACAGGATCTGCTCAACATGGAGATCAGGGATCGCAAGTATGATCCAGACATCTACAGCCTCAAGGGGCACTACACCGTCAGCGACACGGAGTTTGACCTGCGACAGTTTGGGTTGTTCCTCAGCAACGACACGGTGTTCATGACCTTCCATCTCAACGACATGGTCAACAGCATAGGACGCACCCTGATGAGCGGCGACGTCATAGAGGTGCTGCATAGGCGAGATGACCTCGTGCTGGGATCGGACGTTAGCATCAGCAAATACTACGTGATACAGGAGGGCACGCGCCCTGCGGAGGGTTGGAGCCCGACGTGGTGGAACCACATGTGGCGAGTCAAATGCACACCAATAACCGACAGCCAGGAATACAAGGACATACTCAACCTACCGGCCACAGACATCAACGGCGATCCGGTTCCCAACGCCAACGGTCATGGCACGGTGACCTTGAGCGATCTCATCAGCACCTACAACACCGAGATATCCAACAACGATGCCGTGGTGCAGCAGGCCACCAATGAGGTGCCGTTCCGCAACCTGCAGAGCGCACAGTTCTACATCATACCAAGGAATGCGGACCAACCGGTGAGCATATTGATCAGCGACGGCATACCCCCAGACGGCAGCAAGCCCGTGCCCAGCGGCACATCGTTCCCAACCGAACCCCTGATAGGAGACTATTTCCTCAGGACGGACTACATGCCAGCCATGCTGTTCAAGAGGGAGAAGGGTCCCGTGACCGGTTCGGGGATATGGGTGAGGACGGAGGTGAACTGGAGGACCAGCTGGACTCCGGCCAACGTGCTGCTGAGCAGCTTCATAAACAACACCACGCAGACCACGCTGCAGGATGGCAGCGTGATACCAGAGCAGCAGGATATCAGGACCACGCTTCAGAGGAAGCTGGATCCAGACATCATATAAGGAGATACGGAGATGGGGTTCGATTTCAATTTCAGCGTTGATGTTCTACAGCAGGCCATGCCGCGGCTGCCTGATTCAGACGGATGGTTTGAATCCATGGACAAGCTTCTGCCGCTTTACAACATCACCAGTGCCATAAGGGTGGCCATGTTCCTCGCACAGACCGGGCACGAGAGCGGCGATTACAACGAGATAGAGGAGAACCTCAACTACAGGGCGACAACCCTGCAGGAGGTGTTCCCGCGCTACTTTAGGGATGCGGATCCCAACGATTACGCGCATCAGCCAGAGAAGATAGCCAACAGGGTCTACGGCGGACGCATGGGCAACGGCGACGAGGACAGCGGAGATGGATGGAAGTTCCATGGCCGCGGCATACTGCAGATAACGGGCCACGACAACTACGCCGCATGCAGCCAAGCCATATACGGTGACGATAGATTGCTTGATAACCCTGAGCTCCTGTGCGAGAAGGATGGGGCAGTGGCATCAGCATGCTGGTTTTGGACCAACAGGCACCTAAACGAATGGAGCGACCAGGAGAACGTCAAGGAGGTCACCCGCAGGATCAACGGCGGGTTCATAGGGCTCGCCGATCGCGAGCAGAGGTATCGCAGGATACTTGGATCCATCGGACAGTGATGGGATGTATGGCATAACAAAGGCATCAGCAAGGACACAACACGCATGCAATTCTGGTACACCGAACAGCTTCGCAACTACAGGCTGCAGTTCATACGGGCATTCTCAAATTTCTACGTGCAGACAGGGCCCGACAGCAGCGGTGCGGTCACCCTCAGCCAGGTGCCATGCAGGTACGGCGATGTGTCGAGGATAGCTGCCACCATAGTGGCCGGCAACTCGGAGAACAAGGTGCCGCCCGTGCCGTTCATCACATGCACGGTCACGGGGTTGGCTATGAACGCCTCGCGCAGGCAGGACCCAAACTTCGTGGGCACCATACAGGTGACCGAGAGGGAGTACGACGCCGAGAACAATCGCTACCTACAGAACCAAGGTAACAAGTACACCATCCAGAGATACATGCCCATACCTTACGATCTGACCATGCAGGTTGACATATGGAGCAACAACCTCCAGATCAAGGAGCAGATACTGGAGCAGATACTGACCCTGTACAATCCAAGCATCGAGATACAGACCAGCAACAGCAACCTCGATTGGACGGTGATCAGCCTGATAGAGCTCGAGGAGATAGCATGGAGCAGCAGGAGCATACCCATCGGCACCGATAATCCCATAGAGGTCACCACCCTGACGTTCAAGGTGCCGATATGGATAAACCCACCCGCCAAGGTGAAGAAGCAGAAGCTGATCGAGCAGATAATAACCAACGTGATCAGCGGCATCAAGGAGGTCCCCGAGCAGTGGGATTGGAGCGAATACGAGTTCTTCAGCCGCAAGATCACCACGCCCGGCGACTTTGACATAGCGCTTAGCTGGACAGGATCGTCATACAGCGCGAGCCTGACGGGAGGCAACGGCGATCCATCTGACCCAGATGGCAGGCCCACGATAACGACCGGCAAGCACAATCCAACCATGACCGCCGGGACGAGCTTCGCCTACAACGGCATCACCATCAACATAGCGGATGCAAGCCTGGAAGGGGTGGTGTCGGCCTGCCGCGCCGCGTTGGCTGGCACCAAATACCAATGCCAGATCTACAACTTCGATCAGATACAGTTCACGAACTGGACGGCCGGAGACAACGTGTTCGCCAACGTGGTTGGGCAACCCGTGCAGGACATGGGATTGCTACCCACCTCATATCCCGGCGGTAACCTAAGCTGGCCCAGGCTGCTGGAGGTGTATGGCAACATAAAGCCATATGCGGCATACGGCACCAACGCCAGCCAGCTGAGGATAATCACCGACATAGAGGATTCAGACCTAGACATAGTGGGGTGGATCGACCTTGATCCGGTGGATCAGAATCTGCTGACCTGGACCATGGACCAGCAGAGCTTGCCAGGCACCACCCTGGCTGCGATAAACGCCATCGTCGACCCAAGCAAGGTCGGACCCGGATATGGATTGCCGCCGGCCGTGACGGGGCAGCGATACCTGCTGCTGTCAGCTCCAACGCAGAGCAGCACGTCTTGGGGAGATTTCAGCAGCACAGCGGTGAACGGCAACGACATAGTGGAGTTTGACGGGCAGAGGTGGAACGTGAGCTTTGACTCTGTGGCCAACGTTGGCACCAAGCAGTACGTGATCAATCAGTTCAACGGCAAGCTGCTGTCGTGGAAGTCCGGAGAATGGTCAGAGTACATATCGAGATCATATGCGCACGGCCAATGGCGCTTCAGCCTGTGATACCATAAATATCAGATGCTACGCGAAGAAGAACGCATACGAGACATCAACGCATCCGAGTTTGAGCGGGTGTTCACTCCTGACATACGCAAGGTCGTCAAGACCATACGAGAGTATGGGTTTGATCTCAGGGTGGTAGGCGGGGCCGTCAGGGATTTCCTGAGGGACACTCCGCCACGCGACATAGATTTCGCCACCGACGCGGATCCCAGCGAGCTGATATACATCCTGCAGCTGGAGGGCATAGATTTCGATGCCAAGGGCATAGGGCACGGCACGATCAAGGCAAGGTTCGGCGACGACAAGATAGACATAACCAGCATGACCTACAAGCTGGGATTGGATGATCACAAGGTCAGGATAACCAGGAGATCGACATGGGAGCAGGATGCGCTGTCCAGGGATCTCACCATCAACAGCCTGATCATGGACCTAAACGGCCGCATATATGATTACGTGGGAGGTTTGGACGATCTCGCCAATGGCGTGGTTAGGTTCAACCCAGGTACCGCAGAGCATATCGGGGAGGACCCGCATCTCATCATGCGTTGGTTCAAGGCTCTGGGATACTTCAACCATCCAACCTGGCCAAAGAGAGACTGGGATGCCATACGAGAGCATCTGCCCTTGCTGGCCAAGATACGCGACGACGAGAAGACCGCAAAGGAGATAACCTCCATAATGCAAGGCATGAACGCCAGCAAGGTGCACGGCATGATGTGCCGTTCCGGTGCCGCTGAGTACCTAGATTTAACTTGCGACTGAACATCTTCATAGGGCAAACTCAGTAAACTAACCTGGGTTTACGGCATGAAGAAAGATCTCATAATAGGCTGCTACACCAACTATGATTGGGACAAGATCAAGTTCTGGGTCAACAGCATAGACGCATCCGGTTTCACCGGTGACAAGGCCATGGTGATATACAACAGCGACGTGCAGACGGCGCAGATGGTGGCCAACAAGGGTTTCAAGATATTTGGCTTCAACCAAGATCCCGTTACTGGTAACCTGTCGTATCCCGGACAGCTGATCGTGGTGGTGCAGCGATTCCTGGATCTATATCGCTTCACCGGGACCATGGATCTGTCGCAGTACAGATACATCATACACACCGATGTCAAGGACGTGGTGTTCCAGACCAATCCCAGCGATTGGCTGACCGAGAACATGGGCGATGCCAAGATACTGGCCAGCTGCGAGAGCTTGCGCTACAGGGACGAGCCTTGGGGCAACGAGAACATGGCCAACAGCTTCCCGATGGTGTACGAGACCATCAAGGACCAACCAATATGGAACTGCGGCGTGCAAGCAGGCGATCCAATCGCGCTGCGCGACCTCTGGCTCAACATATATCTGGCATCGGTGGGCAGCCAAGCGACCAGCAGGGTCTACAACCCAGACCAAGCGGCATACAACGTGCTGATGAACATGGATGCCTACAGGAGCATGGCGAGATATGCCATGAGCGAGGATGGATGGGCATGCCAGGCGGGCACGACCATCGATCCTGCCAAGATAGCTGATTTCAAACCACATCTGATAGAACCGCAACCAATCTGGAAGGATGGGTACGCATGCACGTCAACAGGCGTCAGGCATGCCATACTGCATCAATACGACAGGGTGCCAGGTTGGAGATCGGTGGTTGAGGGTAGGTATTCCTGATGCAGATAGATCTCAACACCCTGTATTCCAGGGAGGATGCTTTCATAAAGTCGCTGCATAGGCCCAAACCCTATAAGCAAGGGCGCAGCATAGTCACCACATGCTACGACAGGGAGATACCAGGCACATGGGTCTTGCTGTCAGAGCTGAGGAGATTGCACTGCGGTCTACCCATCGAGGTGTTCCACAGGGCCGGAGAGCTCAGCGACGACCAGATAGCATTGCTTGAATCCGCCATACCGGGGCAGGTTACGGTCAAGGAGATCAAGGGCAATGCCAAGGACTTCGTGAGCCGCTACGGCCACACGCACGGATGGTCATGCAAGATATACGCGCTGACGGAGAGCGAGCACGATGAGAACCTGTGGATCGATGGCGACAACTATCCCACACGCAACCCAGAGTTCCTGTTTGACGATCCTGAATATCTGGCCAAGGGCAGCCTGTTCTGGCGAGACATGTTCAGCCCTGATTCCGCCAACCAATACGCGGATGGCAGCCCCATGTGGCCCATATTCAACGTTCCGATCAACGACGCCGAACCGTTTGAGGCGGGACAGCTGCTGATCAACAAATCCAAGCGCTGGGCTGAGCTGGCATTGGTCAGATACTACGCCGATAACTGCGAGGTGTACTACCACTTCGGTGGTGATAAGGAGACGTTTAAGTTCGCATGGCAGAGGATGGGCATGCTGGGCAACGTGCATCCCATGCGGATCAACTACCATTCGGATCCAAACGTGCCGTTTGGTTTCATGCCGTACGGTCCGTTCAGCAAGGGTGATCCAAACCAATATCACAAGTGGGGAGGAGGAACGGTCATGGTGCAACGCGACAGGGAGGGCAGGGAGCTGTTCAACCATCGCAACATGCAGAAGCTCAGGCTGGGTTCAAATCCCGTGTACCACGACATAACCAACGAGAAGCATTACCACAGCCACATAGAGGCTCTGGCCAAACGCATGGGAGCGTGACATGGTCGACACCTGCTCAACCGTTAGATACCAAGATTCTTGGGGATTCAAGAGGGAGCCTATCAGGCCGGAATCGCTGCGCCTAGACTACTGCGGCGGCATGAGATTCGACGATAACTTCGATTGGGACAACGCATGGTATGATGCCCTGCAGATAAACGACAACACGCTGCTGCTGATAGGGGCACCGCTGTACCACGCCAAGGGTTGGATAAACGCCAACGTGTCATTCACGGATCAGCACGGCGGCAGGCTACCCTGCCAGTTCATGGATCTGGATAGGGTATGCTACACGGCGCTCACTGTGGGCGGGCAGCTGAACCACATCGACATGTCAACGCAGCACGAGACCGTTCGCATACCCATCAACCGAGACGACGGTGCGTTCAACGGTCGCAAGGCCATGGTGACGCTGCAGAAGAACAACCCCATACAGTGGATAAGGCAATGGGTGACATACCATCGCAGGGTGCATGGGATAGATGGTTTTCTGATATACGACAACTCCAGCACCGACTACACATCGGCTGATCTCGAGGCTGGATTGGCCGATCTAGATGCCGTCATACGCATAGTGGAATGGCCATATCCATACGGCCCACAGGGCAGCGATCTGGCACCATGGGACAGCGACTACGGCCAGTATGCCATGCTCGAGCACGCCAAATGGCGTTATCTCAAGGGTGCATCCCTGGTCCTCAACAACGACATAGACGAGTTCATAGTCACCGACGGCGTTGACATGGATTCGATGGCGCAACATCTGCGCAATGCGCAGGCACAGTGCCTGAGATACAAGGGTGTGTGGATAGAGCCATACGATGTGGCCAACGGCAGATCCGCTGATGAGGTGCCATTCGCGGATAGGCGCATCAGCGACTACTATTGCGTCGATCCAAACAACAAGAGGGGCATAGGTTACAAATGGATGCTAACACCAAGCATGCAGACCTTGAACTATCAATGGTTGGTGCATCACGTCAACGGCCCGATGTTGGAGAGCAACCAGCTGTTCTATGCCCATTACCTCGCCCTCAACACCAATTGGAGCTGGAAGAGGGATCGGTTTGACGGCGATCCACAGGACCTAATCGTGAACGAGAAATTGCTAGATGGCCTGAGAAGGATGGGTGAGTGACATGAAGCTGCTGTTTGTTGTGCATAGATACTATCCATTCCCCGGCGGAAGCGAGTATTACGTCCAAGCCATGGCGGAGGAGGCCAAGAGGCGAGGTCATGAGGTGGCCGTGTTGGCGGGAGAACACCAAGGGGATCAGAACGGGGTGCGGGTCACCAGCGACGGCAACGTGTTGATGCTTAAATGGGATCTGATCATAGTGCACGGCGGGGATGTCGGCGTGCAGGATTTCGTGCTATCCAACGCCAAGAACATACCAAATCCCATGCTATACATGCTGATACTGCCCAGCAACAGCCCCGTGTGCGTGCAGGCGCTGTCGGACTGCTCGTTCATAGGATGGAGCACGTTTGACGACATCAATCACATACGCAAGCACAACGTCTCTGACAAGGCGGTCAGGGTTAGGCACGGCATAAAGCATCACGACAGCATAGGCAAGCCCGGATTCAAGGCCAAGCACGGCATAGAGGGCCGCATGTTCCTGAGCTGCGGGGGATACTGGCCTAACAAGAGGATGAGGGAGCTGGCTGATCTGTTCATCAAGGCGGATATCGATGATGCCGTGTTGGTCACCACGGGATATGACAACAGGATGCAGCTGATGCCCAATCCGGTGCCCGGAAAGGTCATACCTCTGCTGATAGATGACAAGGCGGAGGTGCTAAGCGCCATAAGCGAGGCTGACTGCTACGTCATGCACAGCAGCCAGGAGGGATTCGGACTGGTGCTGCTGGAGAGCATGCTGAACCGCACGCCTTGGATATCCAAGCACATGGCCGGTGCCGCGCTGCTGAAGGGATATGGCCAAACCTATAGCAGGGACGAGGAGCTGATCAGGATGCTGAGAGAGTTCGACCCTGACGGGTTTGATCTCGACAAGGCCGAGGACCATGTCATGACCAACCACCTGATATCGAACACCGTCGATGACATCGAATCCGCCGCCAGGCAGGCCATAAATATGAGATCATAACCACAGGATCTCACTCATGCGCATGCACGAAATCACCGCAAAGCGGATGGTCACTGAAGGTGGCAACGCCTTCAAGGACAGCCAAGGCAACACCCTAACCCAGAGGATAGGCAAGTCAGACATAGCTCCCACCATCAGATGGTTGGAGCACATCACCAACCTACCGTTGATCAACAACACCCTGGGTTCGGTTGGCAAGAGGGAATCCAGCGGCGATCTTGACATAGCCGTCGACGAGAAGGTCATCAGCAAGGATGAATTGGTCAGCAAGCTGTCATCATGGGCCAGCACACAGGGCGGCGATCCCAAGGATTGGGTCAGGAAGAGCGGCATATCCGTGCACTTCAAGACCCCGATAAAGGGAGATCCCGCCAACGGTTACGTCCAGACAGATTTCATGTTTGGTGACGACGTTGAACACATGAAGTTTGGTTTGCATGCGGCGGGAGATGCCAGCAGATTCAGCGGCGCTGATCGCAACCTGCTGATGAGCAGCTTGGCCAAGAGCCTACCAGGGGACATCAAGTACAGCTGGCAGAAGGGTCTCATCAAGCGCAGCACCAGCGAACCCATATCCAAGGATCCGAACGTGATAGCCAGCGTGCTGCTGGGCAAGGGCCACGTGCGAGATGATCTAGACAGCGTGGAAACCATCATGTCAGCGATAGGGGGAGATGCGAGCAGGATGTCTCAGCTGAAGGCGCTGGCATCAAATCTCAGGGATTCAACCGGTAAGAAGCCAGGCGAGGCCAAGGCAGATGCCGAGGAAGCTGATAGGATAGACAGGGCTCTGTCCTCTGTTGGTTAGGCTTTCTTCTCGCGCCCAAGCGCCACGACATCAGGCACATCAACGTCCCTGACATCCCGCTCACCGGATTTGGTTATCTTACCAACCGATAGCTCCTTGGCCTTCACGGCGGCGCGCCGTGCACGCCTCTCTTGGCTATCGGTGAAACTGACCTTCAGGCTCTCATCCGGATCGTCGATCATCTTGGCACCGGTGCCTATCTTGAATCCCAACCTGCCTTTGATCTCGGTGGCGCTGAACGACTTGCCGCTGTAGAACTTTATATCACCGACGAACCTCGGCGGCCACACCAGCTCAAATCCCTTGCACAGCAGATCCTCCCCCTTTACCACGGCGTGGAAATACATCTGCACCACGTTGGCATGGTTGAGCACCTGCTTGACGATGTCCGTGAAATCCTCATCATTGAGCTTGTCCGTCAGCGCCCTGGCGACCGATGCCAGCGCATGCTTGGCGGGATCGTACATGGGGTGGTTGCTGTTGGCTGCATAGTTGCCCATGAGATCGCTTATGGCGGGCGTTGGTTCAAACCTACCTTTATCGGACATCGATAGGCCGGATTTGATCCCTGCGGCGTCGCCGGAATCTATGATCCCCTCGCTGGTTGCCACGTCAAGAACGCCGTCTATCGCGCTCTTGGTCATTATGGTTTTGACTATGTCCCTGAACCTGGATGCCTTGCTGTCATCCCAGAAACCCTCCGGGAAATCATCAGCGTTCTTGTTCATGGCATCGTTGAGGCCCTTGAGGCTGGCCGCCGCACCGCCGGTCTTGGCCTTGGTGCTTATCATGATCTCATAGGGTTTGACCACCAATGAGCTGTCAAACAGTGCCTCAGCCGGATTGGTGTTGTAGACGATCTTGGCTGAACCAATGCTCTGACCCCTGGTCATCACGTCCTGTATCTCCTCCAGGCTGCTGCTGGACTCAAACTGCCCGGTCATCATGGCTATCGGGCTGGCCCATTCGCCCAGATACTTCTGATGCAGCTTGGCGTTGGCCGCACCTCCTCTGATGACATATCCATCCCCCTTGCCGCTGATCAATGCACGGAGGTAATCCTGCATCTGATCAACCGCAGCATCTCCTGCCGTGGGCCTGGCTGCATCCAACAGCGTTGGTACCTGGTTGGCGTTGAGAGGAGAGGATGACCTCACGATCTCAGCCGGCTTAAGGCCGGATCGCTCGCTGGTGCTCACATCCCTGTTCATCACATATCCGCCATGGTTAGGTATGACGTTGGCTGGTATGTTGATCAGCTTGCCCTCCATCCTATTGAGGTCCTTGGTGAACAGCACGTAATGCTCCGGACCTCGCCGGGTATCCATGTTGACAACCATGGCCGATGCCATGCTGCGTATCGGCGTGTTTATCTCGTATACCTTGCCGTCAGCATTGGCCTTCCATTCCTTGAACGCCGACATCATGCCATCAAATGAATCGTAGGCGGCACCCGATTTCGGCAGCAGCGTGAGACCTTTGAAGGTTGCCACGTCTGAACGGTCGGTTGGATCGACATACTCGTCGCCGGATCTGCGTGCCACGAATCCACGGCTCTCATACAGATGCGGGGAAAGATCATGTAATCTCATCTAATGCTCTCAGAAGTTGAACGGTATGACCGTTGGCACGGCTTGGCTCTGCGTCAGCAGGTCTGCTTCGACGGCGTTCTCATCGACCTGGGAGAACACCCAGTTCTGAACGGTATTCTGATCGAGCTGATCGAAAGGTAGGAAGCTGTTGGGATCCGGCGGAGGTGCTGGCACCAAACCGCTGTCCTTGTAATTGTTGCCAACGTCGTCGTAGCCAACGCACTGCCAATTGACCCCGGTGACGATGCTGCCGAGCGTTGTATCGTTGGTAACGACAGCCGGGCCAAATATCCATTGGTAATTCATCTCATGATCCTCACATAGATTGCATGTGTATTTATCTACCCCTAGCAGCTAGGCTGCGACGGTGAAGATCCAACATCCTGCGTATCTCGTCGGTCATGTCATGGCTGGCATCGAGGTAGCCCTGCCACCTGCTGATCCATTCATCGCGCGACCATCTGTGCTGTTGACCCATCTGCCTCTGCAGATCGTGCTCGCTGATCCTCGTGCCTATCTGCAGCTTCCTAGCCACGGCGTCCTCGTTCATCGGAGCGAACCCATGCCAGAATATAACCAGATCCTCCGTGGTCCATCGCTCGAAATGCCTGCCGTTGGGATACCAAACCACATGGTTGTGTGCGCTGCGGCACTTCCTGAAGCTGCTGTCTATGCTGTAGCTGACCCCGATGCTGCACTGCTCTATGAGATCCCTGTGTGGATCATATGCCCTGTCCAGCTGTTCATCAACGGGTACGCTGCACGGTATGATGATCTGCTGCGGCACATCATCCTCCATGGCATCCAACAGGCCGTAATCGCCGTATAGGAATTCGGTGACGTTGAGGCAGATCCTGGCACCGGTGAGGGTGCGTTCGTGGTCAACCACCTCCGAATCTATGTGCTCTATGGGGCCAAACTCGGGGTTCCGGCTGTCGACTATCCGCCATGTGGGGCACATCTCGCGTATGATGTCACAGCTGCGATCGGTGCTGGCGTAGTTGATCATGATGCCATGGTCAAATATCATACCGTGATGCCTCAGCCACCAAGGCAGGAGGTATTCCTCGTTGTAGAAATGGCATATCACGGTCTTGGTGGTCATCAGCGCAGCTCCACGGTGGGGAAGTATCTCAGGAATAGATCTCGGTCAACAGATCTCACCGATTTGATCCTACCTCGTATCTCGTCAAAGAAGTTCCATGCCAGCGGCACGAACATCACCGGATCGTCAACGCTGATCTCAGCCAGGGCATCTATTCCCACTATCGGTGTCATGTTGCCAGGGGCCAGCAGGCCCTGCTTCAGGGGATTGTCATCCACCATCATATCCAAGCGTTCACCGATGCTGTTTAGCAGGGTCATGCCTTTCGCCGCCGCACCATATCCCACCAATCTAACCCCTTGATCACGCATCTCATTTAACATGAATTTAACCTGATGCTGTATGTCCTTGCACCTATCAGAGTATCGCTGATACGTGGCCGCATCATGCAATCCGCTGGCCCTCTCCAATGCGAGGAGATTCATGACCCTCTCTGGTTGAGAATCCACCTTGCCGATCACGAATATCCAGCTCACCCCATGTATGGGGGATTTGATGGCATCGATCAGATGCAGGCCGCTGCGCCTAACCAGCTCGCGCATGCTGTTGAGGGAGAAGAAGCTGATGTGCTCATGGTATATGGTGTCAAACTCATTGTTCAGCACCATGTTGGCTTGGCTGGTCTGTATGAACAGCAGGCTACCGTCGTGCATGACGGAGGCGCAATCCATCAGCAGCTGATGTGGATCAGCCGTGTGTGCGACCACGTTCTGTGCCACCACCACATCGAAGCTATCTCGGGATAGCCTGCTGACGCTGTTGGCGTTGAAGAAGTCACACACCACCTCATGCCTCTCTCGGCTCTGAGGTGCGAGGTTCTCGGCTGGGTCAACCCCATACGTCGCGAACCCCATGTCAGCGAAGCTGTTGAGCTGGCTGCCGTCGTTGCAGGCTATCTCCAACACCGTGGCAGCGGATGTCATCTCCTCCCTGACGAACCTCGCGAACCAATCGAAGTGATCACGCAGAGTCTTGCTGGTGCCGCTGACGTATAGGTATTCCCTGAACAGCAAAGCGGGATCGACAGCCGTGCTCAGCTGCAGGTGCCAGCATCCCCGGCATAGGTTCAGCGCCAATGGGTAAGGTTTGGTGTGCTGCCGTAGGTTGTTGGCCAACGGCTGCTCCATGAGATCCAACACCTGCGTCAGATCATCATCACCGCATGCCACGCATCTGATCAATCGAGAATGGCTCATATCTATACAGATCTCCGAAATCATCGCGCCTGCACACGGCGACGCCTCCGATGTTAGCATACGTGTTCTCCATGAGATTCACTAGATTTACCTTGGGCCTCCACCCGTAATCGCGCCATAGGCTGCCTATGTTGATGGTGAAATCGTATGCGTTGGGAGTGCGAGGTCTCAGATCGTATGCCATCCCCGTTATGTCACGTATGCCGTCGGCTATGCCGCCCATGGTGCTGTCAAAGCTCTTGACGTTGTATATGCCGCTGTGCCACACCGCAGACCTCGCCACGTGCATGATGGCACCAACGGCATCGTCCACCGACAGCCAGCTGCGATGTATGTGCTCGTTGCTGAGGTTGAATCCGCCCTGCCTGTGCGCATCCAGCATCATGTTGTTTATGGCCAGATCGGTCCTGGTGTTGGGGCTGGTGCCACACACGGTGCCAAACCTCAGTCCAACTATGCGCTTGCCGGCCCGCATGTGGCTCTTGGCTATGTCATCGGCTATCTGCTTGGTGGCATCGTAGCTGTTGAGCATCTGATAGCTCTCGTCATCCTCCCTGGCATCAAGCTTGCCTGATCCGTAGACGCTGGCGCTGCTGGCGTATATGAGGCGTTGGTCCGGACCCAGCATGTTCATGATACGCTCGAGGTTCACCACGTTGTTGTACGTGGCACCCCTGGCATCGATCTTGGCCAATGGCACGCTGCTGTGGGCCGCAAGGCACACGATCACATCGAATCCGGAGATGAAATCCTCGGTCAGGCTACACATGTCGACCAGCAGGCTCTTGCCGCGATTTGGACCAAACAGGCATAGGTCGACCCCAACCACATGGCACTCCTCTGACATCACATCCGTCAGCAGCGAGCCTATGTAACCATTGTTGCCTATTATCAATACCCGCATGATCCACCACCGTTTGCCACGATATTTAAGCATGCTTGACGCAACATCCACACCATAAATATCAGATAGGTGTTAAACACGGCGGCAGGCACATGAGAGCGACGGAATTCATATCTGAATCGATAGACATCACACAGCATGTCACCGGGCACCATCACGGGCAAACGGATGTGAGGCTCGAGGCTAGGACCGACAGGGGATTGTCTGGCTACCTCGACTACTCCGTGCTGCACGGGCAACCACAGATAATGATGATACATGCCATGCACAGGCGCGAGGGTGTGGGGTCAGCATTGGTCAAGCATCTCCAGGGTCTATATCCAACCACCGAGATAGATTGGGGTTCCCTAACACCCGAGGGCTCACAGCTGTACAAATCCGTGGAATTCGAGGAGATACCAAACCCGCGTGTGATACGTGACATGAGGAAGCTTGAACAGCTGAAGCAGAAGGAGGCTGGTTACAGGGCGCTCGCCGATGAATGGGAGAGATCTGAAAAGACT
>Ga0316218_1001841_pt1 | contig 21617 bp, 21 predicted proteins | sample TBH18003metaG_FD_203634 | JGI IMG/M metagenome (GOLD analysis project Ga0316218, IMG submission 203634) | Freshwater microbial communities from Trout Bog Lake, Wisconsin, USA - TBH18003 | ecosystem: Environmental > Aquatic > Freshwater > Lake > Hypolimnion/Profundal zone | place: USA: Wisconsin...
ACTGCTGCCTCCCGTAGGAGTCGGGCCCGTGTCTCAGTGCCCGTGTGGCTGGTCGTGCTCTCACACCAGCTACCCATCGTCGCCTTGGTAGGCCGTTACCCTACCAACTAGCTAATGGGACGCACAGCCATCTCTATCCAATAAATTTTTAATAATCAAAAGATGCCTTCTAATTATATTATGGGGAGTTAATCCGAATTTCTTCGGGCTATGCCCCAGATAAAGGTAGGTTCTGTACGTGTTCCGCACCCGTTTGCCGGTCGCCACCAGTATTGCTACCGTGCTGCCCCTCGACTTGCATGTGTTAAGCCTGCCGCTAGCGTTCATCCTGAGCCAGGATCAAACTCTCCATTGTAAATGAATTGTTCGAAACTGACTGATGTTCTCAATATAAAATTGCGGATATCAATCGTTTCATTGTTTTATCGTTCGCTTATTCGTTACGTGATCTTACGACCCGTAACCCTTTTCCTGCTGTAATGAACTTCATCATTACTTGCTGTTGCTATTTATTTTTATTTCCAATCTTTCAAAGAACTTGTTTCAATCAGCTGATTAGCTGATGTGCTAATTAGCTGATGAACATGTGATAACCGCAGACTTGAACTGCACTTGCGGCCTTTAACCGCGTCATCTTTTCATTACCTTTCGAAGAACTTTTCGTTACCCTTTTTCTGTAACGGAGTGCAAAGGTAGCCGTTTGTTTCGAGCCGGCAAAATTTATTTCAGAATTTTCCGGAAATAATTTCTTTCGCCAACACCGCTCAAACAACACTTGTAAAGAACTTTTTGTACCCCTCGCTACCCTGCGGCAACTACCCGTTTTTCGTTTGGGGAGTGCAAAGATAGCTGAGTTATTCGACTTAGCAAGTAGTTTTAAAAAAAAGAGGTGAAATGTTTTGTTAAAGGCTCTGTACTACCTGAGCTATTTCTCATGAATGCCGCTCCAGATAAGGCTTTCGAGTTGCTGGCGGGTGATGATGCTACCTTTGAAAGAAACTAGTGGCGACCACTTATCCAGTGGGTTATTGCGCTTTTCCAACGCAGCTTCCCACAGTATCTTTTTACTTTCGGAAACAATAAAAACCTGGCTGTAAGGTGTACAGGTAGATATAAACACATCTTTATCCCGTAATTGCAGCACATTTCCTCCCGTAGTATATGGTACCATTTGTCCTTTGATCGCATGCCTTGATGTGTCTGTAATAGTCACAGGACAAATGTACTGCCACACTTCCCGCAATGAATCACGTTGATTTAAAGGTTGGTCCAGGATCAAAGCCTTGGGCGGCATAGACAAATCACAGCCATTGTCGAAAAGACATAAGTACCCGTCGTCTGATATACTGACACTGTGCTGGCCGCAGAACACGGTATCCCAAAAAGGATTGTCGGAAAGAGTAGCATTCCCATATATATTCAGCAGATCGCCACCGGGATAGCTAATGCGTATCACCTGGCTCAGGTCGCGAAAACTGACATAAATACACTTTCGTTTTTCATCGAAAAAAAATGAATTTTCGTGGGCATCGTTCTGCGGATGAACAGCAGGCTTCTTTAACATACCCGGGTCTATAGAGTTGAGATACCTGGCTGAACTCCATTCCCACACTTTTCTACCGCTTTCATTGTATTCAATGATGGTACCCACATCCGGTTTCATACCGGCTGGCTGCCTGTTATGAGCCGCGTCCCGATTGCGCGTAACAGTTGTAGTATCGTTTGCAGGCTTTACCATAGGCAACATGCTCAATAACATATAATGCCCGTTGGACATGCGCGTAAATTCATGGTGATACATTTGAAATGTATCATTTCTAGGTTCATGCATACCGTCGGGGCCCTTCCATAGTACATTACCTTCATAGCTCAACTCAAACGCCTCTCCTTCATATAATGCCGTAATCGTCTGCTTACAAGAAAGCTTCAAATCACGGGAAGCTGCGGTTCCTACTATACCTGCAAAATCAGGCATATACCACACAGGATTGCCCTGCATATCATACAGTGCTTTACTACCATCGAGAAATACATAGCTGTCTTTATATTTGTCTACCGGAATGTCAATACGGAGCCGTGTTTTAGAACTATCCACAAATGGCACCAGCGATGTGGTAAAATGTAAAAAACGCACTGCATTGTTATGGGATCCGGAAACCAGCACCCGCCAGGTGTACTGCTGCCCGAAATGCGGCACTTCTGCTATTAGCCTGTTCTGCCTGGTTACAATATTATTTATAATACTTTTACCAAATGAATCTTCATCATTGAAATAGCCTGCCGCTATCTGTAGTGTATATTCGACATTTCCACCAGTTGCAGGAAATGAAAAAGGTACTAGACGGTAATTTAGTTTGGCGGCCTCCTGCGGAAAGACCGCTGCATTGGCTCCAAAACCGAATAACAATGAAAAAAGTAAGAAAACCAATGATCTGCACATATAGCCCAAAAAGCAAAAATAGACTAATCATTCATAATTGTTCTCAATGGCTTACAATTCCCAATCCCTACCAACCGCCGTGAGTTGATTTTGCACTGATCGGCATACATTTTTTTAACTACAGGTTAATTGCAAAAAAAACCGCCTCTGCTGCATCTGATATTTAGTATAATTTTAGTATTTTTGTATGATTAACATTTGTGACTTTTAAAACCATCAAATTAATAGCGTATTATTTTAAACACTTTTACCCCATCTCTATCCTCTATCAATTAAAAAACAATCATGATGAAAAAATTACTGAATCTTTTTCTTACGATCCTTTTTTTAGGATGTACTTATAGCTCCAACGCTCAAATAAGTTACTCCTATGGCGCTTCCACCGCAACGTATACTATCCCCCCCGCCACATTCAGCGTATCTGTTGATGTACAGGGTGCATGTGGTGGTGGCAACGGATACTTAGCAAGTGGAGGCCAGGGAGCACGCATCACCTGCCTGTTATCTGTAACACCGGGCGAGGTACTCTATATCAACGTTGGCGCTGCAGGCGGAAACGGTGGGTTTTTCACCTATGGGCTTGGCGGCAATACCGGGTCGTTTGCCGGTGGTGGCGACGGAGCCGCTTATGGCTTTGAAGGCAGTGGTGGTGGTGGCGGAGCTACAGACATTCGCACAGGCGGTACCGGGCTGGCCAATCGTATAATAGCGGCAGGAGCCGGGGGAGGTGCAGGATATGATTGCGGGTATGATAATGGAGGAGATGCCGGGTTGGCAGGCGCGGCAGGCAATGGGTTAGATTGCTCTTCTTATGCGACCACCACTTGTGGCAAAGGTGCCACACCCACTACAGCAGGCGTCGCCGCCACCTTGGGTGGCTCACCGGGCGGCCCTCTTACCGGGGGAGCAGGCGTTAGCGCATACTCATTCCAGGCAGGTGGCGGCGGTGGCGGTGGCTATTATGGCGGCGGCGGCGGCTATAGCGGCGGCGGCGGCGGCGGGTCTTCCTACGTTGACCTTTCCAGTGCATCAGCTGTTGTCTATGCGTTAAATTGCACTACCGATGGTAATGGCTACGTTACCATTACACCTTGTACACTCGATGCAGGAACAATAGTCGGCCCAACAATCATTTGCCTACGATCTACAACAACGCTTACAGATCCGACCGGGGTAACCGGCGGGACCTGGACTTCCGCAGATCCTACTATTGCATCTGTCAATTCGACCACAGGCGCGGTAACAGGTGTAACGCTTGGCACTACAACCATCACATACACCATCAATCCTTATTGCGGCAGTACATATGTTACAGCGCCGATCACTGTCATCTCTATACCATCCCATATCACAGGGCCTGACTCGGTATGCGCAGGCGGCACAGATACACTGGCAGATGCGACAGGCGGTGGTACATGGAGCAGCAGTACCCCTACTATAGCTGCAATAGGCAGTATGGGCGATATTACCACATTTACGGCAGGGGGCGTTGTTATTATTACCTACTCAGACGGATCTTGTTCGGTCACGAGAACATTTACAGTGAACCCGAACCCATCACCGATCGTAGGGCCTACAACAGTTTGTAAGTTTGATTCTATAGCAGTTACTGATGCATTGCCGGGCGGAGTGTGGACCAGCACAGTACCGGGCGCAGCAACCGTTGGCTCGTCAAGCGGCATTATAACAGGCCGGGCTTCGGGCGCTACAGATATTGTATACACCAGCCCTTACGGTTGCGTATCTCCGCCATTTATCGTCAATATAACAATACCCGCATTGCCTATAACAGGGCCGCACGTAGTGTGCCAGGGCAGCGCCATAGTACTCAACGACCTGGTAGGCGGCGGCACGTGGGCCACCAGCTCTTCTACCGCAGCGCCGGTGTCAACCGGTGGTGTCGTAACGGCTATACTTCCGGGAGTTGTCAATATCAGTTATACAACATCTGCTTGTCCTACACAAAATTATCCTGTAACGATCAATCCATTGCCTTCCATCATAACTGGCCCTACAACAATATGTATAGGCTATGTGACCGTACTTTCGGATAGTGCCGCAGGTGGTGTATGGAGCAGCAGTAACCCGGAAATAGTTATATCGCCTGTAGGCGATGTTACCAGCGATTCGCTTGGGGCAATATCAACGATCACTTACACACTGCCTACTACCTGCAATATATCCACAGTAGTAAATGTGAACAATGGCCCGGGCGGCATCACCGGCCCGGACAGTATTTGTGTAGGCGCTACAGCTACTTTCACTGACCCTACAGCCGGCGGCACATGGACCACAACAGACCTGGCCATTGCTGACATCGTAGATACATCCGGCGTTATAGGTGGTGTAAGCGGTGGTAACGTAACCATTTCTTACACTTTGCCAAGCGGCTGTAATGCCACTAAGCTGTTTACCGTAAACCCGTTGTTGGCTGGCTCTGTATCCATCGTAAGCGGCCTTACAGGCATCATTTGCGACGGAACTCCTGATACGCTCACTGCATTGCCTGTTAACGGCGGCGCACCAACATATCTGTGGGAAGTATTCAGCGATACCGGCAGAACACATTCAGACACTGCATCATCGTTTGTGGATATTTCCGTTCATGGCGATGTGATCATGCTCTTTATGATGCCGCATAACATATGCGCACTGCATGATACTGTAGGCGACACTCTTGCGCTGAATGTATACCCTTACAACACAGCGCCTATAGTGTCTATAACTACTACATCAGACACGATCGTGACTTACCTCGGCGAGGCTGTTACCTTCTTTAGTAATGTAACATGGGCCGGCGCAGCACCAACTTACCAATGGTATTTGAACGGCGGCATTATAGCAGGCGCCACTAACACTTCGTACGAAGCGCTGGTATATACCGATGGAACCTACACTTGCCAGGTAACCGGCTATGCACCGTGCGACACTACGCTACCGCTAACACCAGGCGTGAGCAATGGTATTACCATTCATGCCAGCTACCTCGGAGTACATACTGCTGCGCAGAGCGCTAATGACCTCTCGCTGCTGCCCAACCCGAACAATGGCACCTTCATGCTGCGTGGCACTGTAAGCACCGTTAATGAGGTGAACTATGAAGTGACTGATGTACTGGGCCGCACTATACTGAGTGGCAAAACAACAACTCAGAAAGGCATTATTGAACAACAGATCAACATAGGCGATGTGGCATCAGGTACTTACCTGCTACAGGTGAAAACCGATAGCGGTAATGAGACCTTCCACTTCGTTGTAGGAAAATAATAAAGTTTATCTCTCTTTTTCAGTTGGGCGCGATCTATGATCGCGCCCAACTTTTTTCAGGCCGCTCCGAATGCGATAGCCTGTTATAAAAAAAGATAAGGGCCGGATCTGGTGATCCGGCCCTTATCTTTTGGTGCGATACTTCTATGCTTCTATATTTATTACTACCGGCTTGTGGGCCATGTTCTTTTCTTTCTGGCGCTTCACCTGGCTTACAAGCGAATTGAACGCTACATCAAACGATTCTTCAAAATTGAGGCTCTGGTGCTTCACAAAATAGGAGTGCTTAGGTACGAGTACTTTTATTTCGGCCACTTTGTCTTTCACCTGGTGCGAAAAATTATCGAGCTTTAAGTAGACCTCTACTCCGATGATCTTGTCATGAAAAGTTCTGAGCTTTTCCATCTTCGCGTTCACATGTTCCAGGAGTTTGCTGTCGGCATCGAAATGCACTGTCTGAATTTGGACATTCATAGTATTACATTTTTGGTTAGGAATAAATCACCCTCGCGGATGATTTTGTTTATGAATTTCTTTTAGTTTATCAATATTGTTGTGGGTATATACTTGTGTTGCGGCCAGGCTGCTGTGGCCCAACAGGTCTTTGATGGCTTGTATGTTGGCCCCGTTATTGAGCAGGTGCGTGGCAAATGTATGGCGCAGTACGTGCGGGCTTTTCTTTTTTAAGGTAGTTGTTTGCCCCAGGTACTTTGTGACCACACGATACACATATACGGGGTACACAGGTTTGCCGGCATCAGTATTGAGCAGGTAGTTGTCGTCATGCACTTCAAGTGTTTGCTTGGCTGCAATGTAATCGCGCAAGGCATCGAGCAGGCCTGCGCTTACAGGCACGAGGCGTTCTTTGTTGCCCTTGCCCAGTATGCGCACCTGGTTCAGCCTCCACTCAATATCTTTTTCTTTGAGCTGCACCAGCTCGTTGCGGCGCATGCCGGTATCGTACAGCAGCTCGCAGATGAGGCGTTCTGTGAAGCCGGTAAAGCCTTCACTAAATGCGATCTCGTGCAGCAGATGTTCCGACTCTGATTCTTTGAGATAAACAGGTAAGCGCTCGGGCAGGCGCTGCGCGTGAAGCTGCCGCACAGGATTTTTTTCGATGAACCCGAGCCGCATGTGGTACTTGTAATAAGAGTTGAGACTGGAGAGCTTGCGGTTGATGGTACGGGCGGTTTGCCCTTCTTCCTTCATACCCGCGAGCCATCCCCTGATGTGGAAATGCGTGATGCTCTTTAATGGCGTATCAGGAAAAGTAACGGAAAGATAATCTGCAAATTGAATGAGGTCTTGCTGGTAAGCAAGCAGTGTATGAGGCGAGTATCTTTTCTCGAACCTCAGGTATTGAACAAAATCAGTTAACCGCTCGTTAAACATAGTAAAACCCGCTACTGTAAATTTACGAAATTTACAGTAGCGGGTGCAATATATTTTAAACTAATACCGAAGTATATAATTTTATACTAAGCGTCCAGTTCTCCGTTGTTCATCTGCTGTTTGTAAACAGCTTTCAGGATCTCGGTGCGGCGCCTGATAGAAGGCTTGGTGAAAGCCTGGCGGTCGCGCAATTGGTTCAGAACACGGGATTTTTCGTATTTCTTCTTGTACTTCTTGAGCGCCTTGTCAATGTTTTCGCAGTCTTTTGAATCAATTATCAGCATAATATATACCCCCTTTTGGTCTTTGAGGAGTGCGAAGGTAAGATTTATTATTAGTTGAGCAAATTTTTTTCTTAATAAGCCGGAAAATTTATCCGTACCAGGTTGCCACCCTGTGCGACGATAATATTTTACAAGAAACGAAGGATTTGTGCATAATTATCGTCCAATAAGAAAACTGATAACCAATGAAAGCGAAAAATCTATACATCGCAGCGCTACTATTGTTACTATGTAATGCTACACACGCCCAATACAACCAGCTTTGGATACCCGACACCATTTCAGGGACAACGTTCAACCTGAACCTAAGGGATACTTTTGTCCAGTACCTGCCGGGAGATCAAACAATAACCTCAGGTATCAATGGCGCCTTCTGGGGGCCCACCCTCATCTTCAGAAAGGGAGATACCGTGCATATGAATGTACATAACTACCTGAATGACTCCACCACCATACACTGGCATGGTATGCACCTGCCTGCTGTTATGGATGGCGGCCCGCACCAGGTAATACCTCCCGGCACGGTATGGCAACCCTACTGGCTGGTTTCCAACAATGCAGCTACCTTCTGGTACCATCCGCACCTGCATAAAGAAACACAGGCACAGATCACTGCCGGCCTGGGCGGATTTATCATTATACGCGATTCAACGGAATCAACCCTCGCCCTGCCCAGGACATACGGAGTGGATGACCTTCCGTTGGTACTGACCTCCCGCAGCTTTGATGGGTCTAACGCATTCACCACTACAGGGGTGTATGGGGATAATATGCTTACTAATGGCGTACTGAAGGCTGAGGTGAGCCTACCCAAACAATACATCAGGCTACGGATACTTAACGCAGAAATAGAAAGAGGATATAACCTGGGCTTCAGCGACAACCGCACTTTTTATGTGATCGGCACTGACGGGGGGCTGCTGGATGCCCCGGTGGCTGTAACCAGGGTGAAATTATTGATAGGCGAAAGGGCGGAGATACTTGTGAACCTAGGTAGCAATAACGTAGGCGACAGCCTGGACCTGATGGCCTATAACTCAGGACAGGAATTTGGCTTTCCAGGCTCCGAACCTTCTACCACAGGGGAATTTGGAAGTGCACTGAACAACGTCAATTTCAAAGTACTGCACATCAATGTAGCAGCTGCGACTACCGGCGCTATCACCTCACTCCCGGCTACATTAGTGAGCAATACCTATCTTACAGCAGCAGACGCAACCGTAACACGTACCCTCAATGTAACACAAGGCACCCCGGGGCCTGGCGGCCTGCCTTTCTCGTTGGACAATACGCCTTTTGACCTGGCAACGATCAACAAAACGGTAACGTTGAATAATACCGAAGAATGGACGGTGACCAACAACAATGTGTTTGGGCATAGCTTTCATATTCATGATGTGCAGTTCAAACTCATATCCCGCAGTTCCGGCCCGCTTGCGGCTTATGAGCAGGGCTGGAAGGATACCTATTATCTCCATGTCAATGAAACGGTTTCTTTTGTGGCTAAATTCACTGATTACGCAGACCCCACTCATCCATTCATGTACCATTGCCACATATCCCCGCACGAGGACGGTGGTATGATGGGGCAGTTTGTAGTGACGGATGCCACAGGGGTAGCTAATACCCAGATACAACTGAACAACTTCAACCTGTACCCTAATCCTGCGACCAACAGGCTGTATGTGTCTTTCTCAGACCCATCCATGCAACCCTATTATGTGCGCATCACCAATACAGTGGGCCGTACGCTGTATATGCTGCCCCGCCCGCAATTGCAGAATGGAATAGACATCAGCAGCTTTGCACCCGGTGAATATTTTTTTGAACTCACCGACGACAAAACGAAAAACACCCTCGTTAAGAAATTCATCAAAGAATAATTATGCGAAACACAAAGTTGCGGCGCAGGGCATTACCCGCATCATTACTGCTGCTTACAGCCATTGTGCTGCAGTCATTCACGGGAACGGTGACAAAAACCGTAAATGACTTCAGCCTGAAGAATGTTGACGGCCGGATGGTATCGCTCAAAGACTTCCCGGCGGCAAAAGGATTTATCGTGGTATTTACCTGCAATCATTGCCCGTTTGCCAAACTCTACTTTAAACGCATCAACGACCTGGATGCGAAGTATAAGCACATGGGTGTGCCGGTCATTGCGATCAGCTCTACGGATACCGTAAATTATGAACAAGATATTTATAGTAAAATGGTGGAGAAAGCAAGAAAAGAAAAGTTCACCTTTCCTTACCTGTATGATGGCGCACAAATAGCGGCGAAGGATTTTTCCGCACAAAAGACGCCACATACTTTTGTTATCTGGAAGGAAAACGGCAAGTGGGTGGTGAAATACAATGGCGCTATTGATGATAACGGGGCCGAACCTACGAAAGTAAAATACCCGTATGTGGCCAATGCCGTAGACGAGCTGCTGGCAGGCGAGGAAGTGATGGTAAAAGAAACAAAGTCAATAGGCTGCCAGATCAATATGAGGAAGTAGTAGCCCGGTGCATTCCTTTTGAAAAAATTGCAGATATTTACATCTACATCTGCAACCTTCCGACCTATGAATAAACTATTGTACCTTCTTTGCCTGGTAATAGCGCTCCCTTATGCAGGCCATAGCCAAACGGATACCGTATACTTTGACCATGAGTGGGAGATTACCAGCCGTGCTCATGCCGAATATTACCGACTGCGCACCAACGAACCGGGCGGCTTTAAGGCGGAAGACCATTACATGAAGAATGGCAACTTACAGATGAAAGGCCACCTTATCGTTGTCGGAGACTCTAATTTGCGGAACGGGGATTTTGTGTATTACCATGACGATGGCAGCAAGCTATCGGAAGGGGAATTTAAGCATGAAAAACGCATAGGGCTATGGAAATACTATAACGACTCCGGTCTTACGTCAGAAAATTATTATGAAAATGACATGTTGGAAGGAACATCCAAATATTACTATGACGGAGGCAAAGCAGTATGGTATACAGAAAACTTCAAAAACAACAAATCAGACGGCGAGCTGCAAAGCTTTTATAAAGACGGCAAACTGAAAAGAAAAGAATACCATACTGCAAACAGTAAAGAAGTAACCGGCAAATGCTATGATGAGCAGGGAAAGGAAATACCTTTTACTCCATTCGAGCAAATGCCCGAACCAGGCTACAACCTGATGGACTACCTTTCCAATAATTTAAAGTACCCCGAAGAAGACAGGCGCAAAAATGTGGAAGGACAGGTTATAGTGAAGTTTGTAGTGAATGAAGATGGTAACATCAATGACATAACCGTGGTGCAGCATGTATCGAAAAAAATAGATGCCGAAGCAGTACGCGTGATCAGCGAAATGCCAAAGTGGAAACCGGGAGTGCAAGACGATAAGATCGTTAAGGTTTACTTTACACAGCCGATCAGCTTTAAGCTCACCGACTAACTCCAGTTCCTGATCTTCAACAAGTCGAAAAATTCATTTTCTTCAAACTCCTTTACGCCCCCCGGCGGCAGGTCGCCCAGCACAAGGTCTTCTATAGATACCCTGATGAGGCGCTTGCAGCGATGATGCACAGCATCCACCATTTTGCGCACCTGGTGAAACTTGCCCTCGTACAGCGTTATATACAGCCAGGTGTGCGGCACATAATCGCTTGTTCCGCGCTGCTGGTCAGTAAGGTGGGGCGGGTCTTCTACAATATCCACAGCACATGGCGGCGTAGTATAATACTCCCCACCTGCTATACGAATGGTCACGCCTGTGCGTAGCTGCTCCAGGCTTTCAGGGCTTACTTTGTGTTTCACACGCACCAGGTAGGTACGCTTGTGCGGTGTTTCGCCCTGGAAGAGCAGCGTTGTAACCTTCTTATTGGTAGTGAGTATCAGCAGGCCCTCGGATAGGTTATCCAGCCGGCCTATGGCATGTATGCCCTCCGGGAAATCAAAGTCAATAGCGCCCAGCAGGTTCACATTATGCGAGCTGATGAACTGCGACACCATATTATATGGTTTGTTGACAATAAAGTATCGGTTGGGGGCTTCGCTCACGGATCAATTCTATTTAGCAGGCGTTTGCACTACATCATCTACATCATCATCGCCATCCAGGTTATCCATCTGGTCCAGCACCCAGGGGTAGTGGTTGCGGACACGAGAGCACATAGGTGTGACAGAGAACCGTTTGGGGTTGGGCAGGCAGGAAACTATTTGCGCGGCCTCGGCACGGGTCAGGTCTCGGGCGTGCTTATGAAAATATTTTTGCGAGGCAGTCTCGATGCCATAGATGCCGGGGCCCATCTCTATAACATTCAGGTACACATCCAGTATACGCTGCTTGCCCCATATAAATTCTATGAGCGGCGTAAAATAAAACTCCAGCCCCTTACGGAAGTACCTGCCCCACCCTTCGCCCTGCCACAGAAATACATTCTTAGCCGTTTGCTGGCTTATGGTGCTTGCTCCGCCACCGGCAGGCACACGCTTTCTCTTATGCGGTTTCTGGTTGAGGCTTTTGTTGATGGACTTCCAGTCGAAGCCGTTGTGTACCGGGAATAGCTGGTCTTCACTGGCTATGGCGGCCAGTTTGGCATTACGGGATATCTCGTTCCAACTCACGTAATCGCGGTGCAAGCCATAGCCCTCAAATACCGAACCCAGCTGTGTAATGGTGATGGGCGGCATTACCCACTTGCACACCACCACATACAATAAGGACGACAGGAACATAACCAGCAATGTGCGAAACACAATGCTAAAGAACCTTCGTATCCCTGTCTTCTTCTTTTTGGCCATTGGCGGTAAAAATAATTATTTTATGCTTCTGCTTTTTATTTTTAACAGACGAAATTATATGAGAGCGTTTACAAGAAGTTTAAACACAAAGGACACCAAGGCTTCACAAAGGGCACAAAGCTCATATTGATAGCATCCTTAGTGAATGAAAGGTAAAGAAAGCATTGATCACATAAAAATCATCAAAATCAAAAAATATGAACGAAAACGAAATAGCTAAGATTGTTTTTGAAAGCAGTCTGAAGATACACAAAACATTAGGTCCCGGATTATTGGAAAGTGCGTATGAGGCATGTTTGCACTACGAGTTATTGAAACACAACCTTCATGTATAAAAACAAGTACCGATGCCTTTGGTATATGAAGAAGTGAAGTTGGATGCAGGTTACAGAATTGACCTGAAAATTGAAAATAAATTTATTGTGGAGATCAAATCTGTTGAAGCAATAAACGACTTGCATATGGCGCAAATACTCACTTATATGAGATTATCGGGGTGCAAATTAGGATTACTCATCAATTTCAATACAGTATTTCTAAAAGATGGAGTGAAAAGGATTATAAATGGATCTTTATAAAAACAAAGCTATTAAATGAGCTTTGTGCACTTGCATAAACTTGTTTCCCCTATTAAAATAGTCTTTGTGCCCTTTGTGAAGCCTTCGTGTCCTTTGTGTTAAAACGACTCGGCACTTTAAATAAGAACTAAGAAAGGGCTAAATTTGAATTACAAACCAACTACCATGAAAACAGAAAACACCCCACTAATCCACCAGCTAAAACAGTTGATCACAAAAGGCAATGCCCATGTAACCCTCGAAGAAGCGCTGAAAGGCATACCTGCAAAGCTGCGCGGTGTAGTGCCCGATGGCCTACCCTACAGCCTGTGGCAGATAGCAGAGCACATCCGCATCACCCAGCACGATATTCTTGACTTCTCCCGCAACCCTAAATACAAAGCCATCAAATGGCCCGATAACTACTGGCCAAAAGAGAAAGCCCCTAAAGATGCCGCGGCATGGAATGACTGCATCAAACAAATAAAAAAGGACACCAAAGAATTCATAGCCCTGCTTGAAAATAAGGACGCAGACCTCTACACACCCTTTAAATGGGGCGATGGCCAAAACCTGCTCCGCGAGGCAATGCTCATCGCCGACCACACCAGCTATCATACCGGGGAGATCATTGTGATCAGGAGATTACTGGGAAATTGGAAATCGTAGGACCTGATCTTTCATCGCGAATGTTCTGCAAAACTGCCCTGCTTCAATATAGATACAAGATGCTGAGCCTCTTCTCCAACTAAACTATTCCCAAATTTCACCGTATCTCCTTCATAGTCGAAACATATAGCGTTGCCCGTATTCCCGGCCAATGCCCATAGAAAATTTCCTAAACGAAAAATACCTGTGTGGAATACAGTTTCTTCATAAACCACTAACCCGCTTATTTTATTCACTTCATAATCATTGCTTGTATTATAAATACTATTCTCCTTCTTAATTGTTATCTTTTTTTTATCTGCAAGAATTACTTCTCTCCCAGACAACGCCCATAGCAATGAGCGTACTCCATAATAAATGATTACAAAAGAAATGACAATTTCAACTATAGTAGTACTTCCACCTATATCCGGCAATTTATTGAGTATTCTGGTCAGTACCGTTAAACCAATAGCTAACATAGCGACGCAAAGAGCTATTGTCATAGTATTCTTATAGGCAGGTATGATGATTTCAACGCCGTCAGGACTGCTATTTACTATTGCTCGGCTGCTGTATAACGCATCCATTTCTTATCTCATTTTATCTAAAAGTAGCAAACTATAAATAAAGAGATGATCTTTTTCATTATTTTCGGAGCATAATCAATTTCCATGAGTTCACAACCCGGCATAGGCTCCCGCGTAGATCACCAGCATTTTGGCAAGGGCGTTATCGTAGATACCGCTTCCGAGTTTTATATCATCTGGTTCAAGTCGCAGCAAGGCACAAAAAGCATCAGTAAAGACTATGATGGCCTCAAAATTACAGACGAAATCGCCGCCGGTGAGGCAGGCCCCGCAGAGGCCATCACCATAGCAGATATAGAGCAGGCCCTCAGCAATATTCTGGACCAGCGCCTGCACGAGATGCAGGTAGTACCCATTGCCACCCGCTGGCGCAATGGCACCATGATACTGAAACCCGGCGACAGCACATTGCAGCCCAAAGAAGTGCCTATTGACACCTTCTTCCACAAGATCATCATGGTGCGCGACAGGCTGCGTGTGATGGAGCAAAAGATAAACGCCCACAAAGTGATGACCGATGACGATAAGGTAGACCTGGAGCAGTACATCACTGCCATATACGGCTCACTCACTACCTTCAATGTGCTGTTCAAAGAAACGCACCACCAGTTCAAGGGAATGAGTGGGAAGGAATAATTAGCCAATTCGGCAATTTGCCAATGAAGTAAATACATTATTGAGTTCATTTCTATTACTTTTATCGCATGAGATCACGCCTACTCGGGCTAATTGCCCTGCTTGCCACCTGCACCTGCTACGGACAGGATGATTCACTGATGTTTCGCAAAATAGCAGATGAGATCATGCTGAATGGCAATTGTTACAACAACCTGCGGGTGCTTACCAAAACCATAGGCCACCGTATCAGCGGATCGCCGGAGGCGGCAAAGGCTGTGATATGGGGCGAGAAAGCCATGAAAGAAGCCGGTGCCGACAAGGTGTGGCTGCAACCCGCTGATGTGCCCTACTTCTACAGGGGAAAAGAAAGCCTGGAGCTGAATATAGGCGGCAAGTATGAGTATGTAGAAGCCTTATCCCTGGGCAACAGCCAGGGCACAGATGGCAAGCCTTTAAAGGCACAAATAGTGCTCGTACATAACTTCGATGAGCTCAAAGCATTGCCGGATGATGCCGTAAAAGGCAAGATCGTATTCTTTGATTACCGTTTCCGCCAGGATTTCATCTTTACTTTCGAAGGCTATGGCGATGCGGTAAGATACCGGGGTGGTGGCCCTACAGCAGCAGCACGCAAGGGCGCGGTGGGTATCATCATCCGCTCGATGTCCACGGGCGAAGATGATTTTCCGCACACAGGCGCTACGCACTACAACGATTCCTTTGCAAAAGTGCCCGCCATGTCGCTGGGCAACAGAACCTCCGACCGCCTGGAGCTGGCGCTGGGTAAAGGCCCCGTATCAGCAATAATGACCTCGGAAGCACACATGATGCCCAAGCTGGTTCATTCCTTTAATGTAATAGGCGAAATAAAAGGCACAGAAACACCCGAGCGCATAATAACAGTAGGTGGCCACCTCGACTCATGGGACGTGGGCGAAGGCGCTACCGATGACGGCGCAGGCTGTGTACAGGCCATCGAGATCATCCGTGCGATGAAGGCGCTGGGCATAAAACCTAAATGCACCATACGCGCTGTGCTGTTTATGAATGAAGAGAACGGCCAGAAAGGCGGCCAGGCCTATGCCGACTCGGCCAAATCAAAGAACGAGCAGCATGTGCTGGCGCTGGAATCAGATGCAGGCGGCTTCTCTCCACGCGGCATCGGGCTGGTAATGCCCTCCGCACAGAAGGACAAAATAAAAAGCTACAAAGAGCTCTTTCTGCCCTATGGTGTTTACGATTTCAGCCGCGAAGAAGGCGGATCGGACATAGAGCCTATGAACACTAAGCTCAAAACACCACTGGCGGGCCTTATACCCGATTCACAACGTTACTTCGACCTGCACCATACCAACAACGATACCTTTGAGCAAGTGAACCACCGCGAGCTGAAACTAGGCGCCGCCGTGATGGCGCAGCTTATATACGTAGTAAGCGAGCACGGGCTGAATTAGTGTCGTCAAGCATACTTACACTCTGCGCGATCGTTTGGCTAAAGCCAGCAAAATATGATCTATACCCCGGCCTAAAGGCCGGGGCTACTTGCAAGTCCTAAGTATGCGGCTTCACTATTATTATTAAATTGAAACCATCAGGATTGGCAACATTTAAAAAGTTCTAATCTTGGTACACGATATACAAAATTGAAAAATGATAAGCATAAGAGCATCATCAGGCGACTTCTGAAAAAACCTTCAGCAGTGGTGGCGCTTTGTATCATTTCGCTCACCTGTATCGTTTCAATTTTTGCGTACGTCATTGTACCCGATAAAACGCCATCGGCCAACAATATGATCATAGAGCTGGGAGCAAAGCAACCGGGCTTTACAACGCAACTGCTGCGCATACCCAAGGCTAACACCCCGCAACGTCACAGTCGCTTCTTTGAATGGTTCAACGGCACACCATCAGCCTTCAATGCCATACCCATCAACGGCTATCGCTATGAGGGCAACCGCATTGTAGTGCGCCACTATATAGATGATGGTATAGAAGACACACTCACTTACACAGCAGCGCAGCTCCTACCTGCCGATGCCCTTCGTGCATCAACCGCCGAACAACAGCAATACATTACCACACACAACATCACCTCCTGCACCTTTTACCTCGGCACAGATCGCTTCAGCCGCGATATTCTTTCACGCCTCATCATAGGCTCACGCGTCACGTTATCAGTTGGGCTTGTAGCTGTATTGCTTTCCCTTACCATAGGCATCATACTCGGCTCGCTTGCAGGCTACTATGGCGGTTGGGTAGATAATGCCGTTATGTGGGTCATCAATATATTATATGCCATCCCCACCCTGCTGCTGGTGTTTGCCATTACGCTCACCATAGGCAAGGGCTTCTGGGAGATATTCATTGCTATCGGGCTCAGTATGTGGGTAGGTGCAGCAAGGCTCATCAGGGGACAGGTGATGGCCATCAAAGAGCAGGAGTATGTGACCGCGGCCCGCGCGCTGGGCATAGGCGATGCGCGCATTATCTTCCGCCATATACTGCCCAACATTGCGGGGCCGGTGATGGTGGTAGCCGCGGGCAACTTTTCCGCTGCCATACTCATAGAGGCTGGACTCAGCTTCCTGGGGTTTGGCGTACAGCCGCCTGCACCCTCGTGGGGGTTGATGATCAAGGAACACTACAACTTTCTGCTCACCAACAGGCCACTACTGGCATTGATTCCCGGCATCGCCATTATGCTTTTGGTGTATGCTTTCAATATACTGGGGAATGCACTCAGGGATGTGCTGGATGTGAAGGGCTAAAACCCCGACCCTAAAGGGGAAAAAAGCGGCACCATGTGCCGGGGAAAATATCTGCACTTATTTTATTGGTTTGTTGTGATTAACTTTATTAGCAAAAATACGCCCATGAAAAATATTTTAGTGGTCTGGCTGTTACTTTGCAGTACGTATAGTTATAGCCAGGGTATAGACACCTTTACTGTGTACTTCGCACTGAAAGAAACTACAGTAAATAAGAAATCAGTCGCTTATATAGATGATCTTGTGAGCAGGAAAAAACTCAGGCCCGGCCAGAAGCTGATCTTGCTGGGATATGCAGATTATCGTGGTAGTGTCGCACATAATGATTCGGTATCCGCTGATCGGGCCACGAATGTTGCGAACTACCTTGTATTGAAAGGTTTTGACAAGAATGATATAAAGGAATGCAGTGGGAAAGGACAGATTGCCCGACCCGGCCTTACAGATAAGAATGGCTATGCACCCGATAGAAAGGTAATGATCATCACCCGGCCAATACTCAAAAAAACTGCCTTGGATAGTTTGAGTGTTAATGGAACTCTTTCTTTAAAAAGCGTTTTATTCGAAAACATGAGTGATCGCATGTTGCCGTCATCATTCCCTGAGCTTCAAAACCTGTTTGAGTTTTTAGACAGGAACAGCAGTGTTACCATACAATTAGAAGGGCATGTATGCTGTATGTCGGAAACGGTAACAACTCATCCGGTATCCTTATCCAGGGCCGAAGCTGTTTATAATTTTCTTGTAGAAAAAGGAATTAGCCCGAAGAGAATGAAATGTACCGATCTTGGAGCGTCAAACCCGGCAGTTTATCCCGAAACCAGCGAAGAAGACCGGGTACAGAACCGCAGGGTAGTAGTGAGAATATTAAGCAAATAACCGGCAGCCATAAAATCACCCCTTTGGTAATTATTGTCTATTTACCTTTGCAGCATGAAAAACGCTCTGCTTCTTTGCTTCTTATGTTGTGCCACCTTAAGCTATGGTCAGCACACCGATTCGTTCGCCGTGCATTTTGCATTGAAAGAAACTAAAGTCGGCAAAGAAGCTGCCGCATCTATCAATAAACTGATCCGTAGGAAAAGCATACAGCCAGGACAAAAACTGATGTTGCTGGGTTATGCTGATTACCGCGGCACCGCCGAACATAATGATTCTGTATCTACAGAACGGGCAATGAATGTTCAGGACTATCTCGTATCCAAAGGCTTCAGCAAAAGCGATATTACCAGCATGGGCAAAGGAAAGATAGACCGCCCTGAAATGACCGCCAAGGGCGGTTATGCGCCCGACAGGAAGGTGCTTATCATCACCCAGTCCACCACTGATCTCGACATCAACAAGGTAGCGGTAAATGAAACCGTAACGCTGAATAATATTTTCTTTGAAGGCGGCCTGCCCGATATTTTGCCTGCCTCTATGCCCGAGCTGCAAAACCTTATTGAGTTCCTCAACACCAACAAATCAGTACACATACAAATAGAAGGCCACGTATGCTGCAAAGGCATGACCACATCCAACACCGGGCCATACAGCAATGATATAGACCTGTCTAAGCTTAGAGCTAAAGCAGTGTATACCTACCTTGCCGCAAAAGGCATTGCTAAAGACAGGATGAAGTTTGAAGGCTTCGGTACCACACGCCCAAAAGTATACCCTGCCAACACAGAAGACGATCAACAAGCCAACCGCCGCGTAGAAATTAGGATACTCAGTAAGTAGGGATTACGCCTTAGTAATTATTACCGTCGTTGATGTAAGGATTGCTCTTCGTGCGGAAATCGCCGCGCTTCCAGGCTTCAAAGAATTGCCCCCAGGCCAGCGGGTTGAAAATATTCATAGGTGGCTGCTGGCCATAATATACTGCCTCATTGGCCTGTTTCTGCATCAGCCGGGCCTGTGCCACCTGCCCGTCTATAGGCATGGTATAGGCTAGCGCCTTCAGAAAGTAAGCATCGGTATTGCGGCGGGCCAGTTCATATTGGTCATTAGGTATGCGCCAGTGAAGGAAGGCATAACTGAAACCTTCTTTTGATGGCAATGGCCTGATGATGGTTTCCGGCAGGTAAAAGGTATCCTGCACCATCAACTGTATCACCGAGAAGTATTGCCCTTTAATATCTTTAGGCACTATATACTGCTTTGACCGGAAACCCTCGCACGAAAATTCAAGCGTATCGCCTTTGAAGCATACAACAGAAAACACACCTGTGTATGCCGCCTCTATACCCCTGTTCTTATTCTTTACAGATACTACAGCATAGGGTACAGCACGTAAGCTATCTGCCGTCATAGCTATACCATCTATCTGTATCACATTCTCCATATTGGTTTGTGCGGATGCGTGGTTATACCCCAGTGAAAGGAATAAAATAAAACAATATAGAAAAGACTTCAACTTCATAATGTAAAGTTACGTGGTTTATCATTATAGCATTTATTTGCTTATCAGGCAATCAGCGTAACTTATCGCAAAGTAACCGTGTTTAATGTATTTTTGCGGTTCGGGAAACATACTTTAACAAAGGTTTATATGATAACAAAAGAAGCAGTGATCGCCGCATTGAGCGAAGTACAGGAGCCTGATCTGGGCAAGGACCTCGTAACCCTCAACATGGTGAAAGATATAGTGATTGACGGCAAAAATGTTTCTTTTACCGTAGTGCTCACCACCCCGGCCTGCCCGCTGAAGGAAATGATAGAGCGCGCCTGCGTTACAGCCATACACCTGCTGGTAGATAAGGAAGCAGTGGTAAATGTGCACCTCACCGCCAATGTAAGCACTAACCGAAAGGACAACCAGGCCATACTGCCTGATGTAAGGAATATCATTTTAGTGGCATCGGGCAAGGGAGGCGTAGGCAAGTCTACTGTGGCTGTGAACCTGGCCATAGGCCTGGCGCAGTTGGGTGCATCAGTTGGCCTTTTGGATGCTGATATCTATGGCCCTTCCATTCCCATCATGCTGGGCCTGCGCGATGAGCGCCCCAAAATGACCGAGGTAAATGGTAAAGGCATGATAGTGCCGCTGGAGAAATACGGTATCAAGGCTATATCCATAGGTATGCTAATAGATGAGAAGCAGGCGGTGATGTGGCGTGGGCCTATGGCCAGTTCGGCATTAAAGCAGTTCATATCAGATGTGCATTGGGGCGCGCTCGATTACCTGGTGGTGGATATGCCGCCCGGCACCGGCGATGTACACCTCACCATAGTGCAAACCGTTCCTGTAACGGGCGCTGTGATCGTTTCCACACCGCAGGCAGTGGCAGCAGCAGATGCCCGCAAGGCGATTATGATGTTCAGGCAACCACAGATCAACGTTCCGATACTCGGAATTGTTGAAAATATGGCTTATTTTACACCGCAGGAGTTACCTGAGAACAAATATTATATATTTGGCAAGGGTGGGGCAAGGAAGATGGCAGACCAGTTTGAGCTACCATTTATAGGGGAGATACCATTAGTGCAGGGGATACGTGAAGGTGGAGATAAGGGACTACCCGCCGTGCTGGATGATGATGCGGTAGCTAAGGAGGCATTCATGGAGATGGCGCAGAAAGTGGCGCAGAATATAGCCATCCGCAATACCAACATGGACCCTACGAAAGTAGTACAGATGAACTAACTGATTTTTAATAACCGGTAAATATCCTTTATGACGAAATGTTTGTTATCCTGTTTATTGATGGCGCTTACTGTGCAAACAGCCGTGGCCCAGAGAAAGATCAATAAGACCAGCAAAGACTCCCTGCATATATATATGGTGCAGGTGCAAGGCGGCAGCTTCGACCTGGGCAGCAATGATGAAGCGGCAGACAGGAAACCCGCGCATACAGTAAAGCTCGCTGATTTTTCGATGAGCGAATACGAGGTTACCCAAAAGCAATGGAAGATCGTTATGGGCAGCAACCCATCTGTATTCGACTGCGATGAATGCCCCGTAACCAATGTAAGCTGGAATGATGCCATATCCTTCATTGAAAAGCTGAATGCCCTTACAGGCAAGCATTACCGCCTGCCTACAGAGGCAGAGTGGGAGTATGCGGCACGTGGCGGCAACAAAGAAGAACTGGTAAAAACTTATCCCGGCACACGTGGCGGCGTCAACGAATTTCTGATCACAGAAAAAGGCGTAAAACCTGATAAAATAAAAGACGGCAAAAAATACAGCGGTAAAAAACTACCGCAGGATGTTGCCTGGTACGAGCGCAATGGCAAAGACCATGTGCACCCAATAGGCCGCAAAAAAGCTAATGAGA
>Ga0316218_1001852_pt1 | contig 21518 bp, 10 predicted proteins | sample TBH18003metaG_FD_203634 | JGI IMG/M metagenome (GOLD analysis project Ga0316218, IMG submission 203634) | Freshwater microbial communities from Trout Bog Lake, Wisconsin, USA - TBH18003 | ecosystem: Environmental > Aquatic > Freshwater > Lake > Hypolimnion/Profundal zone | place: USA: Wisconsin...
CGTAGATCCAGTAGAACCTGACGCACCCGTTATACCCGTTGCTCCCGTAGAACCAGTGTTGCCCGTGGGTCCCGTAGATCCAGTAGAACCTGACGCACCTGTTATACCCGTTGCTCCCGTAGAACCAGTGCTACCAGTATTGCCCGTGGAACCTGATGCGCCCGTTATACCCGTTGGTCCTGTAGAACCTGTATTTCCCGTCGGACCTGTAGAACCGGTATTTCCTGTATTACCTGTGTTACCTGTATTTCCTGTAGGTCCTGTAGCACCGTGTCCTGTAGGTCCGGTTGAGCCTGTATTGCCGGTTGAACCGGTTGAGCCTGTATTACCTGTAGGTCCAGTATTGCCAGTTGAGCCAGTTGAGCCAGTTGAGCCCGTATTGCCTGTAGAACCAGTCGGTCCAGTACTACCCGTAGCACCTGACGCACCTGTTATACCCGTAAATCCAGTGCTGCCTGTGTTTCCTGTACTGCCAGTCGGTCCAGTGCTGCCCGTAGCACCTGACGCACCTGTTATACCCGTAAATCCAGTGCTGCCTGTGTTTCCTGTACTGCCAGTCGGTCCAGTGCTGCCCGTAGCACCTGACGCACCTGTTATACCCGTAGATCCAGTGCTGCCTGTGTTTCCTGTACTGCCAGTCGGTCCAGTGCTGCCCGTAGCACCTGACGCACCCGTAATACCGGTTGTACCCGTTGAGCCAGTAGAGCCAGAGGCACCTGTAGCGCCTGTGCTACCGGTGTTGCCAGTGGGTCCGGTTGAGCCGGTGTTACCTGTAGAGCCTGACGCACCCGTAATACCTGTAAATCCTGTGCTGCCAGTATTTCCCGTAGGACCGGTTGAACCTGTTGCACCGGTGATACCCGTTGGACCCGTAGAGCCTGTATTACCTGTTGAACCTGTAGCTCCAGATGCGCCGGTAGATCCTGTAGAGCCAGAGGCACCAGTTGGACCGGTTGAACCAGTAGAGCCCGTGGAACCGGTTGGTCCGGTTGGTCCTGTAGAGCCCGTAGAGCCCGTAGAGCCCGTGCTGCCTGATGCGCCCGTAATACCAGTTGCGCCTGTGCTTCCTGTAGAGCCAGAGGTACCCGTTGAACCAGTGTTGCCTGTAGAGCCTGAGGCACCAGTAATACCTGTCGGTCCAGTACTACCTGTATTTCCCGTAAATCCGGTTGAGCCGGTGATACCTGTTGGTCCTGTTCCTATCGCACCTGTTGGACCCGTCGGTCCCGTTAAACCCTGTGGTCCTGTAATTCCAGTGGGACCTGTGGCAACCGATGCGGCTAATGTGGTATGTAAATGGCTTGGTACTGCGCCCTGGAAATTCATCGTCAGCACCGAGCTTGAAATAAATGCCTCCGCATAAATATTTAAAATAATCTGTGAACTTACACTCTGTAATGTTACTTCAGGAATATAGGTCGTTATATCAATCGCTTGGACCGTTGTCTGATTCATTTGTTGTCCTGATCCCGCCGAACCTGCCAAAAAGACAGTTTGTCCTGAACTCGTATACGCTAGATTAAAATAGATATTTACATATTGTCCAAGTGTGTTATTGTTAATATATCCGAATAAGTTCAAATCCCATAAACCTGATGGTACGAATGATGCCGGTAAAGTTCCATTCACTGTAGAAAATGTAGCAATATCAGTATATCCTGAGGTTCCAACAGTAGCAGTAATACTCGTTTGGGGTGTGCTGGGAATGACTTGTAGAGTACCGCCAATTGGTGTACTTGTGTAGGTGCCACCAGGTGTATTAAGGAACAGAGTGAGACCACCTGATACACCATTTACACCCGCAACACCCGTCGGTCCAGTAGGTCCAGTGCTACCGGTTGCGCCCGTAGGACCTGTACCAATCGGACCAGTCGGACCTGTAGATCCTGTATTGCCCGTGAATCCGGTAGAGCCTGTAGGTCCTGTAGAGCCTGTAGAGCCTGTATTACCTGTGGCTCCTGTGGCTCCTGTGGGTCCGGTTGAACCAGTACTACCGGTACTACCAGAAGCGCCTGTAATGCCTGTTGCGCCTGTAGAGCCTGTGTTACCCGTGGATCCAGTAGAGCCTGTGTTACCCGTTGGTCCCGTGGAACCCGTGGAGCCAGTGTTGCCTGTGGGTCCTGTGCTACCGGTGTTACCCGTGAGACCCGTGGAACCCGTAGAGCCAGTGTTACCCGTGTTACCCGTGGGTCCTGTGGAACCCGTGGGTCCTGTGGAACCCGTGGGTCCTGTGGAACCCGTGGGTCCTGTGGAACCCGTGGGTCCTGTGGAGCCTGTGCTACCGGTGTTACCCGTGTTACCCGTGGGTCCTGTGCTACCGGTGTTACCCGTGGAGCCAGTGTTGCCTGTGGGACCCGTGTTACCCGTGGGTCCTGTGCTGCCTGTGTTGCCGGTGGGTCCTGTGCTACCGGTGTTACCCGTGGAGCCGGTGTTACCAGTAGGTCCCGTAGATCCCGTGTTACCCGTGGATCCCGTGGAGCCGGTATTACCCGTGGATCCCGTTGAGCCCGAGGCGCCTGTAATACCCGTTGCGCCCGTAGATCCAGTATTACCCGTGGGTCCTGTGCTGCCTGTGGAACCCGTTGAGCCCGTATTACCTGTAGATCCAGTATTACCCGTGGGTCCTGTGCTACCTGTCGCTCCTGTTGAGCCTGTAGAGCCAGAGGCACCCGTTGGTCCGGTAGAGCCGGTAGAGCCAGAGGCACCCGTTGGTCCCGTTGAGCCCGTATTACCCGTGGATCCCGTGTTGCCCGTTGGACCGGTGTTTCCCGTTGAGCCTGTGGAGCCCGAAGCGCCTGTAATACCGGTTGCGCCCGTATTACCCGTGGATCCAGTACTACCCGTAGGTCCTGTGGAGCCGGTGCTGCCTGTGCTGCCTGTGGCTCCTGTAGCACCCGTATAACCAAAAACCGATGTGCCAACATATGGTAGTACACGACGTGATGCCACGCCATATCCACCTGTGGAAAATATAGACGTTCCACGACCCGTCCAGGTAATACCATCGGGGCTAGTGGCAATAGTATTTGTTCCCTTGCCTACAGCAACCCATAGTGAACCGTTCCACGCCACGCCATTTCCAGATGTGGAAAATATAGACGTTCCACGACCCGTCCAGGTAATGCCATCTGCGCTGGTGGCAATAGTATTTGTTCCATAACCTACAGCAACCCATAATACACCGTTCCACGCCACGCCATATCCACCTGAGGAAAATATAGACGTTCCACGACCGGTCCAGGTAATACCATCGGGGCTAGTGGCAATAGTATTTGCTGTTCCTACACCTACAACAACCCATAATGAACCGTTCCACGCCACGCCATATCCACCTGAAGGAAATGTAGATGTTTCACGACCCGTCCAGTTAATACCATCAGGGCTAGTAATAATACTACTTGATCCATCACCTACAGCAACCCATAATACACCGTTCCATGCTACGCCATGTCCACCAGTGCCAAATATAGTAAATATTGTCGCTCCACGACCCGTCCAGTTAATGCCATCAGGGCTAGTAGCAATAGTATTTGTTGTTCCTTCACCTACAGCAACCCATAATGAACCGTTCCACGCCACGCCATTTCCTCCTGAGGAAAATATAGACGTTCCAGTACGACCCGTCCAGGTAATACCATCGGGGCTAGTGGCAATAGCATTTGTTCCATAACCTACAGCAACCCATAATGAACCGTTCCACGCCACGCCATCTCCTCCTGAGGAAAATATAGACGTTCCACGACCGGTCCAGGCAATGCCATCGTAACTATATGCCAAACTATTTGTTCCTTGACCTACAGCAACCATAAAGTTTTCAGATACAAGCGGATATGCTGGTCCTGTGGCTCCTGTCGCACCCGTGGAGCCCGTGTTGCCCGTTGGTCCGGTAGATCCAGTGTTACCTGTATTGCCCGTTGGTCCAGTGGAACCGGTGTTTCCCGTGTTGCCCGTTGGTCCGGTAGAGCCGGTGCTGCCCGTGGGTCCCGTTGAGCCCGTATTACCCGTGTATCCCGTGTCACCCGTTAGTCCTGTAGAACCGGTACTACCCGTAGATCCCGTGGGACCTGTAAAGCCCGTGGCTCCAGTATTTCCCGTTGAACCGGTGGATCCAGAGTCACCTGTAATACCTGTTGGTCCTGTTCCTATCGCACCTGTTGGACCCGTCGGTCCTGTTACACCTTGCGGTCCTGTTGTACCCGTGGGAACAGTGGCAACCGACGCGGCTAATGTGGTATGTAAATGGCTTGGTACTGCGCCCTGGAAAATCATCGTGAGCACTGAACTTGAGATAAACGCCTCCGCATAAATATTTAAAATAATCTGTGAACTTACACTCTGTAATGTTACTTCAGGAACATAGGTTGTTATATCAATCGCCTGGACCGTTGTCTGATTCACTTGTTGTGCGGCATTAGACGATCCCGCCAAAAACAAGGTCTGTCCTGAGCTTGTATATTGTAAATTGAAATAGAGATTTACATATTGACCAAGAGAATTATTACTAATCGCTGTATATAAATTCAGATCCCATAGACCCGAAGGAACAATGTTTGTAGGTAAAGTACCAGTAATTGTAGAAAATGTAGCAATATCAGTATATCCTGAAGTTCCAACAGTAGCAGTAATACTCGTTTGGGGTGTGCTGGGAATGACTTGTAGAGTGCCGCCAATTTGCGCACTTGTGTAAGTACCGCCATCTGTATCTAAGAATAAAGTTAGACCACCTGATACTCCATTCACACCAGGTATACCTGTTGGACCAGTTGGTCCAGTGGACCCAGTTACACCTGTTGGACCTGTACCAATCGGACCCGTGGGTCCAGTATCGCCAGTGTTACCTGTGTCACCAGTATTTCCTGTATCGCCTGTTGCGCCTGTAGGTCCAGTATCACCTGTATCGCCAGTAGGTCCAGTGTCACCTGTTGCGCCTGTGTCACCTGTATTGCCAGTAGGTCCAGTGTCACCTGTTGCGCCTGTGTCGCCTGTATTGCCAGTAGGTCCAGTGTCGCCTGTTGCGCCTGTATCACCTGTTGCGCCCGTGGGTCCAGTATCACCTGTGTCGCCTGTAGGTCCAGTGTCGCCTGTTGCGCCCGTGTCGCCTGTTGCGCCCGTGTCGCCTGTTTCGCCCGTGGGTCCAGTATCACCTGTTGCTCCCGTAGGTCCAGTATCGCCTGTTGCGCCTGTAGGTCCGGTGTCGCCTGTTGCGCCTGTGATACCGGTTGCACCCGTGGGTCCAGTATCGCCTGTTGCGCCTGTGTCGCCTGTAGCGCCTGTGCTACCGGTGTTTCCCGTATTACCCGTTGGTCCCGTAGAGCCTGTGTTACCTGTTGGTCCCGTAGAGCCTGTGCTACCAGTGTTACCCGTTGGTCCCGTTGAGCCCGTTTTACCCGTGGATCCCGTTGAACCTGTATTACCTGTGGCTCCAGTATTACCCGTAGGTCCCGTAGAGCCTGTGTTGCCCGTGGGTCCAGTTGAGCCGGTGCTGCCCGTTGAGCCCGTGGAGCCGGTGCTGCCTGTTGGACCGGTGTTTCCCGTTGAGCCTGTATTACCCGTGGATCCCGTATTACCCGTTGGTCCTGTAGAACCAGTGCTGCCTGTATTGCCCGTGGGTCCCGTTGAGCCCGTTGAACCCGTCGATCCATATCCAGTAGGACCAGTGGAGCCCGTGCCTCCAGTGTTACCTGTACTACCTGTAGAGCCAGAGGCACCCGTCGGACCTGTACTGCCTGTAGAGCCAGAAGCACCCGTTAGACCTGTGCTGCCTGTTGGTCCAGTGGCTCCAGTATTTCCCGTTGTGCCTGTAGATCCGGTTGGACCCGTTGGACCTGTTCCAATCGGTCCAGTAGCACCTGTGGCACCCGTGCCACCCGTAGGACCCACCGATAAACGTGTAATATTCATCGTCGTTCCCGCTTTCATAATAACCGTATAAGAATTGGTATTTTGATACTTGAAATTGATGTAATCACCTGGATTCAACGATTCGTATAATATTACAGGAACCGGTGCCGGCGAGACTGTACCCACTGTATAAATAACATACTGCGTAGACCAAATCGTTGACGTATTTTTCTGCATGCTAAGTGTAATATATCCGTACAATGACTGTGATACAACAAATATAGGCTGAATTGCGTAATAGCCCGATGTAGAAAATGTAAATGCGCCAGTTGAATAATTAAAATTAATATTGGGAGTTGTTGCATTATATGTGATAGATGACATGCCCTGGAAAGCATCCAAAGTGGAGGTTGTAGCAAATCCCGTTTGGTCCAAACGGCTGTACATACTAAATACAATATCGGATGACGCACCCTGCGCACCAGCCACACCCGTCGGTCCCGTGCTACCCGTATTTCCCGTCGGTCCTGTATAGGATACACCGGTTGGACCTATTGCGCCTGTAGGACCAGTTGGTCCTTGCCCAGTTGGACCTGTGGATCCCGTGTTACCAGTTGAACCAGTATTACCGGTTGAACCGTAACCCGTGGGACCCGTGGATCCCGTATTACCGGTTGAACCGGTATTACCAGTGTTGCCTGTGCTGCCCGTGGGTCCGGTGCTACCTGTGCTGCCCGTGCTGCCAGTGTTGCCAGTGCTGCCCGTGGGTCCGGTGTTACCTGTGCTGCCCGTGCTGCCAGTGTTGCCAGTGCTGCCCGTGGGTCCAGTAGAGCCAGAGGCACCAGTATTACCCGTTGGTCCTGTTGAGCCCGTGTTTCCCGTGGGTCCTGTTGAGCCCGTGTTTCCCGTAGAACCGGTAGCACCTTGTCCTGTTGGACCCGTACTACCTGTGTTACCAGTTGAACCTGTATTACCTGTGGTACCCGTTGGACCCGTAGCGACCGATGCCGCCAAGGTTGTATGTAAATGGGATGCTGTATTTGCCTGAAAATACATTGTAAACGACGTTGTACTTCCAACATACTCCGCAAAGATATCCAAATAAATCAATGAATTCACGCTAGACAAGGTTGTTGCCGGTACATAAACGGTACCATCTGTTGTTTGGGCAATCGTTTGGTTTACCTGTGTTGGCACATTCGACGAGGATGCCAGAAGAATCTTCTGACTTGAACTTACGTAAGATATATTGAAATATACATTTGCATAACGGTTTATATTATTTCCTACGCTTGCAAACAAATTCAGATCCCATAGACCAGCCGGCACGAACGTAGTCGGTATGACACCGTTAATCGTTGAAAATGTTGCGACATTTGTATAGGTTGCTGCTAATGTAGGAACTGTGATAATTGTATCAATATTGTCTGGAATTTCCTCTAATGTGCCTCCAACGGGACTCGCACTATATGTACCACCAGGTGTATTAAGAAACAGAATAAGACCACCGCTCACACCATCAATACCTGGTAAGCCAGTCGGTCCCGTGCTACCGGTGTTACCTGTAGGTCCCGTTGGACCTGTACCAATCGGACCAGTCGGACCTGTAGAGCCTGTGGGTCCCGTTGCTCCCGTGCTGCCTGTAGGTCCTGTATAGCCGGTATTACCCGTAGAGCCCATCAATCCTGTGGCACCAGTTGAGCCCGTAGATCCAGTAGACCCCGTGTTTCCTGTGCCTCCTGTGGCTCCTGTATTACCTGTGGGTCCCGTAGCTCCTGTATTGCCTGTAGGTCCAGTTGGTCCTGTTCCTAACGGACCGGTAGAGCCTGTAGCACCCGTTGAACCTGTAGGTCCTGTGCTACCGGTAGTGCCTGTGTATCCAGTTCGTCCTGTCGGTCCCGTATAACCCGTAGCACCCCGTTCGCCTGTTGGATAAAACAGCACATTTGTAAGAGTTATACCGTTCGTGGGAGCAACCATTAAGATTTCTGCACTACATACACCTTGAACGATTGAGGAACTGACTAACAGTACGCCATTTTGAAACGCATTGACGTTTGTACCATCTGTGTAAATAGATAAGATATCGCCAGCAGAGAAGGTTCCAGTATAGATGGCACCCGCACCAGGTACAATAAATTGTAATGTATTCAAATAGTTCAAATCAAAATAATAAATATTTCCAGACGAATTTATCCACGCCTGGATTTCTGCGCGGCTTTCGGTAAGTGCCGGTGCCTCAAACTGTAAATATACTCCCTGTACGCTTGTATTATATGATTGTAGTGATGTTACATCTGCATATGATGTGCCGCCATTAATATGAATCGTGGTTGGTGTAACGACCTGAATACTCGCCGAACTCGGAACCCATGTTGTAAAGGTAGCGCCCTGAACGCCGGTTGGACCCGTAGAACCTGTATTACCCGTTGAGCCTATAGAGCCCGTGGCACCCGTAGATCCCGTAGGTCCAGTGCTACCAGTGCTGCCCGTGCTACCCGTGCTGCCTGTGTTTCCAGTGCTACCTGTGGTTCCTGTGGGACCCGTGCTGCCCGTGCTGCCCGTGCTGCCTGTGGGACCCGTGCTACCCGTGCTGCCCGTGCTGCCCGTGCTGCCTGTGTTTCCCGTGTTTCCAGTGGGACCCGTGCTGCCCGTGCTACCCGTGCTACCAGTGGGTCCCGTGCTGCCAGTGTTTCCTGTGGGACCCGTGCTGCCTGTGGTTCCTGTGGGACCCGTGGGACCCGTGGCACCCGTAGTACCCGTAGAACCCGTAGAACCAGTATAACCTGTGTAACCTGTGTAACCTGTACCACCGCCGCCACCACCAGGTCCAAAAATACCCTCATAGCGCCAAAAGTTAATTGTCACCGTTGCGCCCGTCGGTATCGGATTCAAATAAAAGGTCAACACACCCGCATCCTGATCCAAATTCCACGGATACGTCGCATCCGTTGGCTGAAGATTTGGAATATTTAAAGAACCCGTCACCGTGATACGAATATTATAACTTCCTACAGGATCGTAATTGTAAGGGATTTGATTTGTTAGCAAGTTATTCAATCCACTGCCCGTCTGGTCCGCCTGTAACGACCAGAAACCGATGCCCGCATTTAAATTTGTACTGCTCAGAATAGCCGCTGTATATAAAACAACCCATGGATATTCCGAATTCCACTGCTTGCTCAAAGCATAGGCAGTAGGATACGAAGGGTCGTGTGAATCCAGTGCTAACGGGGCACCCGCACTACCAGGGGCTACAGATGGTATCTCCTGTTGGTACACCTGTAAGGTAGTAACGTAAGGTCGGGCATCTACTGGAGCTTCTGCTGTAAATGGTTGTGTTGGTCGCGCGTCTGGCGCACCAAGATACTTCTTGTACAGCAAACTGTTCAAGAATGTCTGACTTGGAAACGAAGACATCTTATTTTACAGCCTGTTTTTTAAAAAATCAGAGATAACGAGATGCGCTCCGATTACGGGAACGAGGCTGTTACATATGAAAAATCCGCATCATCGGACATAGGTAGTCCAATTCTACAATAGAGATATAGCGTATTTGCTATAACAACGGGCGCAGGGACTGCCGCTTGGATTAAAAAGTTATTGCCGCTGACCGAAGTGGCTACGAATCCACCACGAACGTACGCCGATGTAGGATAGTTACTCGTCAGCAACTGATAGTAATTTGTTGTACCAACCACCTTTGTAGGATCATTGGCGTTGGCATTGAGCCAAATCGTCGTTTTTGTTGCTGTATCAAAGGCGTATAAACCGGTACCTCCATCAATAGACGGATAAATGTTCGCAGTATCTTCAAGTCGGTAAAGAATGTACAGAGGGTTGCCAGCGGCAGTGACTGCGACTGCCGGATTTGCCGCCTTTTGTACAATATTTCGTACATTATGTAATGTAAATGTTACGGTCGCACCGTATGTTCCCGCTCCTAGTTTCCAAACAAATGTGGCAAAGCGGTAGCCGGTGCCCGCAATTGAGGTATAATCCACGAGACTTGTCGGCGATACATTCGAATTGATTAAATAATTATGATAGTTTTTATAGCCTATTTGTACACTATTGGATGTACTGTTCGGTGTAATGAATACACCGTCTGCTACTTGTAATTCCGTAGTAGCATCGTATGTTCCCGTGTTATATGTACCAGAATCGGTCAGAGACCATGTTTCATTATAGAGAACCGATGCGTATGTATTTGTCGGTGTTGCGCCTACCGTTGTAGGTGTAGTAAATGAGTACGCCGGTAAATAGGTCGGCGTATTATCCATAGTAGGATTAAAATTGCTTGTATTGGTAAGTGCGGATCCTGCGGACCAGCACCGTGTACCGGCAACGGATCCGCTCGTATTCAGTGTTGGAATAGAGGTCGGTATGGTGGGGGACGGGGCGGCGACCAACGAATACGATGGACCGTCCGCAATCACCGGTATAGTTGACGTTACGGGTGACGAATTGGCATGTGGATTATGTGCGACTGCTGTAACAATTGCGCTGTTTGAATAAATGGCATCCGTCGTTATGTTTACCGATGCGAGTGACGTATTTGAAAAGGTGAGCGGTCCAGTAATCTGCGACGTCGGCGATGGCAGCGTTGTATTACTTGTATAACTATTACTTCCAATTGTGAGGGTATACGATACAAGCGGGTCGCTATAGAAATAATTGCCTAAGTTTGACGCAGTGGCGGTAATTGTTGCGGTGGCAACTCCATAAATTACATAAATACCTGATACCTGTGTATTTGACGTTGCCAATGTATACGATAAAGCGGTCACCGCCGGTGTTGTCGTCAAATTATCGTAATAATACTGATACGAATTAGAGGTAATCACGCCGCTCGGAGAACTTCCATCCAACTGCTGTTCAATAACTGTTAACCGATTTATATTTGGACTATATCCAACCGTTCCTATCACATTTGAATTAATTGTGATTGTATTTAGCGATTTGAGATAAAACCCTTGGTCATACGCCGGATTTCCATAATATGTATCAGTCGTTCCTGACGTAAGAGAGAGCCCATTTGTGGTTTGGGGTGTTGTCGGTGCCGCTTGTGAAAATCCGCCAAATGCGACCAGCGGTCCGTTGGACGTAGCAGACGCACTTGTCAGCAAAAAAGTAGATAAATACATAATATTGGCTGCTGCCGACCCACGGTCCAATACTGTATGAATCGGCGTGGCGTATGTATCGCTCGTGAGTGTATTGGACGTCGTTAAGACATTTGTGACCGTTAAATTATCACTACAGCGTTTTACGATTCCGTTATTGTAATAACTCGCCCCGCTAAATGTTAAACTTGTTGGCGTTGGAATCTGCGATAAATATGTTGTTGTGCCGACCGTTGATGCTTGCTCACCGTAAGCCGGATTCGCCGTATTGGATGCCGTTACATAGACCTCCGTCTGCGTATCAGGATATAAATTGCCTGGATATGTATACGACAGATTCAACCCATTCTGTACCCAATTATTATAGTACGGCGTATTCGGATACGGTAGCACAGGGCTCAAGGTTTGTACGGTGCCCCCTGTAAATGTTGTACTTCCAACAAAACGATAGAGAGTTGAAATGGACGAAAAGGCGAGGGCATACACCGCAATCGTCGCCGAGGTCGTCGGATTGAGTACATCTACAAATTGCGGCGCAGTATAACTCACCGATAAACTGGTTACATTTGAACCGGTGACGGTGAATGTTTGAGGATACGATGGCGTACCTGATACACTAAATCCTGTGATTACAACTGTAGAGGAACTAATTGATTGGTTTCGGTTTTGGTAATACATCTCAATTGCGCCGGTGGCGGGCGCATTGAAATTTGAAAATGTAGGATTATAATAAAAGACCGAATAAGTGCTCCCCAATGTTGGAAAATTCACATATCCGTACGTATTTGCGAGCGCAGCCTGATTGGTAAGAACAAGACCGGTTACGTGTATAGTACTACAATATCCTCCAATAGCATCTAGATAATTGGGTGGACCCGTGCCGCCTCCATTCACGACAAACGTAGATAGTTGCGGAGTTGATACAATGGCAGAGTAGGATGAAACAAATGGTAGATATCCAATCGGTACACCCACGTTAATCGTAGATGGATATGTCCAAGGAATAAAGATTTCGGTGGATTGCGAGGTCGGCGTACCTATCACCGGTGCCGGTGGCGGGTCTATTAAATATCGTTGATACCATATATCGTTACCAGCCGGACCAGTTGCGCCCGTATTTGTAGCCGTACCTGGTATGCCCTGAGGACCCGTTGGACCTATTGAACCCGTGCTGCCCGTTGCACCCGTATAGCCTGTGCCGCCGCCACCACCTCCACCAGGACCCGTCGGACCTGGAATTCCTATTGGACCTGTCGGACCTGTCGGACCCGTATAGCCTGTGCCGCCGCCACCACCTCCACCAGGACCCGTCGGACCTGGAATTCCTGTTGGACCCGTCGGACCACCCGCCGGACCTGGCGGACCCGTAGCACCTCGTCCCGTCGGTCCAGTACAACCCTTCTCACCGAGTAAGCCCTGCGGACCTGTAAATCCGGTTGGTCCTATACTACCAGTACTTCCTGTAGATCCGGTACTACCGGTATTGCCGGTATTACCTGTACCAATAGGACCTGTTGGACCCGTATATCCAGTGCTTCCAGTAAGACCCGTCGGTCCCATAGTACCAGTTGGACCCGTAGGTCCTATGTTACCAGTTGGACCCGTATTTCCAGTATTTCCAGTAGGACCCTTATCTCCAGTATTTCCAGTAGGACCAGTCGGTCCTGTACCTATCGGACCGGTCGCTCCTGTCATACCAGTTGGACCTGTCGGTCCTAGTGTACCCGTTGGACCCGTCGGTCCTGTGTTACCCGTTGTGCCCGTTGTACCAGTGGGTCCCGTGGCTCCTTGACCCGTTGGTCCTGTATTACCTGTCTCACCGGTATTACCGGTTGAACCCGTAAACCCCGTCGGTCCTGTGCCTATCGCGCCCGTGGGTCCCGTTATACCCGTTGGTCCTGTAGCACCTTGTCCCGTGGGTCCTGTAAAACCAGTTGCACCTGTATTCGTTGCTGTACCAGCGGGACCCGTTTGACCAAGATAATATGGTAAAGCATTCCATAGACGGACACCATCGCCTAATTTAACACGAAGTGTATCTATCTCATAGCCAAATTCACCCTCTGCTAGCAATGTATTGTCTATTGCCCATTGCGCAGAAGTACCGCGTCTGAGCTGAAACTGGACAAACGGCATCCCTACCTTTCAATTCTATATAAACTATACGATATTTTACTCAACGTCACCGCAGTCAAATCCATATTGAAACATAGACATTGATATAAATGCGGAATTTCCACCGCTAAATGGTACTTGCGGTCCCGTTGGACCCGTTGGTCCCTTTCCGCCCATAAGACCGCTAAAATTTGCGCCGCCTTGCGGACCCTGCGGTCCTATACTGGTCAAGACTTGCGCATTGATTGTATATATATCAGCGGTTCCGAATGATCCATTGATGGCTGTAATATTTCCAATTGTTATATAACCGGTGTCTGGATCGTAGGCAAGAATGACCCCTTTAAAATTTGTTGTATATAGTTCAGCACTGCTAACATAGACCGGAGTACCATATATGTAGGCTAAATTTAGTCCAACCTCCATCATAATAATACCGCCCATTGTCGGCGTAATAAGAACAGGAGTTTGTGTAATACTACTAAATCTATTTCCCGCCTTGCCAGACGGACCCGTAGGACCCGTGCCTGCGCCTGTAACTATAGAGAAACTACTATATAGACTTGGATCAAACGAATTATAGGATGTTCTTGATGTTGTCGTAGGGTCACCCTCTAGTTGCGGCGGTGCTTGCGATAACGTTAACCGTAATGTTCTAGTTTGAGGTATATATGGTATAGGTTTTTCGTATATACGTAAAAAATTATTTAGCAATACAGTCGCTGTACGACTCATCCCTATCCGTGTCGGTTTAAAAAATTGTAACCGTTTACTAACTAAATGGCTTCCTTTGATACGCTCGCCTCTCTTCTACAGAAAGTACAGACCTCGCCATGTCTAGAAATTATATCTACCGATTCGGTCACAAAGGGAAAACTATGTCTTAATATGATTGTGAAGAACGAAAGCCGTATTATTCGCCGTCTTATGGAGTCCGTAGTCGGCATCATTGATTCCTATTGTATTTGCGATACGGGTAGTACAGACGATACAATTGCGATTATTCGTGATTTTATGACGTCAGCGGGCAAGTCTGGTGAAGTGTATAGCGAGCCGTTCAAGAACTTCGGATACAATCGTACACACGCCCTTGAACGTGCGGCTCGGTGGGCAGACCATGCGCTCCTCCTTGACGCCGATATGAAACTCGTGATTTTGCCAGAGTTCTCGGCGGCAAATCTGACCGCCGACGTCTATACCATCCTCCAGCGTAATGGTGGTCTGGACTACTTTAATACCCGCATTGTTCGTACTGGTGTCGGTATCAAGTGCGTTGGACCCACCCATGAATACTATGATATTCCAGGCGGCAAGACAACTGAACAAATGAAATCGCTCGTGATTGAGGATATTGGCGACGGTGGTGCCAAGTCCGATAAGTTTGAGCGTGATGTCCGTCTTCTTCTTCAGGGTCTAGAAGAGGAGCCAGGTAACGTCCGTTATATGTTCTATCTCGCCAATAGTTACCGTGACCTCAGTCGCCACGCCTTAGCGGCAGAGTGGTATAAGAAGCGATTTGAAGCCGGCGGCTGGATTGAAGAGGTGTTCTACGCCGCCTTTGAACTCGGTAATATGCATAAGATTCTCGGAAATATTGCGGAGGCAATTTATTGGTGGATGGAGGCGTACAATCATCATCCCAAGCGCGCCGAATCCCTCTACGAAATCGTGAAACACTACCGTATTGTTGGAAAGCAGCGTATCGGTCAGGTGTTCTGTGATATTGCTCGCTCCATCCCTTACCCCAAAAACGATGTGCTCTTCATCAAATCCGATATTTATAATTATCTGCTGGACTACGAACATAGTATATTGGCATTTTATAGCGGTGCGAAGATTGATCACTATCGTTATTTGAAACTCGTCGGTCAAGACTACAATAAAATCAATGTTCTTTCCAATTACGCATTTTATGTCAAGAAGTTGACGAAGATGCCAGGCGTTCAGGTCTACGACTTCTGCGATGAAGTTGAGCGGGAGATTGATGGCTGGCAGGATTCCTATATCAGTAGTAGTCCTTGTATCATTCCTTGGAAGGACGGCTATCTCCTCAATGTCCGCTACGTCAATTACCGTATTCTCGGACACGGTGGCTACGATTTTAAGAACACCATGGGTAAAATTACAACGCTCAATAAGACATATATTCTTGGCACCGATATGTCACGTCTCTGCGAGAACTGGATTGACAAAGTAGAGCGTCCTCATCTCCGCTACCAGGGCGTAGAGGATGTCAAGGTGTTTGAGCACAACGGTGAATTACTGTTCCTTGGTAGTGTTGAAGACCCTACGACCGGTGCCATTCGGGTCGGTCATGGAACCTATACACTTGATAAGGATTGTTTGGTGTCGTTGCCATTCCAGAGCCCTCTCGGACGCGGATGCGAAAAGAACTGGTGCTACTTCCACGATGCTGCCGGTGAGCTACGAGTGATGTACGATTGGTCGCCCCTCACGGTCGGCAAGGTCGTTGACGGAGAGCTGGAACTTCTAACAAAGAATAGTGAAGTGCCGGCGTTTTTCCGCGACGTGCGCGGCTCTACGCACGGTATGCGGTTTGGGGGTGAACTGTGGTTCCTCTGCCATATCGCCAACTATACCACGCCGCGTACCTACTACCATCTACTGGTGGTGCTGGACGGCGACACGCTGGAGCTCAAGCGGCATTCTATTCTCTTCAAGTTTGCCGATGAATCCATCGAGTACGCCCTCGGATTGATTGTAGAATCCGAGCGGATCTTGATTTCGTTCAGCCGGTTTGACCGCACCTCCGCCGTGCTCGTGATGCCACGGGCACTCATGGAAAGTGAACTCTTTCCTGCGGCATAAAGCCGTATTTTGGATTGTTAAATAATGGTTACCTTTGTAACCGCTCTATATCTACCGACTGGTCCTATAAACAAGCCGGTAGATACATATTTTGCGTTATTTGAACGCTTGGCGGGGACGGGTATTCCGCTTATTGTCTATTTAGATGTGCGTTTGTCGGCACGGGGATCGGCAATATGTGCTCGTTTTCCTAATATACTCCGTTGTATATATGGAGTGTTAGAGAACGGGTGGATTCCACGAAATGCGGTGTTGCCGGCTGTGCGCAACTACGGCAAAGATACCGCTGATTATATGTGTATTCAATTGACGAAGTTACGGCTCATGGCGGAGGTTGCTCAAACCGGTGTGAAGTCGACTCTCGCATGGATTGATTTCGGCATTTATCATATGTTCAAAGAGTGGGATAGATGTGATAAGTTATTACTGGCGTTATCTGATTGGGATTTTATTGGGGACCGCATTCTCTCACCAGGTTACAAGGAAACATATATAACGGCATTATTTGAACATATTTGCTGGAAGCATTGCGGTAGTCTGCTTATAGGACAAGGTTGGATGTTCCAGCGAGCCTATGAACGCCAGACTGCGCTTGTATTGGAGAGTATGCCTCGACTCACCTGGGAAGTGAATTACTGGGCAATGATGGAGGACTGTTTTGACATTTATATCGCAAACCATAATGACCTGATAGTAGAGAATCTATATAACCATATATCTAAAGACTATACAAAAATACTATAGTTAGCAAATATGCTTGTAATATGCTTCACTCCTGACAAAATTGTAGGAGGGTACGGCGATCGTATTATTGGTTTACTATCGGTTCGCATGCTTAGTAAGGCTCTAGGACGGGATTTCTATATACTATGGAATAAAGAGAATATACGTCCTTATATAAACTATGCGAAATACGATTATGAGCGTTTAGAAAAGAAGGGTAGCGAACATATACGATGGCTTATAGATACTCCGTTTGAAATTAAACATTATTTACAATCTTCGGCGAAGTTATTTGACGATGCGGATGCTACGCTCTTTTATGTTAACTATGATATGGCGCAGTATCTTTATACAAATCCCCTCTTTGCGGATATTAACTATCCAACGGCTATTCTAGGCGAATATCAGACACTTTATACAGATATTTTAGTGCCCACCGATTCACTTATGGGCGTTATTGATAGATTTACTGCGGACAAAGTGAATATTATTGGTATACAGATTCGTTGCGGCGATATATATATTGCGAATGCGAAAGAGCCCTATTGTCTAGAGGAAACCGTTACACGTGCGCACGATATATTGACCGCTATAAAGAATCGCTGTTGTATAAAATATCCTACATACTCTATATTTCTAACAACGGATTATAATGAAATATATACTATAGCCAAAACTGTATGGGACCCCTCCCAAATTATCTATAATTCGGACCCCATTCAACATATTGATAGACCCATCGGTGAGGATGCTTCAAAAGTCTTTATTGATAATTATATATTGTCTCAGCGGACTATTGAACTCTATATATCCGATTATTCAAACTATGGACGAGTTGCTGCACTCTCGTGCGTCCATTCCAATATATATAATTTAAATTGTAGTCCGCTTGATAAATTTAGTCTAACAAATAAGGGGGAACAGTTATTTAAGATGCCCTCTGTCGGCGTCACATTTGTAACCGCATTATATTTGCCCGCCGGTCCAATGTTCAAACCGATTGATACATATTTTGAACAGTTTGAATGGTTGGCGGCGACAGGGGTTCCGTTAATAGTCTATTTGGACGCACGCCTTGCCGACCGAGGAGCGGTGCTCTGTGAACGATTCCCAAATATTCTCCGATGTGAATATGTCACTCTTGATACATCATGGGTTCCATCAAATGTATTATTGCCTTATACACGGCGGGAAGAGAAAGATACCATTGAATATTTTTGTATTCAACTCTCCAAATTACGGTTGCTACATGAGTCTTCTACATATGTAAAAACATCCCATGTAGCCTGGATAGATTTCGGTATTTATTATATTTTTAAGAATCCTAACATGGTGGATAAATGTTTAAAGATTATTGCGGCGGCTGAATTTCCAACAAATAAGATAATGGCGGCGGGGTGTTGGCCGCTGCCTCATGAACTTGGGTGGGATAGATACGACGTATGGAATTCTATTTGTTGGCGATTTTGCGGCGGATTTTTGTTGGGGGCGACTGGACTCTTTGCGGCGGCGGCGGCGCGACAAGAATCGCTGGTTATGGGGAATTTGCCTGGGCTCACTTGGGAGGTGAACTACTGGGCGATGATGGAGGAGCATTTCACGAACTACCGTGCGGACCATGACGATTCAATTATAGCAAATGTATGCCAATTTATTGTGCCGCAAAAAAATTGATGAATCGGTTGGCGGATGACATCCTGTCGCCTCCCTCTTACATCCCTATCTTAGCGTCCTCCGATGCCTAAACTTAGTCACTACCAGGATCTTGCTCTCGAGCATGCTTCCCGTGTGGCTTCTTCCGTCCGTTCTAGTCTCCACATTGCCTTTATCTACGGTAAAGGTGGAGCACTCCTCGCTATGGCGACCAACAAAGTCGGTGGTCGTTCTCAAGGTGCCGGTTATAGCAAATATACTATTCATGCGGAAAGGGCGGCGCTCAAGGCGATTGGCGATGATTCTTTGTTGCGCGGCGCAGTTCTCATTGTTGTGCGGTTGAATAGAATGGGTGAGCTGGCGTGCTCCAAACCGTGTCACGGTTGTATGTGCCATCTAGAGAAGGCAATGGACCGGCACGGTCTTAGGCGTGTCTATTATTCCTAAACTTTACAAAAACCAGAAAAATCAGAAAAACCATAAAAAACGAAAAAAAACGAAATGGGTTCGGTGGTCCCGAATCTTTTTCAATTCCCTGGGTATAAAATGCTTGCCGTACTCCTTGCTGCTATCGCCGCTGTTGCCGCCGGTCACAGCCTCCGCTACTCTCGTACTCAGAATACCTCTATACCTATTGTTGGTGCCGCTGAATCGTGTTCCTCTGCGGGCGACCTTGCTAAGAACTTTGTCGTCACCATTGACAACGACCAGCCTGCCCAAGGTGAAAAGGTGACCACTACCTTTGACTTTGACCTTGATGCTCCTGTTACAGGCGGCACTGCCTACTACTCGGCGACCCTCAACGGTCTTGGTCCTTTCACGTCCACGGCGGCTCTTTGCGACGAAACCGCGAAGACGAACGATCCTTGCCCTCTCGGCGTTGGTCACCACCACGAAGTCTCTACTGCCGATAACACTGTAACCGGTAAAGTTGTTACTACAATTACTTGGGAGGATGAGAGCGGCGCCCAGATTCTATGCGCCAAGATTACTACAAAGAGCTCATAAGCGTTTGTTAAAAAAATTGATTTATTTTTCGGTGATTTTGACGATTTTTTTCAAAAAATGGTGAGAATCATTGATTTATCTGGACCAGAAGGAAACGCTTACTATCTTCTATTGTTAGTAAGTAATCTTGGACGACAACTGAATTATAGTACTGAGAAAATTCAAACAATAAGGGAAGAGATGAAATCCAGCGATTACGATCATTTGGTATCGGTCTTTCATAAAAATTTTAAAGGTGTCGTTGAACTCTACCGAAATGGTGAAGTGGTGATTTAAAGGCGACGGTGTGTTATACACTCATAATCATGCTCTTTCGTCTCCTTGCCATTGCTGCCGCCTTTTTTGCCGCCGATGCTCGCAAGGGCTCCGACCCTAACGCCTGCGTCAGTTTCCAGGTTTCTCCTGGCACCGGCTGCCAGTGGATGTGTAACTACTGTGCCACAACGCTCGGCACCCCCAACTACTATTTTACCGACGGTGTTTGTACGTATGAGACCGGTGGCTGCGTTGGCTCGCCCCAGGTCGGCGTCCTCTACACCTGCTGCGCCAACTAAATTGTTATGACTTTATAGAAAAATGTCTAACTCCAACTCTTCCTATGCCTCTAACACAAATTCTTGGAACCCCCGTCTCCCACCTTATACAAATATCAAATCCGCAAATTCCAGTGTGCCACGTGCGGCGAATGTTCTTACAAATATGAAAAAGACCTCGAATGCTGCGTCTGGTTTGATGAAATTAAGCGCAAGCCGCAAGGGTCGTAAGACGACGCGTAAGACTACCCGTCGCCGTAACACTCGCCGTCGCCGGTAGATAAACTACCCCTAAAGTAAGGATGTCCAGAAGGGACAAAGATAGAAAACATACATACGAAGATATAGCGCCAGGAAAGCGTATATATGGTCGTATTCATCTACCCGATCCTATGGATGCGTACAAACCTTCCTATAGTTACAATCTAGACCTCACTCGTGAGGACTACTTCGGTACTCCTAAAATGGAGGAATGGCGAAAATCTCATGAGGAGTACATTCGTAGCAGTGACCGTATTCTCAAAATAGTGAAAGCCTATACCTTTCACGGAGACCGGCTCGCTAATACCTATTTGCGCGGAGTCTTGTCCGGCTTAGAAGATCTCATGCTCAGCATTCGGTTTAGTGTAGAAGATGTACCCATCGCTTACCAAATATACGATAACTACGATTTTTTGAAGAAGCACGGACTTAAGATGCCCGATAAGGCATCCATGATGAAAGACGATAAATTGGATATGGATGTTATAAAAACGTTCTTTGATTCGCAGTATAGAAAATTAACCAACCAATTTGTCCTGCGTCGGCTTCTAAAATCGTATACCGATGATTTACAAGAGATTATTCAAAAAGCACCAAAATTCGGCGAGACCCTCTATACCTACCGTGGTGTGAAAAACGAGGACTTCTTAGAGCCTGGTACCCTTTCCTACGTCAATCGTAGCTTCTCCTCTACAAGTTTAAGTATAGATGTATCATCTAAATTTACCGAATCGTATGCCGGTTACCGATGCTGTTTATACCTGTTAGAGATTGCTAAATCGGTCCCTGTTCTATGTATTGATTCAGTCTCTCTCGTCAAAGGCGAATATGAAGTACTTATCGCCCATAATGTTCTATTTGAGCATAATGTTGATGTAAAAACGATGAAATATAAGCACCACGATTACCTAACTCGTGTCATTAAAGTTAAAAAAGTCCCCGTTGGCAACTTCAAACCGCTCTTTATGAAACTGTCGCCTACCAAGAAAACAAAAACAAAAACAAAAGCCCGTCCTTATATCAAAGTGAATTCTCCGCATAAGAAGACGATGAAAAAGAAGAAAGAGAAACGAGGAAAGAAAGGGCGACCACCTACGCCTGGCGAATGGGATTAGAGTTTGAGGTAGAGACTTTCAGGTTGCGCAATATCTCGCAGAATCGTTGTCTGCGCATCCTTCATCTTATTAAGCATATCCACATCGGCACGGAGTGTCGCAATTGTGACCCATTCCTGTACAATACTGTACAGTTTGAGTAAACCCTTCATCAAATTGCCCTCATAGATTTCATACTTTGAGGACAAGTGTGCCGCATCTACACCTTCGCACCACTCCGTGCCAATCTGAACCCATAGGGTCGTAAGGCTCCAGTAGCCATCAGGTGACTCTACACCTGCCTTTTTGTCGGTGATCGCACCCTCTTGACCCCA
>Ga0316218_1001862_pt1 | contig 21427 bp, 18 predicted proteins | sample TBH18003metaG_FD_203634 | JGI IMG/M metagenome (GOLD analysis project Ga0316218, IMG submission 203634) | Freshwater microbial communities from Trout Bog Lake, Wisconsin, USA - TBH18003 | ecosystem: Environmental > Aquatic > Freshwater > Lake > Hypolimnion/Profundal zone | place: USA: Wisconsin...
CCAGGAATTAATCCAACACCTAATTCAACCAAACCAATATAAGTTTCCGCAGCGGCACAAATTTTATCTGCGTGTAAATTCATTTCACAACCACCGCCCAATGTTAATCCATGTGGAGCTACCACAACAGGAACAGAAGAATAACGGCAACGCATCATTGTATTTTGAAACATTCTGATCGCCATATCTAATTCATCATATTCTTGTTCAATCGCCAACATGAAAATCATTCCCACATTTGCACCTGCACTAAAATTAGCACCGTCATTAGCTATTACTAATCCTTTATATTTTTCTTCTGCAATTGCTATAGATTTATTTATTCCTTCCAAAACTTCACCGCCAATACTATTCATTTTTGTACTCCATTGCAATGCAGCAACATCGTCACCTAGGTCAACTAATTTGCAGGCAGAATTTTTCCAAATAGTTTTATCTGAATAATTATTGATAACAATAAACAATTCTCCACCAGGTAAAGTTTTGTATGATTTGCTGGCAACATCATAACATAAACGTTTGCCATTCTCTACTTTATAAAAAGAATTTGCGCCACTGGCAATCATTTCTTCAACCCATGCAGCAACCTTATATCCTGTGGCTTTCATGTCATCTGTAACTTTTGAAACACCCATTAGATCCCATGTTTCAAATGCACCGATCTCCCAACCAAAGCCGGCCATCATGGCATCGTCTACACGATAAATTTCATCTGATATTTCAGGAATACGATGCGAGATATAAGAGAATAAAGAATAATGAAATAAGCGATAAAATTCTCCGGCCTTATCTGTTCCTGCTGCAACCATTTTAAAGCGTTGCTTCAAATCTTCAACAGGCTTTGCTGTTTCAAGTGTAGTGAACTTTGGTTTTTTTCTTGGTTCATATTCGAATGAAGCAAGATTCAATACCTGAATATCTTTACCTGCATCAGATTTTACTTTTTTGAAAAAACCTTGTCCGATTTTATCACCCAACCAATTATTAGCAACAATTTTTTCTAACCAGTAAGGAATCGTAAAAATATGTTTTGCTTCATCATCAGCACAATTGTCTGCAACACCTTTTGCTACTTTAACCAATGTATCAATACCAACAACATCAGCAGTTCTGAAAGTGGCTGATTTAGGTCGACCGATAATTGGTCCGGTTAAAGCATCAATCTCATCAATACTCAATCCGATTTTTTCCATGATATGGAAAATGCTCATGATGCTGAACACACCGATTCTGTTGGCAATGAATGCAGGAGTGTCTTTGCAAAGCACAGTTGTCTTTCCTAAATACAGATCGCCGTAATGCATTAAGAAATCAACGATAGCAGGATCCGTATGCGGCGTTGGAATAATCTCTAATAATCTTAAATAGCGAGGCGGATTAAAAAAGTGTGAACCGCAAAAATGTTTTTTAAAATCATCACTCCTTCCTTCAGCCATCATATAAATAGGAATGCCTGAAGTATTGGATGTAATTAATGTTCCGGGTTTACGATGTTTTTCAACTTCAGTAAAAATCAATTGTTTAATATCTAATCTTTCAACTACTACTTCAATGATCCAGTCAACATTCGCAATTTCTTTCATGTTATCGGTGAAGTTGCCTGTTGAAATTTTTTTGATTATATCTTTTGTGAAAATGGGCGAGGGGTTACTTTTAATAGCTGCAGTTAACGCATCATTCACTAATTTATTTCTTTCAGCGGGCTTGGTACTTTCTTCAGAACCTTTTGTTACCATATCTAATAGCAATACCTGAACACCGATACCTGCAAAATGGCATGCAATACGGCTACCCATAACACCACTACCTAAAACAGCTACTTTTTTTATGGATCTTTTCATACAAACTAGCTTGATTATTTATAAAATCAAAGCTAAATAAAAAATAGTTAGCTATGCAACTATTTTTAGGAATTGATAAAAAAATAAAAATTGACCGGCTATTTTTTTTATTCACATCATTCATAAAATATTCTGTAGCATACTTTTGAAAAAAACATATATTCATACTTTATCAACGAAAAAATTTTTTGCCAGATGGGAGATATTCAAATAAAAAAGCAACCAAAACAATATGATGCAGTGATTGTTGGTTCCGGTGCAGGTGGTGGAATGGCTGCTTATGTTTTAGCAAATGCAGGTTTAAAAGTTTGTTTATTGGAAGCAGGGCCTAATTATGATCCTGCGATTAATTCAGCGCAATTAAAAAATCCATGGGATTCTCCCAGAAGAGGCGCCAGCACTAAGTTTCGTCCGTTTGGTGATTTTGATGGATGTTATTGGGGATGGAGTGTTGACGGTGAACCATACACACATGCCGAAGGTGATAAATGGGAATGGTGGCGTGCAAGGATGGTAGGTGGAAGAACCAATCATTGGGGAAGAATTTCTTTAAGATTTGGTCCGAAAGATTTTAAAAGAAAAAGCATTGATGGTTTGGGTGATGATTGGCCCATTGGTTATGAAGACATTAAACCTTATTATGATAAAATAGATCAATTAATAGGTGTGTTTGGCAGTAATGAAGGATTGCCTAATGATCCGGATGGAATTTTTTTACCACCGCCTAAACCTCGTTTGCATGAATTGATGTTGAAGAAAGCTGCCGGTACATCGGGTGTTCCTGTTATTCCTTCTCGATTATCTATTCTTACCAAACCTGTGAATAAAGATCGTGGGGCTTGTTTTTATTGCGGACAATGTGGCCGTAGTTGTAAAATTTATGGAGATTTCTCTTCTTCCTCTGTTTTAGTAAAACCTGCAATTGCAACAGGCAATGTTGATTTGGTTACCAATGCAATGGCCCGTGAAGTGTTAACCAATAAAAATGGATTGGCAACAGGTGTATCTTATGTAAGTAAAACAGATATGCAAGAATATCAGGTGAATGGCCGTGTAGTTATTCTTGCAGCAAGTGCATGTGAAAGCGCCAGATTATTATTGAATTCAAAATCACAGCGTCATCCAAATGGGTTGGCGAACTCGGGTAATGTCGTTGGAAAATATTTACACGATTCAACCGGTGCTGCATTGGGTGGTGTATTGCCTGAATTGTTTGACAGGAAAAGATATAATGAAGATGGTGTTGGTGGTATGCATGTATATTCTCCCTGGTGGCTGGATAATAAAAAATTAGATTTTCCACGCGGTTACCATATTGAATATTGGGGCGGTATGCAACAACCTGCTTATGGTTTTGGTTTCGGCATGCAAGGCATGAATGGAAAATTTGCTGTGCATGGTAAAACAAAAGAAGCCGGTGGCTATGGTGCTTCATTAAAAGAAGATGTAAGATTCTTTTATGGTGCAGGTGTTGGTATGGCTGGTCGTGGCGAAGGCATAGCACGTGCAGACAATTATTGCGAGATAGATCCAAATGTGGTAGATAAATATGGTATTCCTGTTTTACGTTTCAACACAAAATGGAGTGATTATGAAATAAAGCAGGCAAAACACATGAAAGAAACGTTTAAAGAGATTATGCATAATATGGGCGCTATCATTACATGGGGTGGAGATGATGATGAGAAAAATAATTATGGTTTGGCCAATCCCGGAAATATTATTCATGAAGCAGGCACGGTAAGAATGGGCAATGATCCTAAAACATCTGCATTGAATAAATGGAGTCAGGCGCATGATTGTAAAAATGTTTTTTGTGTTGATGGCGGACAATTTGTTTCGCAAGCAGATAAAAATATTACGTGGACAATACTTGCTTTATCCATGCGTGCCAGTGAATACATTGTTGATGAGATGAAGAAACAAAATATTTAATCAAGGATGGATTTTATTACGCTGATGAATGATTCTGGTGTAGAAGTGTGCGAGGCAACGAAGTTTATCTGAAATACAAAAGTTAGTAACAAAAATAAAATTTAAAATATGGACAGACGAAAATCCATTAAAGCATTATTACTCGGAACAGCTGCCACCGGCGTATTTGTGGAAGCTTGTAAAAATGCAGATAAAAAAATAACGGAACAAACATCGGTAAGTCCTTTTTTGGGTGAGGACAGAATGCAGGAAGAAAAAGACTATTATAAAAAAACGACTGCAGAAAATTTTTTCGATGCACATGAAATGGCTACGATAGCTGTTTTATCGGATATTATTATTCCGAAAGATGATGTTAGCGGAAGTGCAACAGAGGCAAAGGTACCGGACTTTATAGAGTTTATTGTAAAAGACATGCCCGAACATCAAACACCTTTGCGTGGCGGTTTGCGTTGGTTGGATATGCAATGTTTAATACGCTACAGTAAATCGTTTCGCGATTGTACACAAGAAGAACAAATTGAAATGGTGAATGAAATTGCGTATCCTAAAAAAGCAAAAAAAGAAATGGCGCAAGGTGTTGCCTTTTTTAACAGGATGCGTGATTTGGTAGTAACCGGTTTTTATACTTCTGAAATGGGTGTAAAAGATTTGGATTATAAAGGTAATCAACCAACACAATGGAATGGTGTACCCGATGATGTATTGAAACAATATGGATTAAGTTATACGGAGAAAGAATTAAAGGAGTGTATTAGCTTTGGTAAAGCATAAAATAAAAAAGCCTCGAAATTTTCGAGGCTTTTTTATTTTATGCTAACTCACACCGCTGCCTTCATCAATCTTATTATCCGTATGTACAAAATGCAGTTTACCGCTTTTATCTTCTGCCATTAAAATCATTCCCTTGCTTTCAATGCCCCTCATTTTGCGTGGTGCTAAATTGCAAACAACGGTTACTTGTTTTCCAACAATATCTTCTGGTTTAAAATGCAAAGCAATGCCGCTAATAATGGTGCGGATTTCGAAACCTAAGTCCACAGAGAGTTTCAAGAGTTTATCTGCTTTTTCTACTTTTTCTGCAGCTATAATTGTTCCGATGCGCAAATCTATCTTTGCAAAATCATCAAATTGAATTTCTGATTTTGTTTCTTCCATTTTTGTTTCCGGTTTCTGTTGACTAATGGCAATTGACTTCTGTCTCAATTTTTCTAATTGCCATAATATTTCATCATCCTCAATTTTTCTGAATAATAATTCCGGTGCACGCAAACTATAGCCTACACTTAATAATTTTAATTTCCCTGCATTTTCCCAATCCAAAATTTTATCTGTGACTTTCATCATCTTCAATAATTTCTTTGCAGTAAATGGTAAGAAAGGATTGATAAGAATAGTCAGATTGGCTGTTAATTGTAAACAAATATGTAAGCAGTTATCTATTAGTTTCTGGTCAGCGGTTGACAGTCCACCGTCCATGGTCGTCCGCTTTGCAATTATCCAGGGCTCTTTCTTTTGCATGTATTGATTGCCTTTTCTAGCGAGATCAATAATTTCAAATAATGCATCACGAAATTTATATTGCTCTAATAAAGTTTCAGTTCTTTCTTTGGCTGCTCTGAATTCATCAATCATTCCCTTATCAACTTCATCGGCTAGTTCTGCATGCAATGGTGGTACTTTACCGCCACATAGTTTATGCATTAATACAAAAGTTCTGTTTACGAAATTTCCAAAGATGCTAACCAATTCACTGTTGTTCGCATCCTGAAAACCTTTCCATGTAAATTCACTGTCTTTTGTTTCGGGTGCAATCAGTGTTAAATAGTATCTTAATACATCTGCTAAACTTTCTCCTCCATTATCTTTTTTAATCCAATCATTAATGTAATCATCCATTTCAATACTCCAACCTCTGCTCGTACTCATTTTATCTCCTTCCAAATTCATAAATTCATTTGCAGGAACATTGGCGGGTAAAATATTGCCATGCAATTTTAGCATGATTGGAAAAATAATACAATGAAAAACAATATTATCCTTACCAATGAAATGAACCAACTTTGTGTCTTTATCATTCCAATAAGGTTTCCAATCTTTATCATTATCTAATGCCCATTGCTTGGTTGCAGATATATAACCTATTGGCGCATCAAACCAAACATATAAAACCTTTCCGGTTGCATCTTTTACCGGAACCTGCACACCCCAATCCAGATCTCTCGTAACAGCACGTGGCTGCAAGCCTCCGTCGATCCAGCTTTTGCACTGGCCTACTACTGTTGAACGCCAATCATTTGCATGTTCTTTTAAAATCCAGTCACGTAAAAAATCTTCGTGCTTATTCAATGGCAGATACCAATGTTTTGTTGCTTTTTTAATTGGTGGATTACCACTTAAAGTGGAGACAGGATTAATTAATTCATCCGGACTTAAACTCTTTCCGCATCTTTCGCATTGATCTCCATAAGCACTATCATTGCCACAATTCGGACAAGTGCCTTTTATAAACCTATCTGCTAAAAAAGTATTCGTTGCTTCATCAAAATATTGTTCTGTCTCTTTTATTTCCAAATCACCTTTATCATTCAATGTAGTAAAAAATGCTTGCGCAGTTTCATGATGAAGTGGCGAAGAAGTGCGATGATAAATATCAAAACTAATTCCCAAGTCTTTAAAATTTTGTTCAATAATGGGATGATATTTATCGATGATGGCTTGTGCAGTAGTTCTTTCTTTCATTGCCTGAATGGGAATTGCAGTTCCATGTTCATCACTGCCGCAAACAAAAACAACATCCCGTTTTTGTGCACGCAAATAACGCACATAAATATCTGCAGGAATATAGGCGCCAGCCAAATGGCCAATATGTTTCAACCCATTGGCATAAGGCAATGCAGAAGTAATTAAATATCTTTTAGGAGAATTCATTTTTTGTTATCAGCTTTTAGTTCTTTATTCATCTTCGTTGCGTCGCACACTTCAACAGCAGAATATGCTTCAGCAAATAATAGATGCAAAAGTAAGAAATTGAAAACTGTGGAATTAAAGAAAGATTATTTCATTGATAACAAACTCACTGTAATTAATAAAACAGCAATCAATTCAAATACCCAAACTGTACGATGTTGTTTGCCATCCGGTTTTCTTTTAGATTTTGCAATTCCAATGGTTGCTACAACTACAGCCGCTAACATTAAAGTAATATGTTCTACAGTGTAGTAACGGAAAATATCCACTTTCATAAAACCCGGTTCGAAGCTTACTTTCGGACTTTGAAAATAAATAATTAATCCAATTAATGCTTGTAAATGCAATAAGCTTAAAGCAATTCTATTTAAGATGCCATCGCTTTTTTGAAAAGGCTTTTTACTCAGGTCTTTGTAAAAGGCATTTAATAATGAGATGCCCATCATAATTAAAAGAGCATAACGAACATAAAAGTGTACTGTAACGATTGATGAATACATGATGTAAGATTTATGGCAAATATATTGTTTCCCGTTTCATTTGATTTACGAGATAAGTTAAGATAAAGACTTAATTTTTTCACCTCCATGTTTTTACTTTTCACCGTTTTACTTTTTTATGTGGATATGTAAATTGGGAACATTCTTTCAATTAAAAATGTAATACTTATATTAGAGCTTCTTATAAAATCCTTTATTTGCATGAAATTCCTTGTTGTTATTTAACATAACCCCTTAAACTGTTTACAATGTATGATGGCATTTTAGGATTGCACAGCATATTTCGTTGGGTGATATTGATTTTTTTAATTATTAATATTGCCAGAGGATTGGTTGAAAAAGATGAGCCTTATTCAGAAGAAGATAAAAAATGGGCAACCCGTTTAATGATAGCCGGACATTTTAATTTATTGATTGGATTATTTCAATATTTTTTCGGACCGAAAGGATATGCATTTATCGATCAATATGGAATTGACGCAGTGATGAAGGATACTGTAATGCGTTTTTGGGCAGTTGAACATATTGCAGGAATGATATTGGCTGTGGTATTGATAACTATTGGACGAAGTGTTTATAAAAAAGATATCAGCGATAACACTAAACATAAGCGCCAGACTGTTTTATTTTTCTTTGCATTATTAATTATTCTGGCAGTAATACCTTGGCCATTTCGTCCGGGTTTTGAGGGTGTGCCTTGGTTTAGAGGGTTAAGTTCAGGTGTATAAATTCATTTATCAAAGGAAGCTTGCTTCCTTTTTTTATTTCAGTACATTTGATATAATAATTGCTTGCATGGTACTCTTCAGAAATTTTACTTATTGGATTGATAAACGCAAATGGAAATATGTTTTCTTATTAGCGTCATTAGAATTAAGTGCAGAAAGCTAAAGAAAGCAACATGTTAAATTCAGCAACTGAAATCCTAATTCCAAAATTGTAAATCGTAATTTTTATGCCTCATTATATTTCATTGGGAGAAATTCCGCATAAACGTCATACGCAGTTCAGAAAAAAAGATGGAACATTATATTCTGAGCAATTATTTTCAACCGAAGGTTTTAGTAACGATTACTCTATATTATATCATCATCATCCGCCAACACAAATCATTCAAACAAATGAACCCGATAATATAGCTCCAAACATAGCAGAAGAAAGAATGTTGAAGCACAGGAGCTTTGAAGGTTTTCAAATCAAACCTGAAAATGATTATTTAAAAAGCCGTAAGCCAATATTGGTCAATAATGATTGTCATATTGTAATTGCTGCTCCGCAAAAAAGTTTGACAGATTATTTTTATAAGAATGCAGATGCGGATGAAATGATCTTTGTGCATGAAGGAAAAGGAAAATTAGTTTCTCAATATGGAGAATTAAGTTTTGGTTATGGCGATTATATTGTAATTCCAAGAGGGACGATTTATCAAATTCATTTTAATGATGAAAATAATCGTTTGTTTATTGTTGAATCATTTAGCCCTATTCGGTATCCTAAACGATATGTAAGCAAGCTTGGACAATTATTAGAGCATTCGCCATTTTGTGAAAGAGATATTCGAACGCCAAAGTATTTACATACATTTAATGAGAAAGGGAATTTCATTATCAAAATAAAAAAGAAAGGATACTTGTACGGCTTACACTATGCGCATCATCCATTTGATGTGGTAGGTTGGGATGGATGTTGTTATCCTTTTATTTTCAGCATTCATGATTTTGAGCCAATAACAGGAAGGGTACATCAACCACCACCGGTTCATCAAACCTTTGAAGCAAATAATTTTGTGGTCTGCAGTTTTGTTCCAAGATTGTATGATTATCATCCGCAAGCCATTCCTGCGCCTTATAATCATAGCAATATTGATAGCGATGAGTTACTATATTATGTAGATGGAGATTTTATGAGCAGAAAAAATGTAACGAAGGGAATGATGACACTGCATCCTGCAGGTATTCCGCATGGGCCTCATCCCGGCGCTGTTGAAAAAAGTATCGGGGCAAAAGAAACCAAAGAATTAGCTGTAATGGTAGATACATTCCATCCATTGATGTTAACCAAAGAAGCTTTGGAAATAGAAAATGAAAATTATACTATGAGTTGGGCAGAATAAATGATGAATGTTAAGCATTTAATTTTATATGAAAAATCAGAATTCATAGTTTTAAATTCCTGATTATTTTCTTATCTTACCAGTTCTAAAAAAGATTGCCATATGATTAAATTCAACGAACTCAAAATCGGAGATTTTGTAAAAGGTGAGTACGAAGGAAAAATGTGGAAAGGAGAAGTTACCCGATTAAACGGAGATGAAAAACAAGTTTGTGTAGAAACAGATGTTCAGGAATTTTGGTTTGAACAAGAGCATTTGTATCCAATCCCATTAAGTGATGAAGAATTAGTAAAACTAAATTTCAGTAAGCATCAAAACGAAGATGGCTCTGTAAAATATTTAAAAGGTGCATTTCGATTGGTTATTCCAAAAGAGGGAGATTTTTCTGCCATTGAAATGTGGTATCGGGAAGACAAAAGACATCATCCCAATGTTCATTTTGTACATCAATTGCAAAATCATTATCACGATATGACCAAAGTTCACCTCACAGAAGAGGCCATTTAACTCTTTTTAGCCTTATAAATTGCCGTTTAAATTAGTATTTGGACGGCAATTTTGCTTTTTTTGCCTCTTTTTTCAACAAATTCAAGATTTTTTTCCACTAATTTTTCTTATTTCGGTCTGCAACTAATATCTTTGCAGCCCCAAAAAACGTATGTCTAAACAACCGTTGATTAAACAAGATGGAGTAATTCTGGAAGCATTGAGTAATGCTATGTTCAGAGTGAAGCTAGAAAACGGTCATGAAATATTGGCAACTATCTCAGGAAAAATGAGGATGCATTACATCAGAATTTTACCGGGAGACAAAGTGGGAGTTGAGATGAGTCCATACGATTTAAGCAGGGGAAGAATCATTTTCAGATATAAATAAATTAGCCAAAGGATAAAACCGGAAGCAAAACGCGATAAAAAATAAAGCAATGAAAGTTAGAGCTGCTATTAAAAAACGTAGTGTCGATTGCAAGATCGTGAAGAGGAAAGGAAAGTTATACGTGATTAACAAAAAGAATCCCCGCTTTAAGCAACGTCAGGGATAATTTGTATTTAGTTTAAAATCGAAAACAACAATAAATATGGCTCGTATTGCCGGTATTGATTTACCAAAAAACAAAAGAGGAGAAATTGGACTTACCTATATTTTCGGTATTGGTCGTTCTACTGCTCAATATATCTTAACTAAAGCTGGGATTGACTTTGATAAAAAAGTAAATCAGTGGAATGATGATGAACAGGCTGCTATCCGTAATATTATTAACAGTGAGTTTAAGGTAGAGGGTGCTTTAAGAAGTGAAGTGCAAATGAGTATTAAGCGTTTATTGGATATTGCTTGTTATCGTGGTTTACGTCATCGTAAAGGATTGCCTGTTCGTGGTCAACGTACCAAAACAAACAGTCGTACCAGAAAAGGTAAACGTAAAACAGTTGCCGGCAAAAAGAAGGCACCTAAAAAATAATAATTGCTTAAAGCTCTCTGCTATTTGCTTAGAGCTTTTGGTTTTTTATAAAATCGCTGGATAATTACATGTATTATGTAATAGGAGGCGAATTAATTAAGAAGATTACCTCAAAAAAAAATTATGGCTAAATCAGCAAAATCACAACAACAGCCAAGTGCTAAAACAGCAGCTAAAAAAAGAATCGTAAAAGTTGAAGCATCTGGGGATGTTCGTATCAATGCAACCTTTAATAACATAATTGTTGCTTTTACAAATAAACAAGGTCAGGTTATTTCATGGTCATCTGCAGGTAAAATGGGATTCAGAGGTTCTAAAAAGAACACACCTTATGCTGCACAGATGGCTGCTTCTGATGCTGCGAAAGTGGCTGTGGATGCGGGGTTGAAGAGAGTAGATGTTTTTGTGAAAGGGCCAGGTGCAGGTAGAGAAGGTGCTATCCGTGCCGTTGCACAATCAGGTATTGAAGTAACATCTATTAAAGATATTACGCCAATGCCGCATAATGGTTGTCGTCCTCCTAAAAAGAGAAGAGTATAGTTTTAGTAGCAATAGCTGTGATAACATATAAAAGCCAAAAGCTTTCATTTATTAAAAGGTTGCCCGATTAATTTTTTACGATTTTTCACCGATCGACGCAACGAATACTAAAAAAATCGAAATGAAATAAAACTATGGCACGTTACACTGGTCCTAAGACCAAAATCTCAAGAATTTTTGGTGAGCCAATTCTTGGTAATGGAAAGTATCTCACTAAAAACAGTAACCCTCCGGGTCAACATGGTGCAGCACGTAAACGTAAAAGTTTAGGTGAGTATGCATTACAGTTAAAAGAAAAGCAAAAAGCCAAATACACTTATGGTGTATTGGAACGCCAGTTTCGCAAAACTTTTGAAGAAGCTGCACGTTTAAAAGGGGTTACCGGTGAAAACTTAATTAAATTATTAGAAGCTCGTTTGGATAACACCGTTTTCCGTTTAGGGATTGCTCCAAGTCGCCCGGCTGCACGACAGTTGGTTTCTCACAAGCACATTACGTTAAATGGTGAAGTGATGAATGTACCTTCTTATTCTTGCAAACCCGGTGATGTTATTGGTTTGAAAGATAATAGTGCTAACAACACTGCAGTATTAAGTCAGATTAAAGGGAAGAATCCTAAATTCAGTTGGGTTGATTGGAATGAAAATGAAAAGAAAGGAACTTTTATTGCTTATCCTGAAAGAGAAAGCGTTCCTGAAAATATTAAGGAGCAATTGATTGTAGAGTTGTATTCTAAATAATAGCTGAATAATATTCAGAACGATGAAGTGTGCGACGCAACAATTGTTGACACTGATTCTAAAGCCGGTATCATATTTATCAAAAAAATAAAACAAGGAATATAAAATGGCCATTTTAAACTTCCAGAAACCAGACAAAATCGTTCTTCAGAAAGCAACAGATTTTGAGGGTCTATTCGAGTTTCGTCCGTTAGAACCAGGTTATGGTTTAACAATTGGTAATGCATTGCGCAGAGTGTTATTAAACAGTTTGGAAGGTTTTGCAATTACCGGTATTAAGATAGAAGGTGTAGATCATGAGTTTGCAACAATTAAAGGTATTACGGAAGATGTTACCGAAATTATCTTGAATTTGAAACAGGTTCGGTTTAAGAAAACAGTTGAGCATGAAGTTGCCAACGAAAAAATTACTTTATCTATCAAGGGTCGTACAGAATTTACTGCGGGCACTATTGGTGAGGTTTCTCAAAGTTTTCAGGTAATGAATCCAGAATTGGTAATTTGTACAATGGATTCAACTTCTAAATTAGATATTGAATTAACGATTTCAAAAGGACGTGGTTATGTTCCTGCTGAAGAAAATAAATTGAAAGACGCTCCATTCGGGCATATTTCAATCGATTCTATTCATACACCGATTAAGAATGTAAAATATTCTATTGAGAACTATCGTGTTGAACAAAGAACCGATTACGAAAAATTAATTTTAGATGTTGCAACTGATGGAACTATTCATCCGGAAGATGCAGTGAAACAAGCTTCACGCATTTTGATTCAACATTTAATGATTATTACTGATGAGAACATCACTTTCGATAATAAGGAAGATAAGAAAGAAGATGTGGTTGATGAACAAATTTTACAATTACGTAAAGTATTGAAAACTCCATTGGAAGATTTAGATCTTTCTGTTCGTGCATTCAATTGCTTGAAAGCAGCAAAAATTAACAGTCTTAGCGAATTGGTTACTTATGAACAAGAAGACTTGATGAAGTTTAGAAACTTTGGTCAAAAATCTTTAAGTGAAATTGACCAAGTTTTACATGAAAGGGGATTGAGCTTTGGAATGGATCTCGTAAAATTAGGTTTGGATAATTTAGATAATTAAACCCCCATCCCTTCAACAGGGAGTTATGGTGTGGTATTTATATAACCGTTTCTATTTGATAGAAACAACTGTTACAAATCCTGACACGGTGTAACATCAAAAATAAATAAGTCATGCGTCACGGAGACAAAATCAACAACCTCGGCCGTAAAAAGGCACACAGAGAAGCATTGCTGAGCAACTTGGCAAATCAATTGATTGTTAATAAACGTATCGTTACAACATTAGCAAAAGCAAAAGCTTTGCGTACGTATATCGAACCTTTATTAACCAAAACCAAAAAAGGTGAAGGCAAAGAACAAATTAGCCATCAACACAGAGTGGTGTTTAGTTATTTACAAGATAAAGCCGCAGTAAAAGAATTATTTACTGTTGTAGCGCCAAAAATCGCTTCACGTCCGGGCGGTTATACCAGAATCTTGAAATTAGGTATTCGTCCTGGTGATAATGCAGAAAAAGCGATGATTGAATTGGTTGATTTCAATGAAATCTATGGCAAGTCTGCTAAATCTGCCATCGAACCGGCTAAGAAAACGCGTCGTGGTCGTGCACCCAAGAAAGCAGTAGAAGCAACAACAGAAGTTGCAGCTTCTGCAGCAGAAGCAAGTTCAACAGAAGAAAAAACAGCTGAATAATTAATGTTGAAAAGTTTATTATACAAAGGCATTACTTTTTAGTGATGCCTTTTTTACTTTGCACCAGATTTAATTAAATAAAACTTCATGTCGCAAACACAAAAAAATGCCATCTTATTATTAGCAGATGGATATGTATTTTACGGTAAAGCATTTGGAAAGATTGGAACTACTTCCGGTGAGATATGTTTCAATACAGGAATGACGGGTTATCAGGAAGTATTCACTGATCCAAGTTATACAGGACAAGTATTAATCATGAACAATGTACATATTGGTAATTATGGTGTAAAAGAAACAGATGTAGAAAGTGATACTGTGAAAATTCGCGGATTAATAGGTAGAAATTTAGAAGAACAATTCAGCCGTATTCAAGCAAATGGTTCTTTAGAAGAATATTTAATCGATAATAATATTGTTGCAATAGAAGGGATTGATACCAGAGCATTGGTTGCACATATCAGAGAGAGAGGTGCAATGAATTGCATTATCTCATCTGAAGTATTAGATGAAAATGAATTACAAAATTTATTGGAAGCATGCCCGAATATGGATGGATTGGAATTGGCAAGCACTGTAAGTACAATGGAAGAGTATGAATTAGGTGATAAGAATTCAAAATTGAAAGTGGCGGTATTGGATTATGGAGTAAAGAAAAATATTTTGAATTGTTTGGTTGAGCGAGGGGCACATGTACGCGTACATCCTGCAAAAACATCTCTAAAAAGATTGAAGGAATTTAATCCTAATGGATATTTCATTTCCAATGGCCCAGGTGATCCGGCAGCAATGCCTTATGCGATTGCTACCATCAAAGAAATTTTAAAAGAAGATAAGCCTGTGTTTGGAATTTGTTTGGGTCATCAACTGTTAGCATTGGCTAATGATATACCGACATTTAAAATGCATCATGGTCATCGTGGATTAAATCATCCGGTAAAAAATATCATTACCAGTTTATGTGAGATCACTACACAGAATCATGGTTTTGGTGTAGATCCGGAAGCGGTGCGTAAACATCCTAATGTTGAAATAACACATTTGAATCTGAATGATGAAAGCATTGAAGGTATTCGCTTAAAAGATAAAAAGGCATTTAGTGTGCAATATCATCCGGAAGCAACACCTGGTCCGCATGACAGCCGTTATTTATTTGATGATTTTGTGAAAATGATGGAGAATTAGTTACTTATTGATTATTCGTACATTCACTTTATGAAAATAGCCATCATCAATGGGCCTAATTTAAATTTACTCGGTAAACGTGAACCCGATGTGTATGGTCATCAATCTTTTGATGATTATTATAAACGATTGCAAAATACCTTTCCGGCAATTTCATTTTCTTATTTTCAAAGTAATGTGGAAGGTGAGTTGATTAATGAATTGCAACGTGTGGGTTTTGAAGTGGATGGTATTGTTTTTAATCCCGGTGGTTACACGCATACTTCTGTTGCTATTGGTGATTGTATCGCTGCGATTAAATCGCCTGTTATTGAAGTTCATATTTCAAATGTACATGCAAGAGAAGATTTTAGAAAGATATCTCATGTTTCTGCCAAAGCTGCCGGAAGTATTGTGGGCTTAGGTTTGAAAGGATATGAATTAGCTGTTAGCTGTTTATCAGAAAAAAAATAAACTCATTCTTTATACGTTTATATCGTGATGTGAACAGATGCTTATGCAAGTGAATTACAGACAACGTTTATTCATTCTCCTAATCTTTATTTCATTATTCAAATTATTGATTGCAGGTTTGATTGACCTTGGTAATGATGAAGTATATTATTATACTTATGCAGAACAATTAGATTGGAGTCATTTCGACCATCCGCCCATGGTTGGTTTATTGATGCGTTTAACTTCTTTGAATTTACATTTGGTGAATGAAGTAACCATGCGATTGGGCGCCATCATCGGTTCCTGTTTATCCACTTATTTTATTTTTAAAATTGGTGCACTCATTAAAAATGAAAGAACCGGTTGGTTTGCAGCTTTGATATTTAATTGCTCGGTTTATACAGCAATCGTTTCAGGTTTATTCATTTTGCCAGATTCTCCGCAAATACCTTTCTGGACAGGTTCTTTATATATCATGTGCAGAATGATTGTTAATAACGAAGATGAAAAAGTTGACTTATGGTTATTGTTAGGTTTATTAATTGGCTTAGCAACTTTAAGTAAAGTACATGGTTTGTATTTATGGGTTGGTTTTGGCTTATTTATTTTATTTAAAAAAATCAAATGGTTATTGAAATGGCAATTGTATGCAGCTGTTTTAATCACAGCCATCTGCGTTTTGCCGATAGTATATTGGAATATTCAGAATGATTTTATTACGTATCAGTTTCATTCGGCCAGAGTAACACATCACCATATACAAATCAATTCTTTCATACAAGAGTTGATAGGGGAGTTCTTATATCAAAACCCAATCATCTTTATACTTATTATTTTTTCTGTTATTTTTTGTTTAAAAAATAAAAATATTCTTGCATCAACTATAAATACTTGGTTGATATGTATGGCATTGCCAATGATATTTTTGTTTTTAGGTATCTCATTATTCAATCCAACATTACCACATTGGAGCGGACCAGGATATATTGCTCTGTTCTTTTTTGCAGCTGCTTATTTAGATGAAGAAATTACTGAAGAAAAGATTAATCCCGTAGTAGTAAAAATTGCAGGCAGTTTAATAATTGTGTTAATGATTGTTGCAACAGCAGTTATAAAATTAGCGCCCTTTAATTTGGGAAGCCAGAAAGAAGAAAATTACGGAGAATACTGTCCTACATTGGATTTGAGCGGATGGAAAAGTTTTAGCAGAGAGTTTGCTTCATTGGCAAAAGATGATTTGGTAAACGGAAAGATGAAGCCTAATTCATCTATTATTATTCATAATTGGTTTCCCGGAGGGCATATTGAATTTTATACATCACGGATTTGTAAGTTGCCTGTTATTGGCATTGGCAGTTTAGATAATTTACACAAGTTTGCCTGGTTAAATAAAGCAAGAAAAAAATTGAAATTTGGTGATGATGCATATTGTATTGTTCCTTCTAATTTACCATTTGATCCTGTTAATGCGTACAAAGATTATTTTACAACTATTGAACAAGCAACAATCATCAATCAAATAAGAGGAAAAAGAGTGGTAAGATATTTTTATATCTATAGAATGAAGAATTGTAAACTTATTCCTGACGAACTCATTCATTAATTCCCTTTTTTATTATCTGTTGAATCTTGCTCAACAGGTTTTACTTTTATCTCGTCTTCTTTTTTAGCAAATAATTTTTCAAAATCTTTTTTGTAAGATAAACCAATACCCTGTCTGTTTCTTCTTCCAAAAGCGCCACTCGTTGCACTATAATCTAAACTGTTTTTATTGAAAACAATGGCACGTAAAGTTTTATCTTTTGTAATAAAGTATTCAACCGTAAGATCTGGTAACCACTGGAAGTTTCCATTTTGAATGGTAGATGCAGACTGACCAACGTTAAAATCAAAATTACCGCCGAAGGTTACAATCAGTTTGTCTTTAAAAAAACTTTTACCCACTTTAAAGTTAAAATTTGTTCTATCTAATGTATTGTTTGTGGTTGTTGTTGATAAACCTGCTAAACCTAAAGAAGAACTACTATATACTGAAGTATTTAGATCTATATGTAAACTTTTATCTTTAAATAATCTGTATAAAAGCCCGGATACTGCTTTATTCAATTCTTTTGTAACAATTTGTGAGATAGTATTATACCCCAATGAAGTAACATTAATATTATTTGCGCCACCGCCACTGCCATATGGAACGAATGAATTGAAAGTGATCAAATAGGTTACTTGCTTCAACATTTCATTATCATCTTTTTCAATCTTATTAATGAATTCAGCAAATACCTGATCTGTTTTAATCGGGCTGCCTTGTGGAAAATCCAGCAAGAACTTAATATCCGGCTTGCTTAATTTACCTGTTAAATTAGCAATCACATAAACTTCTCCGCGGTAGGTTCTCGTTGAATTATGATCAACCTGCACCTGTTGGTTAGAAATTAAATCGCTCACACTTACATTGTCTGCAGCATATTGTGCAGCAATATGAATGTTGGCATTGTTTGGATCACCGGTCCATTCAATATAATTACCTGCATCAGACTTTAAGATGAAAGGCTTGCGAATAAATGATTGAAAATTGAAATCATAACTTCCATTATCAATATCGTATCTGCCTCTGATGTTCAATGGTTCTGTTGTGCCTGCTCTAATTCTTAATCTTCCATCACCAGTAGCTTTAATCACATCGCCACTTAAAGGATCTAATATCACATCTATTTGTGTTGCTTTTGTTGCTTTCAAATCAAGATCAACCAATAAATTAAAATTACTATTACTTTTTGCAGATGCCATTTCGGTTCCGTATTTCTTGAATACAATAAAATCTGCATCGCCGCTTTCTCTGCTAAATGAGTTGGGAATAAAAATATGTGAACTGTCGTTTGATTCTCCTACGATGGTCATTATACATTTGGTGTCCGGGCCTTTAAAACTCATGATAGCTTTTCCAATTGCTCTTCCATAAAATTGTTGATTGTCTTTTGGTTTAGTATCGATCAATAATAATTTATTTGTGGAGAGATCAAAATCAAATTTCATTTGCTTAAAACCTTTCTCGAATAATTTTCCTTTAACAATAGCTTTGTTTTTTAAAGTATCATGAATGGTAATCTCGCCAAAATCAATTCCATCATCTTCAAATTTAATATCGGCAGAATCAATGCCATAATAAACTTGCGTATAATTGACTTTAAGTCCGGCATTTTTCAAATGTATTCTTCCTGTTAGATCGGGTGCATTCGGATCACCGGCAATGGTTAAATTTCCTGTTGCGTATCCATTTACATTGGTAAAAATGTCAGTTAAAAATTGTTGAGCAATATTGATTTTGGAATAATTGAGTTTGATATTGGCATTTAATGGTAAACCAACAGAATCATTTAAATTATAAAAGCCATCACCTGTAAAATTATATTCGCTGTTCGGAGAAATCACATTGTATTTGATTATGCCTGTTGAAGCAAGAAAATTGCTTTTAATATTCAATACTCCAATAGAATCATCATTCAATCTAAATTGTTCTGTCTTCAAATCTGCTGCTGCATTAAATTTACCAAAGAAATTATGCAAATGAATATCACCTGTGGTTACACCTTCCATTTTAGGATCTTTCATTAAAGCAGAAGTAATGTCTCCTAAAATCACATTCTTCATTTTAACAATCAGATTATTTTTGCTATCTGTATCATCTTTATCAGATTCAACCGAAATTTCCTGAAAGCCTTGTGAGAATTTTACATTCTTTGCTTCTACTAAATTTTTGCGAATGGATATCTCGCCTTCTTTTTCTAAATTCCATTTTTTCTCATTCAATATAAAAGAGGAATGATTAAAAAGGATTCTAACACCGTCACTTAAAGTATTTACATCAGCATTTAAATCGGCTTCGTTCACAGTACTGTTGCCATTGGTTTTGAATGAAACAAATGAATGATCATTTGCTGCTGCAATGGATAATTTTATTTTAGGGAAATTTAAACTATCACTTATTTGAAAGTTATCTATGTCTCCTGTTAATTTTAATGTTTTTGAATTACCAATACCATTGATATCAGCACCATTGATGATATAATTTTTGTATTTAGCGTAAGGAAGTTTCAATGACAATGCAAAACTGTCCTTTTTTGTATTGACTGTACCTGAAATGGTCATATCATTTAATCCGGATAATTTATCTTCAAATAGTTGCAAATATGGATCAACATAATTAGTGTTGATGGTAACTGTGAATGTTTGATTTTTAGGTAATGTCTTTGGCGCATCTATGTAAGATGGATAATAATGGTGTAAGAAAGATTGAATATTATTCGGTAATTCCTGAATATTAAACTCTCCCACGATGCTCGCATTAAAATCATTGCTGCCTAAATGCAAATATTTAATAGAATCCGAATATCTTGAGATAATATTTAATGAATCAAAGCCCAATTGAATATCATCGCCGTTAATATTGGCGTTCAAAAATTTCGCAGTTCCTAAAAAGTTATCAATATTGGTGCCGGTAAAATTCACATCTAATAGGCCGGTTAAAGAAATATCTTTCTTATAAAATTGAAGTGCTTTTAAATTCGATTTATTTAACTCTCCTAAAATATTAAAACTTGGTTCTTCTTTGTTAAGATCAATTTCAACCTGACTTTTAAATTCTAAATTCGGATCATCAATATTCAATTCTCCGTTAAAATATTTTTTTTGAAAGGTTCCGTTTGTTTTAATGTTGGTATAAGTATAATTATTGAATTCTATTGAATTGATATTTCCTTCGATAGTTGTTTTTATTTTTTCTAAAGAAAAATTAGTGCCTGCAATTTTACCATCAAAGTTTACTAAACCCACTTCTGCGTTATTCATGAATTTGCCGATATTAAATTCTGTAAGTGTTAATGCACCACTATAAGTAGCATCTTTCTTTTTAGGTATTTGCATAGACACATTTGCATTTAATGCACCTAATGAAGTACTCATTGAACCGGATGTAGCAAAATTGGTAATCGTGCCGTTAAAATTTCCTTTAAATAATACATCTTGCAATGCAGGAAGGTTTAAATTCTTTTCTTCTTTTACAATTGGAGCAAAAATGGCAACGTCGTTATAATTTGTTTTAATGGTGCCATTGTTGAAATTGATAATAGTATTATCAATATACGGCAATCCTTTCATAGCAAGCGAACCGCTGATATAGGTTGTGCTTCCTGCTTTTGCAAATAAATTTTTAACATTAAAATTTGCAACAGACCCTTCAAAATTTCCACTAAGGATAACTTCTTTTTTCCAGTCTTTTAATTCAGGTGCAAAGTAGGCAATATCATCACTATTCACTTTAGCATTAATAAATTTTGCATCTAAAAATACATCTTTCACAAAGTCATCAAAGTCGCGATTAAAATCGTCTCTGTACCGCATTGCATAATAATCTCCTAATCTGCTTTTATTAGTTTGGAGATCCATTTTTGCAAATTCCATAATATGCGGTGTTAATCGATATTTAGCTTTTAATTTCTTTATTTCTATGCCGCTGCGTTCTTTGGCACTAATATCAATATCTGCACGCAAAGTGTCTTTGTTCATTTGAACATTTGTAAAGTTTGCGTTGAGTTTAGTAATATAGATATGAGCGCCATCAAATTGTACAGTTGGCTTGTCTTCATCAGATTCAATATTCATAATGCCATTAATAATATTGATCTTTTTTACATGAACGAATGCTCCCATTGCATTGATATGTGGGGCTGAAGTATCAATAGGTTTTGGTGTTTTAGAAATTGGTCGTAACCCATCAATGCTTTGAATGGAAAAATAAGGTTGATTAATAGTAAGATCTGAAATTGAAAATTTATTTTTATTAAAATTGATTGTATCCGCATTCAATACAAGACTGGATAATTTACCTTTAATAATTTCACCACGCCAAAGATCACTTTTTAAGAAACGTATATTTTTTAAATCAATTTTTTTTAAATCAATATCCAAA
>Ga0316218_1001867_pt1 | contig 21367 bp, 20 predicted proteins | sample TBH18003metaG_FD_203634 | JGI IMG/M metagenome (GOLD analysis project Ga0316218, IMG submission 203634) | Freshwater microbial communities from Trout Bog Lake, Wisconsin, USA - TBH18003 | ecosystem: Environmental > Aquatic > Freshwater > Lake > Hypolimnion/Profundal zone | place: USA: Wisconsin...
AGGGTTACGTGAAAGTGTAGCCCTTTTTTTCGTCCAAAATTTCAATGCAGATCTAATGTGTGGTTTTTTGTCATAATTCAGTAATATATTTTTATTATCATCGAAATATGGAAAATAAAGTCGCAGTCAAAGCATTCTTAGCATTAGGTCAGGAAAGCCGTCTTAATGTATTTCGTTTAATCGTTCAAAAAGGTGATGTTGGGCTTACACCTAAAGATATAGTTGAAGTTCTTGGTATTCCCAATGCTACCTTGAGCTTTCATCTCAAAGAGCTACTACAAGCCGATTTGATCGTAGTTGAGCGTGTAAGCCGAAATCTCTTTTATCGTCCAAATCCCTCAATCATCAGTGAGCTAAGTACCTTTGTAATGGAAAACTGCTGTGGAGGTAAAAGCTGTGCTCCAGTTGTAATTAACCAGTTAGGCAAATAATGAAGCAATACAACATTCTCTTTCTTTGTACTCACAACTCATCTCGTTCGATTTTAGGTGAAGCGCTAGCATCAACACACAAGAGTGGATGCTTCGTAGGGTACTCAGCAGGTTCAACACCCGGCAAATCAGTTAATACAATTGCAGAAGAATTGGCCTTGGAAATGGGTTATCCAAAAACAAAGATTTATTCAAAAAGTTGGGATGAATTTGCTAAGCCAGATGCACCTCAAATGGACTTTATTATTACTGTCTGTGATAGTGCGGCAACTGAAGTATGTCCGGTTTGGATAGGCTATCCAGCTTCAGCACACTGGGGATTTCCAGACCCATCTAAAGTGGAAGGCAGTTATGCCGATAAAAGAAAAGCCTTCCTTAATGTAATGAATGGGCTTAAACAAAGGTTAGATGCTTTTGCCTCACTTCCATTAGAAGAGCTAGACCAATTAAGCATCGAAAACGAATTAAGAAAGTTAGCCAGCATATGAGCCAAATCACACATAAACTATCATTTTTAGACCGCTATTTGACAGTATGGATATTTGCTGGGATGGCAATCGGGATTGGGCTAAGTTATTTTATTCCTAGTATAGATACTTTCATCAACCAATTTCAAAGTGGCACTACAAATATCCCCATAGCGATTGGTTTGATACTCATGATGTATCCGCCATTCGCAAAAGTGAAATATGAAGAACTGCCTGGTGTGTTCAAAGACAAGCGGGTGTTTGGTTTAGCGATTATTATGAATTGGATAGTTGCGCCAACACTCATGTTCTTATTGGCCATTAACTTTGTTCCTAATCAGCCAGAATACATGTCCGGGCTCATCTTGATTGGCATAGCCCCTTGTATTGCGATGGTGATTGTCTGGAATGATATTGCTAAAGGTTCAACAGAGTATGCCGCAGGATTGGTCGCATTTAATGCTGTATTCCAAGTCTTGTTTTTTAGTCTTTATGCTTACTTTTTCTTAGCTGTCTTACCACCTTATTTTGGGTTCACAGGTTCAGTGGTCAATTTCACGATTGGAGAAATTGCCAAGACCGTATTCATCTATTTGGGTATTCCTTGTATTGGAGGTTTGATGACTAGATACACCATGCTCAAGTTTGTTTCAAAAGGTTGGTATCAAAATACCTTTGTGCCAAAGATAGGCAAGATCACTTTGATCGCTTTGTTATTCACTATCGTTGTGATGTTTAGTTTAAAAGGGCAGCTGATACTTCAGTTGCCAATGGATGTAGTGACAGTTGCAGTTCCATTAATCATTTACTTTGTTGTGATGTTTTTAATAACATTTGTGATTACAACTAAGATGGGAGTTGACTACAAGCGCTGTTGTACTCTTTCTTTCACAGCTGCGAGCAATAACTTTGAATTGGCTATTGCAGTAGCCATTGCCGTGTTTGGAATTAACTCAGGTGCGGCATTCGCTGCTGTAATTGGCCCCTTAGTTGAAGTGCCGATTATGGTCGGATTGGTATCTGTGGCTTTGTGGATTAAAGCTAGATATTTTTAGGTATTCTTTCGAAAAAGTTGGGATTGCCGATTTTTTTCAAATGGCGCGTCAAAAGTTTTTACGTTTTATCCGTCACCAATAAACTCACTAGTCTATTTACCACCGGCCCCATAAAAATTATAGATAAGAAAACAAGAGGCCAACCTAATATGAAGTTAGATGGCCATTTATCTAAGAATGTTATTGCTGATGAGATATGAATAAACGTAGTAAAACCGCTCACGATTAGAGCGGTGTTAAATGACATTAATAACGCAAAAACAGCTGTTCGATAACGAAATGAAATTTTAATGGCCATATAGATTCATTAATCTGGATTAGTCTGCTAATAGCACTTCTGTCATTTTTTGTGGGTTATCCACAAATGCGAAGTGTCCTGTATTGACGACAGTAGAAATTGAAATTCCGCCTAATTGCTTAGAAGTATGTTCCCTTTCAGCAAGCGTTGACCAGTCATACTGACCATAAATTAGTTTAACTGGGGCTTTAACACCTAAATAAAGAGATTTAGCCTTGCTCCATGATTGCCATCCATTAAAGGTACTACGTTCCACATGTCTATATCCTTTACGTCTACCAACTCGATCAAATTCTTTAAGAAGCTTTGAAGGCATCCAGCGTTTATTTTTCAATCCGCCCTTCATTATAAGGCCAAGAAATAGAATGTTTTCCATTGCGGCAACTACTGCTCCCACGTATGGGATAGCGAATTGGCCAATCACAAAATTTGCTAAAAAATTTCCGCGTCTTACACCATCACCATATTTCCGGTCGTAATCGTAGGGGTTCGAAGAGATAACCTTTTTAATACGATTGGGTAATTGACTGGCAACGGTCAAAGCCAATACGCCTCCAATTGATTCGCCAGCTAAGGTAATTTCTTTCAAGTCGAGCTTCTCAATAAAGTCTATTAGAGCAATGCGAAAATAGGGCTCGTCATAATTGGCTGTAATATCAATTGATGAATAACCGTGCCCTGGTAAATCTATTGCATAAACAGTGAAGTGTTTTGCGAGTTGAGGAATCACCTCTTCAAAGTAATCTAGCTGGGTACGAATAGTGTGTATCAGAAATAAAGGATCACCATTTCCTGTTTTCAAATAACGAAGTGTCCTGTTTCTGTTAATCTTTAGTTCGGAAATGATGCCGATATGAGATAAGTTTTGCATTAACTGCTCCTTTGGAGGTTTTCTTTAAATTCTATGAATTAGTCCCTAATTCAGTCTTCTACCAGGGTAGAACGTCTGCTTCATGGAAGAAGCCACCCGTTGGACCATGGCTATCTAACGTCGCTAGTCTTAATGATGTTTTATAGCTGTCAGCAATTTCCATCGGTGCATATGGTCCGCCTAGTTCAGTTTTTACCCAGCCCGGATGTGCTGAGTTGACTTTGATCTTGGTATTCTTTAGCTCGTGAGCTAAATGTATTGTGTAAGCGTTCAATGCTGTTTTGGATGCGTTATATGCAAATGCCTTAGCTGGATCGATTGGAGAATTTTCCATGCTTTGTAATGTGAGTGATCCAACAATACTGGATAAATTCACAATGCGTCCTGCCACAGACTTCATTAACAATGGAAGTAGTTTTTGTGTTAGTGCAACTACAGCAAAAAGATTGGTGTGGAAAGTTTGTTTCATGACTGCTTGGCTTACAAAACTACTAGAGTTCTTTCCAATAAGTTCTTCAGTAATCATGCCTGCATTATTAATAAGAATATCTAGTTCACCATAATTTTTCTCTATAAAGCTGTAGACGCTGTCAGGTGATTTTTCATCATCCGCATCATAGGCAATTGCTTCTGCCTTGAATCCCATATCTTGTAATTCTTTTGCAGCGGCTTCTCCTTTAATTAAATCTCTGCAACCAATGATTAAATTAACCCCTTGAGTACCCAATGCTTTCGCTGTTTCAAAACCAATTCCACGATTTCCGCCTGTTATAAATGCAATCTTGCTCATATCTTTTTCCTTAAATTTTTAAAATTATTCAAATAATGTAACTTGGGTTACATTATTAATCTTTCATATTTTGCTTGTCAACACATTTATGTAATCTATGTTATATTATTAAAAACATTGAGAGTTTAAGTATGGCAACAGCAGGAAGACCAAGGTCGTTTGATAAAGATGAAGCTTTGAAAAAAGCGATGTATGTCTTTTGGGAGAAGGGCTATGAAGGAACAACCATGGCTGACCTTATCAAATCAATCGGCATGAAAGCACCAAGTATCTATGCCGCTTTTGGTAATAAAGATGCGATTTTTAAAAAAGTTGTTCAATCCTATTTACCAATTGTTGTGGACGGTCAACTGAAAGCACTTAATAGCTCTCCAAAAATTTATGATGCTGTTGAAGCTACATTAAATGCTTGTGTGAGTTTGTATACGGGAAAAGATAATCCGCCGTCATGTTTAGTGATGACTGCCGCGATTAATACAGCGCCAGAGCACGAAGAACATATTGAAACTTTGAGAGTTTTAAGAGAAAAATATAAACACGCATGGCAAAAGAGATTTCAGCAGGCTAAGCTTGATAAGCAGTTAGCAGATGATGCTAATCCAAGTGAGCTTGCAGAATACTTTACGACCTTGATCCAAGGAATGACCATTAAAGCAAAAGATGGGGCATCTAAAGATTCGTTGGATGCAACTGTGAAGCTTGCAATGCAGGTATTAAATTAGCGTAGAAGATTCCTAGGGCAGGGTTCGGTCTCCGCATAACCAACCAAGTATTACAAAAGGGCTGTGTCAAAACGTAGGTTTATCTTCCAAATTTCTAATTTAGAACTGATCAATGGATTTTTTCGGTACAAAAGAGTTGACGTTTTTATTAGCAATCTTATCTAAACTTGTAATGTTTTTTTAGAGGGGTTTTGACATGCCATTGACATTTAAGTCCAATAGGAAATATTACTAAATCTCCTTTCCCAAAACTTATTGGCTCCCCATTTTCAGGTAAAACTGTTACTTCACCATCAAGAATATAAGCAGTTTCCTGTTCGGAATAAACCCATGGAAATATAGAAGGCTCTTTTGACCATATTGGGCATTGAAAGATACCCAAATCGTCTAGTCTTTCTTGTGATGGATTTTTTTCAATAATAATTTTTGACATGATGGTCTCTAATTAAATTAAGTTTTATTATTTTATAGCAGTATATTTTTTGAGGATATTTTGCTATTGGAACTTTTTTAAAATTAAAAAAATCATAAGAAGATATCATCAATCATTTTTTTGTTAATTTTTATTTAAGTGGAGCTGATATGAGTTCTCAAAATTTTTCAAAAAAAACTCAATTAATATTTAGTGTTACATTACTAACAACAGCATTTTTTTTGGGTTATACAATTAAGTCTAGAACAGTTGTAAATGAAGTTTCTGCTCCCCCAATTTCGATAGTGCCCTCTTCAAGCAGCGAAATACATTCGCTGAACGGACTTCCTGATTTTTCCTCTATCGTAGTTGATGAAGGACCAGCAGTTGTGAATATTAGCGTCTCAAGTTTTAAGAGGATGTTAGCTCATCCTATGCCTGGGTTTTCATCAGACCCAAACGATCCCTTTTATGATTTTTTCAGAAGAATTCAACCCCAAGTTCCAGAATCAGAAATGCCAACACAGGGTTTAGGTTCAGGTTTTATCGTCAAGGCAAATGGATTAATTCTGACAAATGCGCATGTTGTGGCTGATGCGGATGAAGTGAAAGTAAAATTAACAGATAAAAGAGAGTTTAAGGCAAAAGTAGTCGGTATTGATAAAGCCTCAGATGTGGCAGTTTTGAAGATAGCTGCTAGTAACTTACCAACGGTCAAAATCGGAGACCCTCAAAAGTCTCGTGTAGGTGAATGGGTATTAGCGATAGGGTCACCATTTGGTTTTGAAAACAGTGCTACAGCTGGGGTTATTTCTGCAAAATCTAGATCTTTGCCTGATGAGACTTATGTGCCATTTATTCAAACGGATGTTGCAATTAACCCAGGAAATTCAGGCGGTCCTTTATTTAATTTACGAGGCGAAGTGATAGGTATTAACTCCCAAATATATAGTCAAAGTGGGGGGTACCAAGGACTTTCATTCGCTATTCCAATAGATGTCGCATTAAAAGTAGAACAGCAATTGATCGATCACGGAAAGGTGAGTCGCGGAAGGTTAGGGGTGGGTATTCAATCCATAACACAGGATTTGGCTAGTTCATTTGGTTTGGATAAGCCAATGGGGGCTTTGGTAAGTGAAGTGGAAAAAGGAAGTCCAGCTGAAAAAGGAGGAATTAAAGTAGGCGATGTAATTCTCAAGTTTAATGGCAAGACTATTGAGAAATCTCAAGACTTGCCGCCTATGGTCGCAGATACTGTTCCGGGAAACGAAGCTAAGATTGAGGTTTGGCATGATAATAAATCGCAAATTGTTTCAATTAAAGTGGGTGAAATAAAAACTAGTCAATCTATTGCTCCTGAGGAGAGTACATCAAAGTCAAACTTAGGTCTCATGCTCCGCCCGTTGACTGGGGATGAAAAAAAGCAGGCCAATGCCAGCTCTGGGTTGCTAGTCGAGCAAGTCTTAGATGGCCCTGCCGCGAAGTCTGGAATTATGGAAGGTGATTTAATATTATCAGTAAATGGTCATGCAGTTGGCCAAGTTGATGACTTAAGAAAACAATTAGACAAAACCCCAAAAATCGCTTTATTAGTGAAAAGAGGGGAGAGCAAACTCTTTGTTGCGATTAAAGAAAATTAGATTTTTTAGTGATCTGATTTAATTCTTTTCACCAAGTAGTACATAAAGGTTGCGTGGAAACGTGGCCTTTCTTTTTGTCCAAATTTTTATGAAATATTGTTTATTTTAATAAATTTATACACTGTTTTTACATTCAATGTTGCATCATCTTAAAGGTCTACTTAGATATATCTTTATTGAATGACTGAAGCAAACAGACAGCAGAAAACTATCGCTGGCTATGTGATAGTAATTATTGCACTAACACTAGTGACCATCATTGCATTCTTTGCTGGTCGCTATCTTGACCTTGTTAATACGGTAATGCTTTACCTTTTGGTGGTTTTTATAATCGCTTTAAGATGTGGGAGAATTCCTGCAATTGTTACCGCTACTTTATCAGTTGGATTATTTGATTTCTTTTTTATTCCTCCTAAATTCTCGTTTGCAGTAGATGATATAAAATATTTATTTACTTTTGCAGTAATGCTTTTTGTAGGTTTTATTACTGCTCAACAAGCTGCATCAATTAGAACTCAAAAGAATTTAGCAATCGATAAAGAAAAAACTACCAGAGGTCTATACCAACTAGCTAAAGAGTTAACAGCTTGTAAAGAGATTGATGACATCACCAATACACTTAGGAAGTATTCAAATTCAATAGGTTTTGATGCCTCCATTCATTTAATTGATCAGCATCAGAATTTTCCAACTTTTAGTGAGTTATTTGTAATTCAAAGCTTGGCATTAACTGTTGTTAAACAGAATAAATATCTAGATATTAGTTCATATACCAATTCTCGTACCTCTGAATATTTATTTCCCTTGAATTCTTCAAATAGATTAATTGGGATTATTTATTTTATCGAAAAGTGCCAAAATCCTTCTCTGCAAATTTTGGCAGAAGAGTTAAATGCTGTAGCAGATTTGGTTTCAATTACCTTGGAGCGATTTCATTTTGAAATGATAGCAAGTGAATCGAAGTTAGAAATTAATTCAGAACGTCTAAGAAACTCTATTTTATCATCTCTTTCACATGACTTAAGAACGCCATTAAGTGCTTTAGTTGGGATGGCTGATTCATTAACGCGCCAAATAGATAGTAAAGACTCTAAATTAATATCTGAGGCTGAAAGTATTAGAGATCAAGCAAAAAGTATGGTTGGAGTTATCAATAACTTACTGGATATGGCCAAATTACATAGTGATCACGTAAAGCTTAATAAAGAGTGGCATCTTTTTGAAGATGTCATCGGCTCATCTATAAATTTCCTGAAAGGCTCACTAAATAAACATAAAGTAAAAGTTATTTTAGAGCCAAACTTACCTTTGGTAGAGTTTGATGCTGTACTAATGGAGCGGGTCTTGTGTAATTTAATTGAAAATGCTGCCAAATACTCCCCAATTAATTCAGAAATCCAAATTAGAGGATACATGTTAAATGGGAAAGCTTGTATTGAAGTTAATGACCAAGGTAAAGGCTTTGAGGTAGGCAAAATCGACAGGCTATTTAAGATGTTTATTCGCGGTAAAGCAGAGTTGTCTGTACAAGGGATTGGGTTGGGATTGGCTATATGCAAAGCAGTCATTGATGCTCATGGAGGTGAGATTTCCGCATCTAGTCTTGAAGAAGGTGGGGCCTCCATTTTTATTTCATTACCAGCAGGAAATCCGCCAAATCCGATTATGGATAGATATTAACCATATGAAAAATCAAGGTACAGTAATTTTGGTTGAAGATGAGCCTCAAATTCGTAGGGTTATTAAAGAAGCCCTAGAGGCTGAAAGCTGGAAGGTTTTTGAGACGGATTCTGCCCAAAGAGCATTGATTGAGTTAAATACAAGGAAGCCTAACTTATTAATTATTGATCTTGGATTGCCTGATATAGATGGTATAGAAGTCATCACACAATTTAGAGAGTGGTCGATGATGCCAATATTAGTTATTTCTGCTCGTCATGAAGAACATCAAAAGATTATGGCCTTAGATAAAGGCGCTGATGATTACATCACTAAGCCTTTTGGTATAGGCGAGTTATTGGCTAGAGTTCGTGCAGTGACTCGAAGAAAGAATGGCAATTTGGCTCCATCAGCTAAATATGTATTTGGTGAAATTGAAGTTGATTTAACAAATCAAACGGTAATGAGAAATAATGAAACTTTACATTTGACTGCTATTGAATATCGTTTATTAGCATTGCTTATCGCGAATGAAGGAAAGATCATTAGTCAAAAACGATTACTCCAAGAAGTCTGGGGGCCAAATAGCAGTGATAAATCACATTACTCTAGAATTTATATCAGCCATTTAAGACATAAATTAGAAAAGGATCCGACCCAGCCTGAGCATTTACTTACAGAGGTTGGTGTTGGTTACAGATTTCAACCATAGGAAAACATTATGACCGTCGTAAAAAAAAGCCATAAGTCTATTCTGGCATTGGGAGCATTAGGTGTTGTATACGGAGATATTGGGACAAGTCCTTTGTATACAATGCATGAAATCTTTGCTGGAGCTCATCATCCTGTCCCCATCACGTCGATGAATGTGCTTGGTATATTGTCTTTAATTTTGTGGTCACTGATTGTGGTCGTAGCTGCAAAATACGTCATGTTTATGATGAGGGCAGATAACCGAGGTGAAGGCGGTATTATGGCACTTATCGCATTAGTATTAAGCTCAATAAAAGAGAGTCGTTATTCGAGATATCTCATGTTGTTGGGTTTATTTGGAGCTGCATTATTTTACGGCGATAGTGTTATTACCCCTGCCATTTCAGTCCTTTCTGCTATTGAAGGTCTTGAAATTGCAACCCCTGCATTCAAACCATATATATTGCCGATTTCAATGGGTGTTTTAGTGGTTCTATTTTTTGTACAAAAGCATGGAACTTCAAAAATCGGTGGGCTGTTTGGCCCTGTGATGATTGTTTGGTTTGTTTTACTTGGAATTTTAGGCGTTATTAATATCGCTCAAAATCCAAACGTGCTTCATGCAATTAATCCAATCTTCGCAATCCATTACTTTATGACTAATCCAGCTTTAGGGTACTTTTCTTTAGGAGCCTGTGTGCTTGCTTTAACTGGGGCAGAAGCGCTTTATGCTGATATGGGTCATTTTGGCAGAGACTCAATTCAGCTTGCTTGGTTTGGTCTAGTATTACCTGCTCTAGTCTTAAATTATTATGGTCAAGGAGCTTTATTACTTTCTAATCCTCAGTCTATTGAAAATCCATTCTATTTGTTAGCTCCTAGCTGGGCACTTTATCCCATGGTTGTGATATCAACGATTGCAACCATTATTGCTTCGCAAGCGGTCATTACTGGCACTTATTCTATTACCCAACAGGCGATGCAGCTTGGTTACTCTCCTCGAATGGAAATTCAACACACATCCAATAAAGAAATTGGACAAATATATCTTCCTGGAATGAATTGGGCTTTAATGGTTGCTGTTGGCATTTTGATATTAGCTTTTGGATCATCCACAAACCTTGCTGCTGCTTATGGTGTAGCAGTTACAGGGACCATGGTAATTACAACATTACTTTCCTTTGTGGTCGTAAGAAAGTTATGGCATTGGAATTTGCCTTTTAGTTTGCTTATTGTGGGCAGTTTCTTAACTGTGGATATTATTTATTTCTCTGCAAATTTGGTCAAAATTAAAGAGGGGGGGTGGTTTCCATTATTGTTGGGATTATTAGTTTTTACTTTAATGACTACTTGGAAAAGAGGGAGAGATTTGCTTCATAAGAAATTGTCAGCTGACTCATTATTTTTAGAGCCGTTTGTAAAAAGTTTGGCTAATTCTTCATCTGGGATTGCATCTATCGCTGGAACTGCTGTATTTATAACTCCAAATCCAACTATGGTACCACACGCTCTTTTACATAGTTTAAAGCACTATAAAAGCTTGCATCAAAGAGTAATTATTCTAACCGCTGAAACGTTGGATATACCTCATTTAACAAATGAAAACTTCATTGAATCTAAAAAGCTTGATGATAGATTTTATGTTGTGAAAGTGAAGTTTGGGTTTATGGAAACTCCCGACCTGCCTGCAGCTCTTGAAAAATTAAATGTTAATGATTTCGTATATGAACCGATGGATACTTCTTTCTTTGTCGGTAGAGAAACCTTAATTCCAAAGATTGGTTCTGAAATGGCGTATTGGCGAGAAAAGCTTTTTATTGCGATATACCGAAATGCTGGAAGCGCAGCGAGCTATTTTAGGTTACCGCCTAATCGCGTTATCGAGCTTGGAACACAGGTTGAATTATAATAAACCTGGCGTGAGGTGAAGCTTACTTTGCAACATATTTAATTTTTATTTCAGTGCGTTGCTACCCTTTTTAGTAGCTAGCTAATGTTTTGGGGTTATGGTTTGATAGACTGCCTAGATTGAAAATATTGGCACAATTTATGCTTTATAGAAAGTGAAATCTTTTTTCGATCCATATCTCCTCTCCTCATTTAGGGTGCCATTATGGCACCCTCTTTTTTTGCACTAAATTAGTGCGGAATTTCTTAGTATGCCCTACGAGGTAACAGTATAAATGTCGTATCACTAAAGTTAGCTTTGCTAATCACAAGGTTCCATCCTCATGCGTCAGATGTTTTAACGAAATAGACGTTCTTAATACTAAATAGTTTTTCGAGGTTTTACTTTATTAAGTCTTTACAAACTTAATAAAGTAAATGATAATCATTCTCATTAATGATTCAGATCAACTACAAAAAGTAATTTTTAATGAGATTTATAAAAAATATAAAGCAATTTATTCTTATGCAATTGATCTTTTTGCCTCTAGTAGCATTCGGACATAATTTTGATTCTGAAGAAGTTTTGGCTGAAGAGGACTCTTTGCAATCAGAGTATTGGAATGCTCATGCTCAGTTAACGAATACTATACAGTGGCATCCGACTTTTGATACGAAGTGCGATGCCAGTCAGTTTTATTGCATGTCTGGGAGGGCTCAGCGTAAGGAAACTAATGACGCTACTATTTACTTGGGGGCTAGGTTGTGGAGTGGTGCTGAACTTTATATCAACACTGAGGTAGATGAAGGCTTTGGTCTTGGTGATACTCATGGTATTGCTGGATTTCCAAGCGGAGAGTCTTATAAACTTGGTGAGCCCTATCCTTATATTCGAACACAGCGGCTCTTTATTCGTCAAACAATTAATCTTGGCGGTGAAGATCAGCATCTTGATTCAATTGCTAACCAGTTAGCTGGTAATCGTCAATCTGACAATCTTATATTGACTGTAGGTAAGTTCTCATTAGTTGATATATTTGACAACAATACTTATTCACATGATCCAAGAAATGATTTTCTTAATTGGTCAATTGTTGATGCGGGCGCCTTTGATTACGCCGGTGATGCGTGGGGTTATGTTTATGGGTTTGCAGGAGAGTTAAATAAAAGTGAATGGAGTGTTAGAGGAGCATTTGTAAATTTATCAACTGAACCTGGTGCTTTGCATACTGATATGAGTTTTGATCAATGGTCAGTTGTTGGTGAGATAGAAAAGAGATATGTTTTTAAAGGGCAAGATGGCAAAATTAAAGTTTTGGGGTTTTTAGATCATGGCAAGATGGGTGATTATCGAGATGCGCTTGCGCTTGGAGGTGTTCCAGATTTAAGTCTTGTTCGACATGAATCCTCTAAACTTGGAATGGCAATTAATGTTGAACAATCACTTACTTCAAATATTGGTTTATTTGCTCGTTTTAGTATGAATGATGGAAATAAGGAAACATGGGATTTTACCGATATTAATCAATCATTCTCATTAGGAGCTTCATTTAAGGGAGAAGCTTGGGGGCGTGCTTTAGATAAAGCTGGAGTAGCATTCGCAAATAACGATCTTTCAAGGCCGGCTAGGGATTATTTTGAGGCAGGTGGGCTGGGGGTGTTGATAGGTGGAGGTCCTCATCCTGGCTATAGCTCTGAACGGATTATGGAAGCTTATTATTCAATAAGTATTAGAGATTGGTGCAATTTTACTGTTGATTATCAGCACATTCAAAATCCTGCATACAATCCACAAAATCAAGATATTTCTATCCTTGGGATGAGAATGCATTTTGCAATTTAGTTGATTTTATAATGTTGATGAGTAATGAAATATAGCCCATAAAAAGCTTTAGGGATAAATTTAATCGACTAAAAAAATTCACAGGAAAATTAAAGGCTATCTGATAGATTAACAGAACAAGTTCCTTGTTCGGATTTGGTTTTGTGATTCCCTATTTTTATAAATCTACTAAATGTAAGTGAATGCCTGTCTAGATCATAAAATATTGTGATCGGTGTTCTTCTGCCATCGTTAAAAGTTCTTTCTTGATGATATTTTATTGTGAATGGGGAGATTGAAGTGTCGAGTTTATTTCCTTTCAACGCTGTGAAGTCATCAGAGTAATAAAGAACATGATGCTTTTCATCAAAATATATTTGGAATTCTATGGAATCATTTGAATTTAATTTGCAATTGAGATGAGTCAAACTAATATCATTTAGATAAGTATCGAAATTAATTACCCCTATAAAAGTAGCAATTAAGATTAAAGAACATAGTTTGAAATTTATTATTTTATTCATTGCGGGCGGAAAGTAATCTATTGTTAAGTTCTTATGAACTTTATATTACAGATTCAACGTATCAATCAACTAAAATCTAAGTTCTTGGGTTAAGCAATTTGATAAAAGTATGTGGCTCTTTTTAAAGCTTCATCATCGATTCAGTCCGAATGCCTTACCAAGAACCACCTAGAGCTTTAATTAAGAATATTGAGACTTGGAACTGTTGTCCTTTATTCTGAATTGCTTGACGCTCATAAAATAGAACTGCTTGCTCCGCATTGATTACATCAAGGTAATTGTCTATTCCGCCCTCATATCTTGCTTGAGTCAACTCAAGTACGTGCTTTGCGCTTTCAACGGATTGGTTTATATGCTCGGCTGATTGATTTAATAAGATATTGCCTGTTAATCCATCTTCTACTTCTTTCATAGCGCCAAGCACTGTTTGGCGATATGACTCAATACTGGATTGATAAGTGATTTCTGAAATTTTTACATTCGCTTTAATCTTGCCTGCGTTAAAAAGTGGCTGCGTTGCAGAGACTCCGAGTGACCATAGTACACTTGAGGAGTTTGCTAAAGTAGATAATGCTGAACTTTCAAATCCAATATTTGGTGATAAATTGATCGAAGGATAAAATGCCGCTTTGGCAATACTGATTTGCAGATTCGCTTGTTCCATGGATCGCTCGGCAGATGCGACATCTGGTCTTTTTTGCAACACATCCGATGGTAATATTGTTGGAATATCCGGTAATGAATTTGAAAATATATGCGACTCAACATGGAAGTTATTTGCAAATGAACCAGTCAGTAGTGCTAAAGCATGTTCAATTTGCATACGCTGTTTTTTTAGGGTATCAAGTTGTGCCAAAGAGCCATCTAATTGATTTTGTTGCTGAGCAAGGATAATCGCATCTACTAGTCCTAAGGTATATCTGTTCTTCACAAATTCTAGAGCTTTGTTTTGAAATACAATATTTTTCTCGACCAACTTAGTTTCACTATCTAATGCTCTTAGGGCAAAATAGTCAGATGCTATTTCAGCGGCCAATAGTAGTTTAATATTTTCATAATCTGCCTCGATAGAAGCCTGCCCTGCCTTTGCTGCTTTGAAGCTATTTTGAACTCGGCCGAAAAGATCCACTTCATAATTAACAGATAACCCTAGACTAAAATCATTTTGGCTAGTGGTAACCGGAGAGTTGCTTTTTTGATAGGTCGGTCGGTTTTGAGAGATAATGCCACGATCGAAATTGCTCAATATATTCGCCTCTGGGTAGAGGTTTGCCTTACTGATTGTTACAACAGCTTTTGCTTGAGTGATTCGATTTTCTGCAATTTTTAGACTGGGATTTTGTTCAAGAGCTAATTTTTCAAGTCGATTAAGCTCATCATCATTAAAAATTTCCCACCATAGACCTTTGCTAAGATGGTCTTTAGGTTCAGCCATATGCCAAGGATACTCCGCTGACCAGTTTTGTGGTAAATCCAATTGCGGTTTATTGTAATCATTTATTATCGAGCATGAAGTGAGCGCCAATACGCAGATATAAATGAGTGATCGACGAAGCATCAATGGGTCACTTCCACGATATCACCATCTTCAATTGAGTCAGGGGGATTTAAGATAATTTGGTCGCTTGAATCTAGCCCTTTTATGATCTCAAGTCTATTTCCAAAATCTTGCCCGATGGAGACGGGTTTAATTTTAACTTTACAATTCTTGGTTACAGTTGCGATCGTCGCGCCTTGAGCCCTGAAAAGCATGGCATTTAAAGGAACTTTGAGCACATCTTTTGATTCGATAGGAATAGAAACTTTGACAAGCGAGCCAGGAAGCAATTGATTATGATCATTCTTGATTAAGATTTCAGTATGTAAGGTCCGAGTAACTGGATCAATAGCACCTGCTGTATGAACGATTTTGGCTGGAAAAACTTGGGTTGGCATTTCTTTTAATGTGGCCGTGACGCTTTGATTTATATGGATATGATCTGCATAAGCTTGAGGAATATCGACATAGAGCCTTAATGGATTTGATTGGGATAACATGAACATTAATTTTTGAGACTGTGCATCACTAGTTGAAATGAGATCGCCAACATCAATATTGCGTTGTGTAATTATCCCGCTAAACGGAGCCGTCACTTTTTTAAAGTTAGACAGATAAGTGAGTCTTGTCACATCGGCTTCTGCCCCCTTTAATTCTGCTTCCGCTTGCATAAGTAAGCTTTTTCTTTCGTCTAGTTCCTGTTGTGACACTACATCTCGTTCACGCATCTTTTGCCATCGATTGAAAGAAGACTCTGCTAAATTAAAAGCTGATTTTTTCTGATTGAGTGTTGCAATTGCTAAAGCCAAACTTTGATCTACTTCAGGGGTGTCAATCGAGGCAAGTAACTCACCCTTTTTGACATGACTTCCTATGTCTTTATACCAATGTAAGACATAGCCGTTTGTTCTTGCATAAATAGGTGACTCAATATAGCCTTTGAGAGTGCCAGGCAGGGCTAGCGTTTGTATACCTGATGACGCATCAGCTGTGATTGTTTGAACATAAACTTTTGCCAGCATATTTGCTGATAATGCGAGCTTTTGCGCCTGAGAATGCTTAGCAAGCATTGTGAGTATTAAGCTTAATACAAAGAAAATAATGATTAATAAGAATGCCAAACGGACTTGCCAAAGATTTTTTTTATTGGAATTAGAGTTATCTATTTTGCTCAATCTGCTTCTCTTTTCAGTAATTTTTTTGACAAATGTTCATGCACGGATGCAAAGACAATCGGAACAAAGAAAAGGGTGGAAACCGTTGCAAATATAAGCCCCCCTATCACTGCGCGCCCAAGCGGAGCATTTTGTTCACCACCATCACCCAAGCCTAGTGCCATAGGAATCATTCCGACAACCATCGCTAAAGCTGTCATCAAAACTGGACGCATTCTAGTTCTTGCCGCATCAAGGGCAGCAGTTATGCTAGTTAAACCATCTTGTAATCTTTGTCTTGCAAAAGATACCATTAAAATTGAATTGGCTGTCGCCACGCCCATCGTCATAATTGCGCCGGTTAGCGCTGGAATACTTAGTGTGGTGCGCGTAATAAACAACATCCATACAATACCTGCAAGGGCGGCTGGAAGGGCAGTAATAATAATGAATGGATCTACCCACGATTGAAAATTTACCACCAAAAGCAAGTAAATTAAAACGATGGCAACGATCAAACCTATTTCTAAACCATTAAATGATGTATCCATAGTATTTACTTGGCCCCTTATTGCAATTTCAGCCCCCTTCGGAAGTGAGGGTTTGATCGCCTCTATTAAAGGATTAATTTGTTCTATGACGCCGCCAATATCTCTACCCTCTACACTTACATAGAGATCAATTACAGGAGCAATGTTGTAATGAGAGACAACAGATTGTTGTCTGAGTGGTTGAATATCTACCAAGTTCCCAAGCAGTTGAGCTGGAGTTTTATTGTTAGTATTTATTGGAGTTTCCATTACATCATCTAAAGACTGGATCTGATATTGCGGCGTTTGAGCGACCACATTGTAGACAACACCATTCTTTTGATTAAGCCAAAATGAAGGGGAGGTTTGGAAACTTCCTGACAAGGACGACATAATGTTTTGTGCCACAACGTTGGCATCAACTCCAACCTGTTGCGCTCTTGTACGGTCAATATTCATCTTCAAAACTGGCTGGTCGATCAGTTGATGAATATGCACGTCAACAGCACCAGGAATTTTTTTGATTTTTTTCATTAGTTGTGCGGCTTGATCATAATTCTTGTATATGTCTTTACCACTCAGTTGAATATCAATTGCAGCGGGTAATCCAAAATTAAGAATCTGCGAGACAATATCAGCAGGCTGAAAGAAAAACTCCACTCCTGGGAATTCTTTTGGTAACGCTTCTCGGATTTCACTTACATACTGACTAGTTGGTGGATGTGCATCCTTAAGCGCGATTAATATTTCTGCATCCATTGTACCGATGGTGCCTGAATTGTTATAAGACGTATTAATGCCACTATAAGGTAAGCCGATATTGTCGACGATCGTTTCTAAATTTTGAGGTGGAATAATTGCGCGAATATGCTTTTCCACTTGATCTACAACTTTCGCTGTTTCCTCGATACGCATTGCTGTTGGGGTTCTAACATGCAAGCGAATTTTTCCTGAATCAACTGCCGGGAAGAAATCACGTCCAAGGTTTAGGCTGAGTAATAATGATAAAAGGCAAAAGCTTAAGAATGCTCCGCCAAAGAGTAAACGATGTTGCAACATGCCATCAAGTAGGCTTTGATAGCCCATCTTTAGCCTTTCAAAACCCTTATCGAATTGATGATAAATTTTATTAAATCGACCTGGTGATTTATCAATATGTAAATCTCTCATGAATAACATTACCAAGGTAGGAATGACCGTTCTTGATAACAGATATGAGGCTAACATGGCAAAAATGACAGCCTCAGCTAAGGGCACAAATAGATATTTTGCGACGCCAGTGAGGAAAAACATCGGTATAAATACAATACAGATACATAAAGTAGAAACTAAAGCTGGAACTGCAATTTCTCTAGCACCATCCATAATGGCTTGATAAAGATCTTTTTCATTATGCAGATGGCGTTGGCGCTCAATGTTCTCGATTTCTACGGTCGCGTCATCAACTAAAATACCGACTGCTAGAGCTAATCCCCCAAGCGTCATGATATTGATTGTCTCACCAAGCGCATGGAGTACAAAGATGGAGATAAAAATTGAGAGAGGTATTGAGATGGCAATAATTAATGTGCTTCGCCAGTTACCTAGAAACAATAAAATTAATAGCGCTGTTAATCCTGCGGCTACCATCGCTTCATGTAATACACCAGTGATAGCCGATTTAACGAAAATGGATTGATCAAAAATAGGCTTAATATTCAGTTCATCAGGAAGTTTCAGTTTTATTTTTGGTAACGCTTTCTTTAAATCATCTACAATTTGCAACGTCGAGGCCTTGCCATTCTTAACAATTGAAACCAATACGCCACGTTTTCCATTTTCTCTAACCAAATTCGTTTGTGGCAAAAAGCCTTCTCTGACGTGAGCGACTTCACCTAAATAAGTAGTTGCACCATTAGTAGTTTTGACGGGAATATCGTTCATGCCGTCCATGTCATTAGGTGAGCCATTAAGTAATACAGAGTATTCTGTTTTTCCCATTTTGATCGTGCCTGTAGGCAAGATAAGATTTTGGGCGTTTATGGCTCCAACTACGTCATTAGGTGTTAGGCCTTTCTCAATTAATGCTTGTGTATTTAGATCGACAGAGATAACTTTCTGTTTTCCTCCGTAGGGGTAAGGCACGGAAATTCCTGGAATAGTAATAAGTTGAGTTCGAAAGAAATTTAGAGCTGTGTCGGATATGGCTTGCTCAGACATTGTCGAACTAGACAAGCTCAATTGAATAATTGGTACACTAGATGCGGTGTATTTGATAATTAATGGTGGAGTAATTCCTGGCGGCAGACCCTTTAACTGGGTTTGAACAATCGACACTACTTGAGCGAGGGAAGTTTGAATATTGGCATTAGCTTGAAAGAAAATCTTAATGACCGCAATTCCTGAAAAAGATTGTGATTCAATATGTTCAATGTCATCTACTGTAGTAGTAAGACTTCGCTCACTAACACCGACCACGCGATTGGCCATTTCCTCAGGCGGGAGTCCGTTATAGGACCAAACAATGCTAACTACAGGGATATCAACATCCGGAAGAATGTCAACGGGAGTTTTAAGTAAAATATAAGGTGTCATGAGCAGAATTAGCAATGTCATGACAATAAAGGTGTAACGGCGCTCAAGCGCTAATTTGACGATCCACATGGTGGTTAATTCTACCTACTTTTTAGCTAATGTTTTAAAAAAATAGATTTTTAATTAGGTTATGTTTTTAAGTCACGCAGTTGATTGTTGATCATCTAGTATTTATGACGCCAAATCAGCAATAAAGTGATCTTTGTTCAACCTGTTAATTATCAAAAGGAAGTCTTGCTATATTCCAAAAACTCTTTTTGCTTGCAGACCGATTAAGCCGGCTTTAAAAACTTTTATACATTTTGCGGATTTGTATTAATAATCTTTAACATTCTTGAAACTACCTTGTCGTATAATGAATTAAAGTTTAGTAAGTTATAAGGTTACTTTAAGGATCTGATATGAAAAAGAATTTGATTGGATTGGCAATTTTGGCAGTATTAAGTTTTTCTTCAGTTACTGTTTTCGCTGAAGATGATTCTTACAAAGGCTCTTGGTACGTTGTGCCAGGTATTAGCTACAACTATACTGATAGTGCATTGAATGCTAAGGATGACATGGGCGTCTTTCTTCGTGGAGGTAAAGAAATTGCGCCAAATTGGGATATCCAGTTTGGGGGCTCATATGCTGACGTTGATGGAAAGTCTAGTGGAAAATACAAGCAAACGCTTTTAGGCGTTGATGCGCTTTACATGCTTAGCCGAGAGAGATTGCGTCCATTTTTGTTGGTTGGGCTAGGTTATGCGGACAATAAATTGGATTACGCTGTTAATGGCGGTTCGAAAAGTTCAGTCATGGGTAACATTGGGGCAGGTTTGCAATATTCTTTGACTGACAATATTGGATTACAAGCTGACTTACGTTCAGTTTGGAGCGAGGCTAATGTTGCTGGTGATAATAAAACGGTTGGTAATACAGTACTAAATTTTGGTGTTATTTTCCGTTTTAGTGCTCCTGTTGCTCCTGTTGCTCCTGCAATGCCCGTTGTAGAATCTGCAGCCGCGGAATCAATTGTTGCTGAGCCTGTAGTTGAAGCACCAGCGCCTGTTATTGCTGCTGAACCAGCATGTAAGCCTACGGTTGAGACAATTACGATCCAATCAGAAGCATTGTTTGATTTTGACAAGTACACAATTAAGGGTAAAAACAATCAAGTGCTTGATGATCTTGCAGCAAAAATTAAAGATTATGACGATATTGAATTTATCTTAGTAACAGGACATACAGATAAAATTGGCACAGATGCTTATAACCAAAAACTTTCTGAGCGTCGCGCTGATGCTGTAAGGAAATACTTATCTTCTCATGGTATCAAAGATGTTCGCATTAAATCAGTTGGTAAAGGTAAGTTGGAGCCAGTGGTTGATTGCACTGGTGTAAAAGGCAATAAGAAAATGATTGAGTGCTTAGCACCTAACCGCCGTGTAGTTGTTGATGCAACACATAAGCAAGAAGATGGTTGTGCTAAAGATTGATTTTTAAGTTAAGTTGTTTATTTTAAAAAAGGGTTTGCTTAAGCAGCCCTTTTTTATTAGCTCAATAATAAAGTGCAAACTACATTGATTTGTCATTATTTTGATTTATGATGCTTGTATATAAACTTGGATATTCTGGAATGTCGATGTTTTATTTAATACAAAAGAAAAAATGTTTATGGGTGTTGATGGTGATTGGGCTCTTGCTTTGTAATGTTGCAATGTCTAAAGATATCAGCGATGAACAATACCAAGTCCGTATGGCGCAAAAAGAATATGACGCTGCTAATCGAGAACATCAGCTATTGTCAGATAGCATAAAAGAGCTTGAAAAAAGAGTTGCGCAACAAACTCAGCAACTAGAAGCTCTCAAAAAAGGATTGCCAGCAAAAGAGGATCGTTTGAGTAAAGCACAGAAGGCGTTGGAAGAAAAACAACTTGTGCTAGATAAAGCTTGGGAAGAAAATAAAAAACAATGATTATTTAGCGCTCTTCTTTCTTTTAAGCTTACGCTTCTCACGCCACTCAGCAATTCGCTGGCGACGCATGAAAATCGTTATAATTAAAATTGCCCAGCCAAGTCCTAACCATGGCAGAGTTCCAGCATAAATACTGATGATAACAACATGCGGAAATGCCGTCGTTAAGATTAATGGCAGTAACGCTAAAATTAATCCTAGTAATATTAAAAACATAGAATTTAAATCTTTAAATCTTTTGCTTCTGCAAAGCTCACTTGTATATTGAGTCCTTTTTTTCTAGGTTCATCGTTAATTTCCACGCTGGCCTTATGAAGTTGTGCAATTTCCATCACAATTGCTAAACC
>Ga0316218_1001871_pt1 | contig 21306 bp, 24 predicted proteins | sample TBH18003metaG_FD_203634 | JGI IMG/M metagenome (GOLD analysis project Ga0316218, IMG submission 203634) | Freshwater microbial communities from Trout Bog Lake, Wisconsin, USA - TBH18003 | ecosystem: Environmental > Aquatic > Freshwater > Lake > Hypolimnion/Profundal zone | place: USA: Wisconsin...
CACAACAATAAATTATTGCAATACAATAATTATATATCGCTCTATAGTATTCAATCAGCCGGAAAGCCATGTCTCGCCAACGGCTTGCCGGGACGCGCCGCGCCGCAGCCGCAATTTCGCCCGTTCGGTCGGCTTGGCTGCCGACCTCACTGTTCATGTCCCCTTCATCCGGCTTTTCGTATCTGTAATCGTCATACGAAATCTGCTAACCAGCGTGCCACTGTCCATAAAGGGAAACGCCTCCAAATGAAGAAGTTCGCTCTCGCCGTCCTGACTGTCGCCACTCTTGCCGCCACCGCCGCAGTCGCCGGGCCGATCGAGGACCGCCAGGCGATCATGAAAAGCATGGCCGGGCCCATGAAGGACGCCGTCGCCGTTTCCAAGGCCCCCGCCTATGACGCCGCCGCCGCCAAGACCGCGATGGACGCGCTGGCCGAGCACATGGACAAGTTCATCACCCTCTTCCCCAAGGGGTCGGAAAGCGGCGCCACCAAGACCGGCGCGGCCCCCACCATCTGGTCCGACGCGGCCGGCTTCAAGGCCGAAGCCGTGAAGTTCACGACCGACGCCAAGGCCGCCGGCGCCGCCAAGGACACGGCGGGTTTTGCCGCCGCCTTCAAAACCGTGCAGGCCGATTGCGGCAGCTGCCACAAGACCTATCGCGTCACCGCGCACTAAGCGGTTCCGCAAGCTGAATCGACGCAGCGAGGCCGGGCGAAAGCCCGGCCTCTTGCTTTTCGGGCTCCCGCTTGGCTAGTTCTTTGGAAAGAACGCCCCGTTAAATCGGGGTAATGCTCGAGGGAGTGACGCCATGAAGAAATTCCTCACCGCCATCGTGGTCCTGGGTGTGATCGGCCTGGCCGTCTTCTGGTTCATCACCGCGCCCAAAACCATCGGGGCCGAGGCGCTGGCCGCCAATTACCAGCCCGACCTCAAGAATGGCGAGGAGCTCTATCATGCCGGCGGCTGCGCCGGCTGCCACATGACCGCCGGTCAGAAGGACAAGAACCATCTCGGCGGCGGCATGGCCTTCCACACCCAGTTTGGCACCTTCCACGCGCCCAACATTTCGCCCGACAAGGACCAGGGCATCGGCAACTGGAGCGAATTGCAGTTCATCAACGCCGTGCAGCGCGGCGTCGGCATCGAAGGCCAGCATCTGTATCCCGCGCTGCCCTACACCTCGTATCAGCGCATGCATGTGAAGGATGTGCGCGACATGTTCGCCTACATCAAGTCGCTGCCCGCCGACGCGACGCCCAGCAAGCCGCATGAAATCGGCTTTCCCTTCAACATCCGCCGCCTGCTGGGCGGCTGGAAATTCCTCTACATGGACGACAAGGAATGGACGGACGATCCCAAGCATGACGCGGAATGGAATCGCGGCGGCTATCTGGTGGAAGGCCCCGGCCATTGCGCCGAGTGCCACAGCCCGCGCGATCCCATGGGCGGCATCATCAAGGACAGCCGCTTCGCCGGCGGCAAGAATCCGGATGGTCCGGGCTGGGTCCCCAACATCACCCCGCATGCCGACGGCATCAAGTGGAGCGCCGAGGACATGACCAACTTCCTGGAAACCGGCAGCACCCCCGACTTCGATTCGGCCGGCGGCTCCATGGCGGAAGTGATCGAGAATACCGGCAAGCTCACCGGCGACGACCGCAAGGCGATGGCCGCCTATCTCGTCACCCTGCCGCCGCGTCCCGGCAAAAAGCCCGAAGAGCCGAAGAAGTAGCTTTCCGGACTGTTTCTGAGAGGCAAGCCCCGCCGTCCACACGGCGGGGCTTCTTGCCTTTGTCGTGAAAAGCCGTTCCTCTCTCGCCACTGCATCATCCATTCGGGGAAACACATGAAGAAGATCGCGTCCACGACCTTGTTGTTTGCCGTTCTGGGGACGGTCGCCGCCTTTGCCGCCGCCCATGACGACCGCGTTGCGGTGATGCGCGCCAATGGCGCCGCCGCCGGGGCGTTGCGTCCGCTGGTGGCCAATTTCGACGCCGCCGCCGTCAAGACCCAGGGCCAGATCCTGGTGGACAACGCCGCCAAGACCAAAGCCCTCTTCGCGGCGGGCACAGACCAGGCCGATCCGGGCGCCAGTCCCGCCATCTGGACCGATGCCGCCGGCTTCAATGCCGCCGCCGACAAATTCGCCACCGATGCCGCGGCTGTGTCTGCCGCCACCGACGGCCCCAGCCTGCAGGCTGCCCTGACGGCGGTGAATGGCGATTGCGGCGGCTGCCATCGCACCTATCGCGTCCAGGCGCCGCGTCCCCCCGCGCCCCCCGCCGCTCAGTAAGTTTCATTTCGCAAGTGCAACACCGGGCGCCTTTGGCGCCCGGTGTTTTGCTGCGCTTGCGTTGCTTGCGGCATTAACGCCGTGTCATCCCATTTGACCGACGGACCCGCACCTGACAATCTCGTAACGTTTGCGGACCGAAAAAGACAACGTCGCGGCCGCGGACGGCCAGATCCCAGATTTTGAAGAGGAACCCCATGAAGACTTTGTCCTGGATGCTGCTGTCGGCCGCGATTTGCGCCGGCGCCGTCACCGTTGCGGTGGCGCAGAACGCCGACCCCTATGCGAGCAACGCCGCTGCCGGCGCCATGCAATTCCCGCTGGCCGCCAAGGCCGGCCAGGATAGCGGCGCCGCGCGCACCGCCCCCGCCGGCGCGGTCAACACCGGCGCCATCACCGTGGGCAGCTGGAAATTCGGTCCCGCCAACGATGTGCCGGGCGGCGTCAAGATCTGGAATCCGGTGAAGGTGAAGATGAACGAAGGCGGCAAGGTCACCGGCGCCACCGCGTTCAGCACCACCACGCCCGAAACCTACTGCGCCATGGCCAATGCCGGATACGACTTCATCTGGACCGAGATGCAGCACAACACCCGCGACTGGAACGATGCTGCGCGCATGTGGGCCCAGTGCCCGCACGCCCGCGCCGTGCCGGGCGTGCGCATCGCCTATGCCGACGAGCGTGAAGAGCAGCATGCGCTGGACGCCGGCGCCCTGGTGCTGGTGGTGCCCACCATCCGCGATGTGGCGGAAGGCCAGCTCGCCCGCGACTTCGCCTACTTCCCGCCCTTCGGCAAGCGCTCCAACGGCGGCGGCCAGGCCTTCGGTCCCGCCTTCTGGGGCAACGTGCCGGGCGGCTACCACAACACCATCAACGACAATCTGGTCCTGATCCTGATGATCGAGACCATCTCCGGCGTGGCCGATGCCGACAAGATCGCGTCGCTGCCGGGCGTCACGGCGGTCTTCGCCGCTTCGGGCGATCTGGGCAACCACAGCGGCTATCGCCAGGGCAGCCCCGACTATGAGCGCCTGATCAACGTCGTCCATGACTCCGCCCTCAAGGCCAAGGTCCGCCTTTGCGGCCCGATGGCCTGGCGCGACCGTCCGGACTTCACCTGCTTCCAGGCTGGCTCTGAAACCTCCCTGATCGCGGCGGGCGCCCGCCAGGAGCTGGGAGCCCTGGCCAATACCCAGGGCCGCCCGACGGTGGGTCCGTATGCCCCCGGCGGTGACGCCTATATCGCGCCGGCTTCGGCTGGCGGCCGTGGTGGTCGCGGCCAGTAATCCACTGGCCTGAAACAATCAGGGCGCCGGATCACTCCGGCGCCCTTTTTGTTTGTCAAATGCGGGCGGGATCAGTTTAGCGCCTGGCCCGACATGATGCGCTTGTTGCGCGCGGCATTCTCGGTGGCGCCGGTGGGGCGGCCCGACAGGTCAGTCGTGGGCGTGTTCATCAGGGTGTTGTAGTCGCTCCTGGGGATGCGCGAGCAATCCGCGGAATTGTGGGGAATGCCCGTCACGTTCACGCACCCGTCGCGAGCGGGGCGGCCAAACTCATAGCCGGCACGCGGATCGAAGCGGGGAATGGTCTGGTCCATGGCGGCCCGCGGCGCCGGCTGCGCCAGGGCCGGCGCCAGCGACAGCAGCAGGGCGGAGGCAATCAGGAATCGCATGGTCTGTTCCTTTTGAACGAGGCCCAACCCTACATCAGGCCCCCCGGCGGACGCACCCGCCATCTGCCCGGAAGCCCAAGATGGAACGTTCATGCAACCCACTTGGAACACCAGAAGAACAAGATGTGGTATTTTTCCTATAATTCATAGCATTAACCAGTATCTTGCAAAAGAGAACAAAGCATGTACTTTCGTTCTGTTCCCGGGCCGCGGGATTCACTTGGGGATTGGCGGGCGCTGTGGAATAACCGAGGAGACAGGCGATGGAAAAGGCGGCATTGCGGGTGGTGGGGAACGCGGAAAATTCGGATCGCAAGCGCGCGCTGGACGCGGCGCTGAGCCAGATCGACCGCGCCTTCGGCAAGGGCTCGGTGATGAAGCTGGGCAGCCGCGACCTGGGGCTGGCGACCGACGCGGTTTCCACCGGCAGCCTGGGTCTGGACATCGCCTTGGGGATCGGCGGCCTGCCGCGCGGCCGCGTCATTGAAATTTACGGCCCGGAATCCTCGGGCAAGACCACCCTGGCTTTGCATGTGGTGGCCGAAATCCAGAAGAAGGGCGGCATCGCCGCCTATGTCGACGCCGAACACGCGCTCGACCCGGTCTATGCCGGCAAGCTGGGCGTCGACATCAACGAGATGCTGATCTCCCAGCCCGACACCGGCGAACAGGCGCTGGAGATCACCGACACGCTGGTGCGCTCCGGCGGCGTCGATATCGTGGTGATCGACTCGGTGGCGGCGCTGACGCCCAAGGCCGAACTGGAAGGCGAGATGGGCGACAGCCTGCCGGGCCTGCAGGCCCGGCTGATGAGCCAGGCGCTGCGCAAGCTCACCGGCTCGATCTCCAAATCCAACACCATCGTCATCTTCATCAACCAGATCCGCATGAAGATCGGCGTGATGTTCGGCAATCCGGAAACCACCACCGGCGGCAACGCCCTGAAATTCTATGCCTCGGTGCGTCTCGACATCCGCCGCATCGGCGCCATCAAGGATCGTGACGAAGTCGTGGGCAACCAGACCCGCGTCAAGGTGGTGAAGAACAAGGTCGCGCCGCCCTTCAAGCAGGTCGAGTTCGACATCATGTATGGCCAGGGCATCTCCAAGGTGGGCGAATTGGTCGATCTCGGGGTCAAGGCCAACATCGTCGAGAAGTCGGGCTCCTGGTATTCCTATGACGGCAGCCGCATCGGCCAGGGCCGCGAAGCCGCCAAGACCTTCCTCACCGCCAACAAGGATGTGGCCGACAAGATCGAAAAAGCCATTCGCGCCGCCTCCGGCCAGATCGGCCAGAACCTGGTGCTGGAAGCCTCGGAGAAGGCGGACGACGACGAATAGGGCCGCGGCCCACGGAAAAGTCATTTCTGACAGCCATCAGAACTGACTCCTCGGCGAAGGGCGCTCCTGCAAGGGGGCGCCCTTCGTTTTTGCGGGCTCAGCCTTTGGGCGGTGCGATGACGGTGCGGTTTGCTTCGCGTATTTTCGCCGCCCCGGCCAGCCGCCGAGCCAAACTCGAAATCGGGGCGCAAGGGGTGCGGGCCGTGAACCATGGCGCAGGATCGCCGGGCGTCAGATGGGTCACGGCGGCCTTCTTTGGGGCCCAAGACTGCGGGTATTTACCGGGATGACAAGCATTTTCCGGGCCGCTACAACCGTGCCCATGAAAAGCCTCAGCGACGTCCGCGCCGGATTCCTCGACTTCTTCGCCGAACGCGGCCATGCCGTGGTCCCGTCCTCGCCGCTGGTGCCGCGCAACGACCCCACCCTGCTTTTCACCAACGCGGGCATGGTGCAGTTCAAGAATCTCTTCACCGGTACCGAAAAGCGCGACTATGCCCGCGCCACCACGGTCCAGAAATGCGTCCGCGCCGGCGGCAAGCACAACGATCTCGACAATGTCGGTTACACCGCGCGCCACCACACCTTCTTCGAGATGCTGGGCAACTTCTCCTTCGGCGATTACTTCAAGGAAGAGGCCATCCTGTACGCCTGGGACTTTGTCTCCAAGGTGGTGGGCCTGCCCAAGGATCGCCTGCTGGTCACGGTCTATCCCACCGATGACCAGGCGAGGGCCCTGTGGAAGAAGATCGCCGGCCTTTCCGACGACAGGATCATCGGCCATGAGAGCAATCTGTGGGCGATGGGCCCCACCGGCCCCTGTGGCTTCTGCTCCGAGATTTTCTACGACCAGGGCCCCACGGTGGCAGGCGGCCCGCCCGGCAGCCCGGACGAGGATGGCGACCGTTTCCTGGAATTCTGGAATCTGGTCTTCATGCAGTTCGAGCAGGTGGACGAGAACACACGCCTCGACCTGCCCAAGCCGTCCATCGACACCGGCATGGGGCTGGAACGCATCGCCGCCATCCTGCAGGGCGTCACCAACAATTACGATGTCGACCTGTTTCGCCACCTGATCGCAGCGTCCGAAGACGCCAGCGGCGTGAAGAGCGAAGGTGAGGCCAAGTTCAGCCATCGCGTGATCGCCGACCATCTGCGCGCCACCTCGTTCCTGATCGCCGATGGCGTGCTGCCCAGCAATGAAGGGCGCGGCTATGTCCTGCGTCGCATCATGCGCCGTGGCATGCGCCATGCCCACCTGATCGGCACCAAGGATCCGCTGATGCACCGGCTGGTGCCATCGCTGGTGGCCGAGATGGGCACCGCCTATCCCGAACTGCGCCGCGCCGAGACCCTGATCGAAGAGACTCTGAAGCTGGAGGAAATCCGCTTCCGCGAAACCCTGGCGCGCGGCCTCAAGCTGCTGGACGAAGCCACCGGCACGCTCAAATCGGGCGACCGGCTGCAAGGCGATGTCGCCTTCAAGCTTTACGACACGTATGGCTTCCCGCTCGACCTGACGCAGGAATCCTTGCGGGCCCGCAACATCGCCGTCGATACCGACGGCTTCAGCGCGGCGATGCAGAAGCAGAAGGCCGATGCCCGCGCCGCCTGGTCCGGTTCGGGCGAAGCCGCCAGCGAGGGGCAGTGGTTCGCGGTGCTGGATGAAGTCGGCCGCACGGAATTCCTGGGTTATGATTCCGAGGAAGCCGAAGGCGTCATCCTGGCCATGTTCAAGGAAGGCGGCCGCGTCATGGCCCCCAATGCCGGCGAGACGGTGGAAATCCTCACCAACCAGACGCCCTTCTACGCCGAATCCGGCGGCCAGGCGGGCGATGTCGGCACCATCGCGTCACCGAAGGCCAAGGGCCAGGTCGCCGACACCCAGAAGAAGCTGGGCGCGTTGCATGTCCATGTCGTGAAGATCACCGAAGGCAGTTTCGCGCCGGGCGACGCGGTTGACCTGAAGATCGACGGCGAGCGCCGCCGCGCCACCCGCGCCAACCACAGCGCCACGCATTTGCTGCATGCCGCCTTGAAGCGCGTGCTGGGCAACCATGTCAGCCAGAAGGGCTCGCTGGTCAATGCCGAGCGCCTGCGCTTCGACTTCTCGCATCCCAAGCCGGTGTCGGCGGAGGAACTGGAGCGCATCGAAGCCCAGGTCAACGCCGTCATCCGCCAGAATTCCGACACCGCCACCCGCGTCATGCCGACCGACAAGGCCGTGGCGGCGGGCGCCGAGGCCCTGTTCGGGGAAAAGTATGGCGACGAAGTGCGCGTTCTCACCATGGGCACCGATCTCGATGCGCCCAAAGCCTATTCGGTCGAACTGTGCGGCGGCACCCATGTCCACCGCCTGGGCGATATTGGTCTCTTCACCATCCTGGCGGAAAGCGCCGTCGCCGCAGGCGTGCGCCGCATCGAAGCGCTGACCTCCGAACATGCGCGCCGCTATCTCTCCGGCCAGGCCGGCATCGCCCGCGACGCCGCCGCCGCCATCAAGACGCCGCTGGGCGAATTGTCGGCCCGCGTGATGCAGCTTTCGGACGAGCGCCGCAAGCTGGAACGCGAACTGGCCGAAGCCAAGAAGCAGCTGGCGCTGGCCGGCCCATCCAAAGGCGGCGACGACAGCGAAAGCGTCGCTGGTATCAAGGTGGTGCTGAAGGCGGTGGAAGGCGTGTCGCCCAAGGACCTCAAGAGCCTGGCCGACGGCGCCAAGCAGCAGATCGGCTCCGGCGTGGTTGCTTTCATCGCGCAGGCCGACGGCAAGGCTTCGGTGGTGGCGGGCGTCACCGACGATCTGACCGCGAAGATCAGCGCCGTCGATCTGGTACGGGTGGCGGCGGAAGCCCTGGGTGGCAAAGGCGGCGGCGGCCGTCCCGACATGGCCCAGGCCGGTGGCCCGGCGGGCGACGCCAACGCGGCGCTGGATGCGATCCGCAAGAAGCTGGGCGAACTTACGCCGGCCTGACCCTCAAGTCAGGTCCATGAACGGATTGAAGGCGATCTCCCAGGGATGGCCGTCCGGGTCGGTGAAATATCCCGAGTAGCCGCCCCAGAATGTCTTGGCGGGCGGCTTGACTGCTTTCGCGCCCGCGGCGACGGCCTTTGCGTACACGGCATCGACCTGCGCTTCGGATGGCTCGTTATGTGCCAGCGTGATGCCGCCAAAGCCCTGACCATCGGGAAGGGCAGCGTCTTGCGCCAGCTTGTCGCGCGGATAGAGCGCCAGCCAGGTGCCCTCCAGCGCAAAGACGACCACGTCGGCAGCGGGATCATAGGCGTGGGTCGGCCAGCCGAGCCCATCGCGATAGAAGGCGAGTGACCGGCCAAGATCGCGCACGCCCAGCGTTACCAGCCCGATCCTGGGCTTCACGGTCATCAGGCGATGATATCCGGCAGCAGATTGTTGTTGATCTCGGTGATCTCGTCTTTCAGCTGCAGCTTGCGCTTCTTCAGCCGCGACAGCGCCAGCTGGTCAACATTGCCGGCCAGCGCCAGCGCGTCGATGGCGGCGTCAAGGTCGCGATGCTCCTGCAGCAGGCTCGCCAGCTTGGCGCGTGCGGCGACTTCGTCAGGCGCGGTCAGACCCATTACGCCGCCCCCTTGGGCTTGCGCCTGCTCTTGGCGATGTCTTCGCCCCAGCGCTTCACGTTGGGCCAGTCCTGGCCGAAGAAATCCAGCGCCCGCCCCACGGTCTGGTCGACAATGTCTTCCAGCGTGTGCGGCATGGCATAGAAGGCGGGCACCGGCGGCAGGATCACCGCGCCCATTTCCGCCAGCGCGGTGAGGTTGCGCAGGTGCCCCAGATGCAGCGGCGTCTCGCGCACCATCAGCACCAGCCGCCGTTTTTCCTTCAGGCAGACATCGGCGGCGCGCGTCAAAAGCGTGGTGGTGACGCCGGTGGCGATCTCGCTCATCGCCTTCACCGAGCAGGGCGCCACGATCATGCCCAGTGTGCGAAAGCCGCCGCTGGCAATCGGGGCTGCAATGTCGTCGATGCCGTAGTGATAGTCGGCCTTGGCGGCCACAACCTTGGGCTTCAAACGGGTTTCATAGCCGATGGTCATTTCGGCGGGTCCGGTCATCACCAGATGCGATTCTATCCCGAGCGCCCGGCAGGCTTCCAGCAGGCGAATGCCATAGGCGGCGCCCGAGGCCCCGGACATCCCGATAACCAGCCGTTCCGGCGTCACTTTCTGGCTTGCAGGTTTGACCATGGACCCTAGCTACCATCCCGGGACGCTCCTGCGAAGCGAAAGGTTCCGCGCCGATTCCGTTAACGCGCATTGACCCAGATTCCGGGTGGACAGGCGCAAAGGATGGTGGTTGAATTTTCTGGTCTGGCAGCGGCACGTCCGCGATGATGTGCGCAATCAACCGATGAGGTGCACGCATGGCGATACAGGGACAAATCAATCACCTGTCCAACCAGCACAAGAAAATCGACGATATCATCGCCAACGAGATGGCCAATCCCGACTGGGACGAAGCCAGGATCGCGGCGCTGAAAAAGCAGAAATTGCGCATCAAGGACGAGCTCGCGCGCCTGCGCGCCGCCGTCAACTAGGCCTTCGCCGCCAGCCGCCTGCGCGACAGGACGAAGAGCGCAAGCCCGCCCGCCTCGCACAGCGCCGCGGCGAAAAAGGCCGCACCTGGAAAATAGACCGGCGCCGTTGGTCCCGTGAACCAGGCGAACAAGGTCGGCATCGCCCACATCGCCACGACCGACGTCAGGCTGGTGACGCTGGAGGTCGCGCCCTGCAGGGCGCCTTGCTCGTCGGGCGGCACTTGGTGGGACAGGATGGCGTTCAAGGTCGGTCCGCCCACGCTGCCCAGGGTAAAGGGGATCATCCAGGCATAGAAGATCCAGCCCTGGGCCGCGAAGGCGTAACCGGCATAGGCGGCGGCGGCGCAGACGAAGCCGAAATAGACCGTGTTGGCCTCGCCGAGGCGCGGCACCAGCAGGCGCGGCAGCACGGCGAAGGACACCGCCATCAGCGCCCCGATGGCGACCAGCGACCAGGCGATTTGCCCCGGCCCCCAGCCGAATTTCAACATGGTGTAATAGCTCCAGGTCGAGGGCAGGCAGTCATGGGCGAACTGCGTCAGCACCAGCACCGCGATCAGCAGCATCAATTGCGGAAAACGCGACAGCGCCTTCAGTGCGCCCAGGGGATTGGCCCGCCGCCATTCGAATTTGCGGCGATGTTCCGGCGCCAGCGATTCCTTCAGCACGATCAGGCCGAACAGGGCATTGGCGAAGGAGAGCCCGGCGGCGACAAAGAAGGGCGCGCGCAACCCGAAATGCTCGCCGACAAAACCGCCCAGCGCTGGCCCCAGGATGAAGCCCAGCCCGAAGGCGGCGCCCACCAGGCCGAACCGGGCGGCGCGTTGCGCCGGCGGCGTGATGTCGGCGATATAGGCGTTGACGGTGGTGAAGCTGGCGCCCGCCATGCCCGACAGCGTGCGCCCCACGAACAGCCAGAAGATGGTGGGAGCAAGGCCGGTGATGGCGTAATCGACGCCCAGCATGGCCAGCGACAGGATCAGCAGGGGCCGCCGCCCGAAACGGTCGGACAGGTTGCCGATGACGGGGGCACTGATGAACTGCATCAGGGCATAGGCGAAGAACAGCCAGCCGCCCCAGCGCGCCGCGCCGCTGATCGGCTCATGCGTCAGCGACGCGATCAGGCCCGGCGACACCGGAATGATCACGCCCAGCCCGATCGTGTCGATCAGCATGGTCATGAAGATGAAGACGAGGGCGTAGCGGCTGACGCTCTTGTTCTCTTGTGACGGCATTGTCCCTCGCGGGCGGCACGCTAGTGAATGCCGCTGCCGGCGGCAAGATTGCCTCAATGTGGCCGCCTTGTTAGGGATGCTGCGCCGAACCCTGGGGCCTTATGTCCGATATCGCAAAGCCGCGCGGCCTGCGCGCCATCTACGCCTGGATGCTCAAGAATGCGCAGGGCCGTCACGCCTGGGCGGCGGTGGCGGCGTTCGCCTTCGCGGAAGCGTCATTCTTCCCCATTCCCGCCGACGTCATGGTCCTGCCGATGATGCTGGCCGACCGCAAGCGCGCCTTCCGGCTGGGGCTGTGGGTCGCCTTCTGGTCGGTGGCCGGCGGCATGCTGGGCTATGCCATCGGGGCGCTGTTCTGGGAGACGGCGGGTCTGTGGCTGATCCACCTGTTGCATGTGCCGCTGGAGCAGGTGGAAGCCCTGCGCGCGCGCTACAGCGCCAACGCCTATCTCATCATGGTGCAGGGGGCGACGCCCATCCCCTACAAGCTGGTGACGATCGCCTCGGGGCTGGCGGGCGTCTCCTTCCCGCTTTTCATGCTCTATTCCACCATCACGCGCTCGCTGCGCTACATCGTGATCGAGGCGATGCTGGTGCATTTCTTCGGCGAACGCGCGCAGCTGCTGCTCGAGAAGTATCTCGAATGGGCGCTGGTGCTGTTTGTCGTGGTGCTGGTGCTGGGCTTCGTAGCGTTGCGCTACTTGTAAGTTTAGTCTTGCTCGAGTTCCGCCGACAGCTTGAAGGCGTCGGAGGGATCGGGCTCCTCGGCGGCGGGCGTCGGCGCGGCGGTGGTTTCGCTCACGCTCTTCAGCGTCGCGCCCTTGCGGAGGCTGCGCTTCTGCGCCCGTTCCAGCTTGACGGCGGCACGGCTGACCGCCATGTCCAGTTCCAGCTGCGAAGTCAGACCCAGCGTCACCGGGTCCACCGCCTTGATGTTGGCGGCGTTCCAGTGCGAACGCTCGCGGATCTTCTGGATGGTGGCCTTGGTGGTGCCGATCAGCTTGATGATGTCGGCATCCGTCATTTCCGGATGGTTCTTGATGATCCAGTAGACCGCGTCGGGCTTGTCCTGGCGCTTGGAGACGGGCGTGTAGCGGGGCGCCCGCTTCTGGCGCACGCTGGGCATCTTGTGCTTGGGCGCCGCCATCTTCAGGCGCTTCTTGGGATCCTTCTCGGCCTCGGCGATCTGCTCGCGCGTCAGCTGGCCGGAGGCGACCGGGTCCTGGCCCTTGATCCCCTTGGCGACGTCTTCGTCGGCGATGCCCTTTACTTCCAGCGGGTGCAGGCCGCAGAAATCGGCGATCTGTTCGAAGGACAGGCCGGTATTGTCCACCAGCCAGACGGCGGTGGCCTTGGGCATCAGGGGCTTGTTCTCGACGGCCATAGAGATTTCCTTTCCCGGGCGGGCCTGTCCGGCCCGTCCTTCGCTCGAGGGTTCGTTGGTTCGAGGAAGGCGGGTCTTTTAGCCAAAAAACCCTGTTGTTGGAAGGAAAATAGGGGCAGGGCAGGAAAATAGCCTCCGGCGGCGCATTTTTACCCCGCCGCGCCCCAAAAACGGCCCCGGCGCGATTAAACTTCCTGGAAAACAGGGCTGGAACGGACATGGAACTGGTCTGGGAGCCGATGCTGACGGGTGGGCACGAGGCCCCGCCCGCCGCCCCGTCTGACGATGCCGGCCTGATGGCCCGCTATCGGGACGGCGACGGCCAGGCCTTCGAGATCCTGTACCGGCGCCACCGCGCCCCGCTTTACCGCTTCATCGCCCGGCAGCCTGATGCAGGTCTTCGACGCGCAGGACTATGCCGGCAAGCGCGTGCGTCTGGCCGGCTCTCTCAGGAGCCGGGGCGCGCAAACCTATCCAGGTGGCCAGGAAGACGGCCTGGCGGCCAGCGGCAAGCCTGCGGGCTGGAAGGATTGCAGCGTGGTGATGCAGATGCCGGACGACGCCACGCGTCTGATTTTCCGCTACTCGCTGCAGGATGAAGGCAAGGTCTGGTCCGACGGCCTGCGCGCCGTGGAGGTGGGACGCGATGTGCCGCTCACCCAGTCGCGCCGATTGCCGGACCTGCTGCCCTGCGACATTGCCGAGCAGTTCAAGGCCGATGGCGTTGCGCTGGCCCGCTGCGACCTGGGGTTCCGGTTTTGATGGGCCGCAAAGCGTGATTCAAGCCGGCGCGGTTTTGTTCTAGTATCGGGCGCCGCCATCCGGTGACTGACGATGCCGATCGATCCCGAAGATCTCGCCCCGCGCAAGAAGCTGCCCGACATCGTGCTGGGCGAGGAGATCGCCGCTCTCTCGGCGCATGAGCTGGAGTTGCGCATCGCCCGGCTGGAGGCGGAGATCGCCCGCTGCCGGACCGCCATCGCCGCCCGCCATGCCACCAAATCGGCGGCTGAAAGTTTCTTCAAGAAGTGAGCGGCAAGCTGGGCGCGCAAAGCCGCGCACTTCGTTAATATCCCCAACAGGTCTGTTGCCAAACGGTTACCGGCCCCGGCTTTCCGGGCTTTCGCCATTATCTTTACCAAGCAAGGCGCTTTTCCCTCTCCGCCTTCGCTGTTAGCGTGCCGGCAACAACGGAACCGAGGGATATTTTCATGCTGCAAGACACGGACGTTTCCGGCGCGCTGACGCAGCAGAATTTCAGCACCTCCGCCCTGTTCGAGCGCACCTTCGACGAAGGCATGGCGCTGGTGGAGGAAACCGCCCGCTATCTCGATGGCCGGGGGCGCGAGGAAGCGCGCGCCCTGCCGCGCAAGGCCTCGATGCTGTATGCCGGCGAAAGCATGCGCGTCACCACCCGCCTGATGCAGGCGGCCAGCTGGCTCCTGGTGCAGCGGGCGGTGCGCGACGGCGACATGGAATCCGATCTGGCGTCGGACGACCGCTATCGCCTCGGCTCCAAGGAAATCTGCCTGGGCGCCTGCGCCGAAAGCACCGAGATGCTGCCCATCGCCTTGCGCGACCTGCTGACCCGCAGCGATAATCTTTATCGCCGCATCGCCCGCCTGGACGATGTCCTGTTCACCGTGGGCGAGGGACCGGCGCGTGGCGCCCGCGATCAGATCAATCGCTTGGCGCAGGCGTTTGGGAGCGAATAAATTTCACGGCACATGGTGAAAGCAAAACGCCGCCGGTTGCCCGGCGGCGTTTTTGTTTTTCCAGTTGCGCGTCCGTTAGGACTTAACAAAGCCCGCGAACTTCTTGTTGAAGCGCGTCAGGCGGCCGCCACGGTCCATCAGCTGCTGCTGACCGCCGGTCCAGGCCGGGTGGGTGGAGGGGTCGATATCCAGGGTGACCTTCTGGCCGGCCGTGCCGTAGGTGGTGCGCGTCTTGTAGGTGGTGCCGTCATTCAGCTGAATTTCGACAAAGTGATAGTCCGGGTGGATGCCCTTCTTCATGACGCGTACCTTTCGTTGCTGGGCGCCCATTTCCCCCCTGCGCGAAGCGCAAGATAAAGAATGGGTCCCGCGAGGCGCGGCTTATAAGGGAGCGGGCCGGGCCGGGCAAGCCCGGTTCCTTTGGGGCAATCCTGCCTATATACAGCCTCGTCCTCTTAACGATTGACCGATTTTGGCCCGCGACGAGACCGATTTTTCCAAGGAAACCGCCCGGGTTGCGGCGGGTCGGCCCAAAAGCCGGTCGCTGGCCCCCCTGCGGGGCGTCCTGCCGTTCCTGACCCCCTACCGGGGCCGGATCGCCGTGGCCGCCGCCGCCCTGCTCTGTTCCTCCACCGCCACCCTGGTGCTGCCCATGCTGGCGGGCGGGCTGATCGACTCCCGGGGCCTGAGCCAGGCCCAGGCTCACGCCCTGACCGGCTTCTATTATGCCTTCGTGGTGGCGGCCGCGGCGCTGGCGCTGGCATCGGCCACCCGTTTCTACGCCGTCACCTGGCTGGGCGAGCGGGTGGTCGCCGATATCCGCAAGGCGGTGTTCGACAATGTGCTGGGCCTGTCGCCCCAGTTCTTTGAAGTCACCCGCACCGGCGAAGTGCTGTCGCGGCTCACCGCCGACACCACCCTGATCCAGACCGTGGTGGGCTCCTCGGCTTCGCTGGCGCTGCGCAACCTGGTGACGCTGACCGGCGGCCTGATCCTGATGTTCGTCACCAGCCTGAAACTGTCGCTGCTGGTGGTGGCCGCCATGGTGGTGGTGATGCTGCCCATGCTGGGATTCGGGCGCTGGGTGCGCAAACTTTCGCGCGCGAGCCAGGATTCGCTGGCCGACACCTCGGCGCGGGGCACCGAAACGCTCAACGCCGTCTCCACCGTGCAGGCCTTCACCCAGGAAGCGCATGAGCGGCAAGGCTTCGCCCGTTCTGTGGAACACGCCTTCACCTTCGCCAGGCGCCGCACCTTCGCCCGCGCCGTGCTGACGGCGGTGGCGATCTTCACCGCCTTTGCCGGATTGGCCACGGTGGGTCTGGTGGGGCTGCACGACATGATCGCCGGGCGGGTGACCGCCGGCCAGCTGGTGTCGTTCATCTTTTACGGCTTCTTGGTGGGCGGCGGCGTCGGCGCCCTGTCCGAAGTGTGGGGCGATCTGCAGCGCGCCGCCGGCGCCACCGAACGGCTGATGGAATTGCTCCATGAAGTACCGGTGATCCGCGCCCCGGCCAATCCCATGCGCCTGCAGCAGCGCCCGTCGGGCGCGGTGTCATTTGAAAACATCGAATTCCGCTATCCCACCCGGCCCGATACGGCAGCCTTGAACGGTTTTTCGCTCAAGGTGGCGGCGGGCGAGGCGGTGGCGCTGGTCGGTCCCAGCGGCGCGGGCAAATCCACCGTCTTCCAGCTGATGCTGCGTTTCTATGCGGCGCAGACAGGCGCCATCCGTTTCGACGGTGTCGACATCGCCGCGCTCGATCCCGTCGAGCTGCGCCGCCATATCGCCGTGGTGGCGCAGGACCCGATAATCTTCTCCGGCTCCATCGCCGCCAATATCGGCTATGGGCGCAGCGACGCGACCGCGGCGGAAATCCGCAGCGCCGCCGATGCCGCCGCCGCCACCGAATTCATCGACCGGCTGCCGCAGGGTTTCGAGACGCTGGTGGGCGAGCGCGGCATTACGCTTTCGGGCGGCCAGCGCCAGCGCATCGCCATCGCCCGCGCCATCCTGCGCGATGCGCCGCTGCTGCTGCTGGACGAAGCCACCAGCGCGCTGGACGCCGAGAATGAGCGGCTGGTGCAGACGGCGCTGGCCAACCTGATGGTGGGCCGCACCACTCTGGTCATCGCTCACCGTCTGGCCACCATCCAGCGCCTCAAGCGTATCGTGGTGATGGAGGAAGGCCGCATTGTCGCCGAAGGCAGCCATGCCGAGCTGGTGCAGGATGGCGGTCTTTATGCGCGCCTGGCGCGATTGCAGTTCAGCGAGGAACCCTGATGGCCAAGAAGCAGCAGCCTGTTTCCAAATCCCCGGCCCCGGTGCGGCCCAAGACCGACCGGCTGATGCGGGCGGTGATCCTGGCCTGGACGCTTGTGGGCGTGCTGGTGCTGATGACCCTGTTCAAGGTGGTGAAGTCGGCGGGACTGCTCAGCTTCGCCGGATCGGTTTCGCCCGGCGTCTGCCGCAGCATTCCCCTGGCCGGGCCTGGGGATCTGGCCTGGGAAGCCAAGACCGGTACGCTTTTCATCGCTGCCGCCAAGGAGGGCGCCCCCGCCGCCAGCGACGGCCTCTATGCCCTGACACCGGGCAAATCCGCGCCGGTGAAGCTGGCCGGCACGCCGCCCGACTTCCATCCCAGCGCGGTCGGCATCGGTTACAACGTCGATGGTTCGCCCAGCCTGACGGCGGTAAACCGTCACAAGGACGGCGCGGTTTCCATTGAAGTCTACAACGTTCTGTATGACGACAAGGGCGCCAGCCTCAGCTACCAGTCCTCGGTGGCGGGCGGGCTGGCGCGCCGCGCCGCCGGCATCGCCTCGCTGGGCAATGGCCGCTTCTACCTGGCGTCCAATCCCACCAGCAGCGAATTCATGGTCTGGGCCGACCGCTGGCTGCAATTGGGCCGCGCCGATGTGCTGTTCTTCAACGGCCAGCTTTTCCGTCCGGCGGTCAACGGGCTGTCCGATCCGTCCGCCGTGGCGATGTCGCCCGACGGCCAGCACATGTTCATCGCCGCGCGCGGCGAGCGCCGCCTGATCGCGCTCTCCCGCGACGCCTTCACCGGCACGCTGACGGAACAGGATTCGATTTCTTTGCCGATGCGGCCCGAACGGATCAGCGTCGATGCCGATGGCGGTGTCTGGGTGGCGGGGCCGACGCGCCTGCCGTCCCTGAGCGGCGCCTCCACCGTGGCTCGGGTGGTGATCGGCAGTGACGGCAAGCCGGTCAGCCAGGACACGGTCTATGCCGATGACGGGCAGGGCATCACCGCCGCCACCGCCGCGGTAAAGACCGGCGGGCATCTCTTCATCGGCTCGTCGCATGACGACAAGTTGCTGGATTGCGCGGTGAAATAAGAACGCGCGCGCCGCTTTCCTCGCGGGGCTGACGGGCGCGCGCCATGGAAAAAAGGCCGGTCTTGCGACCGGCCTTTTCGGAACGCCCCTTGGATGGGAGTATTACGCGACCTGCACGATCTCTTCGTTGCTGTTGGGATCGCGCAGCACATAGCCGCGGCCCCAGACGGTTTCGATATAGTTGGCGCCGTCGGTCGCGGCGGCCAGCTTCTTGCGCAGCTTGCAAATGAAGACGTCGACGATCTTGAGTTCGGGCTCGTCCATGCCGCCATAGAGATGGTTCAGGAACATCTCCTTGGTCAGGGTGGTGCCCTTGCGGAGCGAAAGCAGCTCCAGCATCTGGTATTCCTTGCCCGTCAGATGAACGCGGGCGCTGTCGACTTCCACGGTCTTGGCATCGAGATTGACCACCAGCTTGCCGGTGGTGATGACCGACTGGCTGTGGCCCTTGGAGCGGCGGACCACGGCCTGGATGCGCGCGACCAGTTCGTCCTTGTGGAAGGGCTTGGTCATATAGTCGTCGGCGCCGAAGCCCAGCGCCTTGACCTTGGCTTCGACGATGGCGTTGCCGGACAGGATCATCACCGGCGTCTGCACCTTGGCGGTGCGCAGCGCCTTCAGCACCTCGAAGCCGCTCATGTCGGGCAGCTGCAGGTCCAGCACCACAATGTCGTAATCATAGAGTTTGCCCAGGTCGATGCCTTCCTCGCCCAGGTCGGTGGTGTAAACGTTGAGGCCTTCGCTGCGCAGCATCAGCTCGATGCTCCGCGCCATGGCGCTGTCGTCTTCAATCAGCAATACGCGCATGTCAGGCCCCTCTATTAACGTGCGGACCGCCATCGGCACCCGCCGACAGGGTTAATTGGTTTTCAGACGTTAAGGCGCAAATGGTTAACAGCAGCTTTAACCTCTGCCGAAACCTTCAGTCCCCGCTCACCCCCCTTAAGAGGAGCTTCCCAGCGGGAACTTTCCGGCCCTGATTCGGCAGGGGGCAGTTTACTGCTGCCGGGGGCCTGGAAATAAACTGGAGATTCAATTTGTTAAGTTTACCGGGGCTTAAATTCTTGGGCCCAGTATGGGCGCACTGGGGCGAAGAAATGCCCCTTTGAAGGCCCCGGAGCGCGAAATTGCTCCAAAATTCGGGAATTTCATGCGCGCCCTGCTCAAAGATATCGAGGCTGTTCCCCTGCTCACCCGCTTTGGCCGGGTGGCGCGGATCGAGGGCCTGGCGGTGGAAGTCAGCGGCGCCCTGGGGGCGGTGCGGCTGGGCGGCCAGGTCAACCTAAGTGTCGGGCCAAACAAGACAATTTCCTGTGAAGTGGTCGGCTTCCGCGATGGCCGGGCCCTGGTCATGCCGCTGGGGCCGCTGGAAGGCATCACCCTGGGCGCCCGCGCCGATTTCGAGGATCAGCCGGCGGCGATCCGCCCGTCCTCTGCGTGGCTGGGCCGGGTGGTTGACGGCTTCGGCCTTGCCATGGACGGCAAGGGGCCACTGCCGCAGGGCATGCAATCCTATCCGCTGAAGGCGCCGCCGCCGCTGGCGACGCGCCGCGCCCGGGTCGGTGGCAAGCTCGACATGGGCGTGCGCGCCATGAATACCTTCACCACCCTGTGCAAGGGCCAGCGCATGGGCATCTTCGCCGGCTCCGGCGTCGGCAAGTCCACGCTGATGGCCATGCTGGCGCGCAACACCAACGCCGACGCCATTGTCATCGGTCTGATCGGCGAACGTGGCCGCGAAGTGAAGGAATTCATCGAGGACGATCTGGGCGAAGAAGGCCTGGCCCGTTCCGTCGTTGTTGCCGCCACGTCTGATGAAGCGCCGCTGGTGCGCCGCCAGGCCGCCTATGTCGCCATGGCGGTGGCCGAAAAGCTGCGCAATGACGGGCTCAATGTTCTGCTGCTGATGGATTCGGTGACCCGCTTCGCCATGGCCCAGCGCGAGATCGGCCTGTCCGCCGGCGAGCCGCCCGCCAGCAAGGGTTATACCCCCACCGTCTTCGCCGAACTGCCGCGGCTTCTTGAACGGGCCGGCCCGGGCCTGCACGAAGGGGCCGGCTCCATCACCGCCCTGTTTACCGTGCTGGTGGAAGGCGATGATCATAATGAACCGGTTTCGGACGCCGTGCGCGGCATCCTGGACGGCCATATCGTGCTGGAACGTGCCATTGCGGAACGGGGGCGCTTTCCCGCCATCAACGTCCTCAAGAGCGTTTCGCGCGCCATGCCGGGCTGCAATACGCCGGAAGAACAGGGGCTTATCCAGCAGGCGCGGGGGCCCATGACGATCTATGAAGACATGGCCGAACTGATCCGGCTGGGCGCCTACAAGGCTGGCACGAATCCTGAAGTGGATCATGCCGTGAAGCTGTATCCGCAGATCGAAGCCTTCCTCACCCAGAGCAAGGACGAAGTGACGGATCTGGCAACCGGATATCAGTCGCTGTCTGCCATTCTCGACAGCGAAAGGAGAGCGTGATGAACCGCACCGACACGCTGCTGCGCCTGAAGCGCTTTCGCGTCGACGAGATGAAGCGCCGCATGGCTTCGATCGAGACGATGAAGAGCGACCTGGAAAAGAAGTTGACCGACCTGGATGACAATGTCGCGCGCGAAAAGCAGCGCGCCGGCGATTCCGACATCGGCCGCCTGGCGTTTCCCTCCTTCCTCAAGTCGATCGAAAGCCGCCGCGAGAATCTGCGCACCACGCTCAAGGACATCGAGAAGGAATATGCGGCGGCCCAGCTCGACCTGACCAACGCCTTCCAGGATCTCAAGAGCCTGGAATTCGCCACCGAACAGCAGGCCAAGCGCCTGGCCGAAATCCAGACCCGCCGCCAGCAGGCCCGCATGGACGAAATGGCCATGGTGCGCCACCTGCGCAAGCATTCATTGCGCAGCGCATAACCGGGGCGCTTGCCTTTTGTCGGCTGGACGTCGTCGCGTATGCTCGCGTGCCAATGCACGCTCCGCGCGACGCTCCTGGCCAGCGAACAAAATTCTGCGCACCCTTTTTGCGCTATCCTCAGTGAATCAACCTCGCCTCAGCGGCGCTGAGCAACACCAAGACGCCCGCGCCGCGCGCGAAGCACAGGCTTTTGTGCTCCCGATTCCGGCGTTCCCTTCTCGGAAACGGGCAAACGCCCGATGTGGCAAAAAAATCGCAGAAACGGGGACTGGGCGCCTCCCAACGGGCGGGTGCGATTCTTGCTCCGGGGAAAAGCCGCTAGATTTGCGCGGCTGAGTCGGGGTCTTTAATAGAGGGAATGGGGGGGGCATGTCGTTTTCTGAAACCATTTCGCCCTTTTTCGGGCGCTGCGCCTTTGTCTGGTTCTACGCCAGCGCCGCGATGAACATCGTCACCGACTGGCCCAGTGTCGTTGCCCGGCTGGAGGCGCACCATGTTCCGCTCGCCCCGGCGCTGCTGCTGGTGGCGCTGATCCTGATCTTCCTGGGCTGTATTTCGCTGTTCTTCGGCTATAACACCCGCCATGGGGCGGTGCTGCTGTTCGGCCTCACCATCGAGGCGGCCGTGGCCCTGCATCCCTTCTGGCAGATGGGTGCGGATGCGCGCGCCGCCGAATTCGAGATTTTCGCCCGTGTGTACGCCGTCAGAGCCTATGAGACAGAAAAGGGGTTTTAGCTAAGGGATGAATTTGGTCTCATCGCCCTGAGAAAGGACGACCGATGAGAACGAAATCCCCAAGTCCCAAAACGCCTGCAGAGCG
>Ga0316218_1001873_pt1 | contig 21295 bp, 19 predicted proteins | sample TBH18003metaG_FD_203634 | JGI IMG/M metagenome (GOLD analysis project Ga0316218, IMG submission 203634) | Freshwater microbial communities from Trout Bog Lake, Wisconsin, USA - TBH18003 | ecosystem: Environmental > Aquatic > Freshwater > Lake > Hypolimnion/Profundal zone | place: USA: Wisconsin...
CGATGGCCTTACCGCGCCCGGCCATTTTCCATACCACGCTATATTTCGCGGGTTGTCCGATATTTCAAATGTCAGTACCTCCTCTATTGCATAAAGGATCACAGAGGTATCTTTTACAAAGAGAAGGTTTATAGTGTAGATATCATCATTGAGCAGGTCGCGTGGTATCGTCAGCACGCTGGTGTAATGTTTATCTTTTTTCAACTGCTCCGATGCGGTAGCAACATTAAAAACACATACGCCCGATGTGGTGTAGAGCAGCAGGCTCAGGTTGATTTTGCCATCCGGCACATGATTGATGAATTCAAACTTCACCTTCAGCTCGGTGCTTATCGTTATCGGGTCGGCTGCGTTTTGCAGGTTTGGTATTACCTCCGCGCTGATGAGTGTTACATGCTCATTGCCGGGTGCTTCAGGTATATCCCACCTGCGCTCCAGGCAATTGGATATTTCCTTGCTCAGATAGGTGTTGATCACTTTATCGGTGCGGCCCATATCTGCCAGCGCACCCTGCTTCAGGTATATGGCTGTCTTGCACAGGCTTTGTACAGCCTGCATATTATGGCTTACAAAAATGATAGTGCGCCCATGGCTGGCCACATCGCCCATTTTGCCAAGGCATTTTTTCTGAAACTCTGCATCGCCTACTGCAAGCACCTCATCTACGATCAGTATTTCGGGCTCCAGGTGTGCTGCCACTGCAAATGCCAGTCGTACATACATGCCCGATGAATATCTTTTTACGGGTGTATCAATATACAAGGCCACTCCGGCAAAGTCCACGATCTCATCAAACTTGCTGGTGATCTCTTTCTTCGTCATGCCCAGTATGGCCCCGTTCATGTAAATGTTTTCCCTGCCCGTAAGTTCGGGATGGAAGCCTGTGCCTACTTCCAGCAACGATGCTATGCGTCCCTTTATTTTTATAGATCCTTCGTACGGGCTCGTGACCCTCGAAAGCAGTTTTAATAAGGTTGATTTCCCTGCGCCGTTGCGGCCTATGATGCCCAGCGTTTCTCCCTGCCGCACATCAAAGTTCACATCCTTCAAAGCCCACGCATAATCGCCTGCTGCTTTTTTCGTGCGGTCATTTACTGCGCCTATCTTTTGGTAGGGGTCTTCCTGCCCGCGCATCCCTGCCCACCATCGTTTCAGGTCGTGGCTCAGCGTGCCCGTACCCACCTGGCCCAGCCGGTATAGTTTCGAAACATGTTCAGCCTTGATGACGATGTTGCTCATTGTACAGGTGTGGCATACCTCTGAGGTGTGCCGCACCTTAGAGACTGCGAAATTACAATTATTCTTCAGGAAGTACGCTAATCCAGCTTAGGTGGAACCCAGCCCAGGTCGGTAAATTTTTTACGGCGGAGCAGGAAGTAATCCCATACTATGCTACGCTGGTATATACCGGCCTCATTTCTTGTTACGATCAGTTTTTTATTCTCTCGCCTGCGGCGCAGCCACTTGCCTATACTGCCGTAGAAATGGAAATGCGCTTTCATTATGGTATAGGTCTGCTTTAAGTTGCCGGTAAACAGCAATCGCATGCCCGCTACGCCATCCAGCAGCAGCCTGTATGGGAACAACCACAGCAGCTTTGCGCCTTTCTCATTTTTAACAAGCAATATCAGGTTATTGCGAAAGTTATAATAGAGCTTTTGCGGACTGCCATAGCTGATCACGCTGCCCCCCACATGGTACACCAGCGACTTGGCGATGTAGCCTATTTTGTAGCCCGTATTCTTCAAGCGCCAGCACAGGTCTATCTCTTCCATGTGCGCGTATAGCTCATTGTCCAGTCCGCCTACTTTGTGGTAAAGGTCAGCCCGCACCATAAAGCAGCCACCCGATGCCCAGAATACCTCTATATTATCATTGTACTGGCCACTGTCTTTTTCTATATCAAAGAAGATGCGCCCGCGGCAAAACATGTAGCCGTATTTATCCATAAAGCCGCCGCCTGCGCCAGCATACTCAAAGCATTCTTTATCGCGCCAGTAGCGGATCTTGGGTTGGCAGGCCGCCAGCATCTCATCGCGCTCCATAGCCTCGTGCAGCGGTGGATACCAGCCTTCTGTTACTTCAAAGTCGGCGCTCAGCAGCACATAGTATTTCGCTTTGATCTGCTTCAGCGCTTCGTAATAGCCATTGGCAAAGCCATTATTTATGCCGATCTGGATGGTCTGTATGGATGGGAAATTGGTTTGTACGTATTGCAGCGTATCGTCTGTAGACGCATTGTCCACAACGATCACTTCATAACCTGTATGGGCTTCTTCTACTATTTTAGGCAAAAAGAGTTCATGCCACTTAGTGCCGTTGTAACTGAGTATTACAACAGCAGTATCCTTATGGCATTCTATCATAACAGGGTGGTACTAAAAGGCTTATTTATACTTTGGTTCGTAGAGCGTGTTATCAGGCACAGTGATGTTATCATTCTTCTGAAACTTGTGCTCATATAGGTTGTAACAACCCGACCACGCAAATATGAAAAAGCCAAAAAAGCTCAATAAAAACAAAAAGCGCGATGCAGACGGCTTATTCAGCGCTATATCGTTGTCATTATCCAGTTCTGTAACGTGGTTGTGGTGTTGATTGTCCATGAATTGTTAATTTCCTTCGCAAAAATAGTAGTAATTCCTTCAAAATCATAATATTTTTACCTTTCCTTCGTTAACCGTTAGGGAAAATGCCATGCGTCAATATTTGAATTGGAAGACATATTTATCGTTAATAGCCCTGCTTATAGTGGGCGCATCGCTCTATTATACCAGCCAGCTGGCCGAAAAACTGGCCCTGGAGGAAAAAAAAAAGGTTGAAGAAGTGGCCAACGCCATCAAAACCCTCAGCAATCCGAACATATCCAACCTGCAGGAAACCACCTTTGCCAGCAACATCATCACCCAGAATAACACCATACCCCTCATCATCACCGATGAAAAAGGCGGTATCATAGACACTAAGAACCTGGATACGGTGCACTCCTTGGTTCCGGTAAAGAACCTGGTAACAGAGAAATTGCAGGAATTTAAGAAAGCCCACAAGCCCATTGAGGCCGATTATGGCACGGGCAAAAATTATATTTATTACGGCGAGTCTTACCTGCTCATACAGCTCAGGTACTTCCCTTATGTGCAGCTCACCATTATTGTATTGTTCCTTATAGTGGTGCTGCTGGCGCTGAGTGCGGCCAACCGAAGCCTGCAAAACCAGGTGTGGGTAGGCCTCTCCAAAGAAACAGCGCACCAGTTGGGTACCCCCCTCAGCTCCATCGAGGCATGGCTGGAACTGCTGCGCGAAGAAGCGCCTGAAAGTGAAGCAGTAGTGGAGATGCAGAAAGACCTGGACCGCCTGAAGCTGGTTGCAGACCGCTTCAGCAAAGTAGGCAGTGCGCCGCAGTTGGAAGAAGAGAACCTCATTACCCGGCTCGAAGGTATAGTGGGCTATATGCAGAAACGCTCGCCCAGCAAGGTGTTCATCACCCTGCACACCAAAGAAAGCGAAGTGCCGGTAAACATCAGTGGCCCCTTGTTCGACTGGGTGATGGAAAACCTCATCCGAAATGCGCTGGATGCCATGGGCGGCACAGGTAAGATAGATATTACCGTTACCAACCAGCCGCAGCAGGTGTGGGTAGATGTACAGGATAGTGGCAAGGGCATACCTGCCTACCAGGTAAAGCGGGTATTCACGCCCGGCTTTACCACCAAGAAGCGTGGCTGGGGCCTCGGCCTGTCCCTTTCCCGTCGCATAGTGGAGAAATACCACCACGGCTCTATATTCGTCAAACAATCTGAGTTGGGCAAGGGAACCACCTTCCGTATTATTTTAAGAAGATAAATAAGCTGCTTTTCGATCTCACCAATTAACCCTTTAACTTTTCACCTTTTTAACTATCTTTGCCGTCCTCAAATGCGGCGATGGCGAAATTGGTAGACGCACTACTTTGAGGTGGTAGCGCCTTTAACGGGCATGGGAGTTCGAATCTCCTTTGCCGCACATTTGATACGAAACCCGCTTTATGCGGGTTTTGTTGTGTTTGAAAGGATATGTTTTTGCAATTCTCAATTTCTCAGTTTGTCAATCTTTTGCAATTCTTTTATCCTGATGTAGGATAAATAGTTTTTCCAATCATCTTCAGTTAGTTCCGGAGCTATTCTCTCGAACAGAAAGGCAGTGCTATCCCTGTATTTTAACCATGTGCGCTGCACCATAACAACGTCATGGTCTGTAATTTCCATAAAACCTCCTTTTATCGGTTCAGTTTTGAGCCTGTTTATTACTTTCTGGTAGACGATATTTAGCTCTTTGTCATAATTCTTTTCTTTGCTCAATTTCGGCCTGTAACCATTGTTGATCTTTTTAACCAAATCCAGGTAAGCCGCTTTTTGTGCGTCTGCAGACTCATTAGACCATGCAACATACCCACTCCCATCATTACCTTCTTCCTGGAATGCCTTCGATTCGAAAAAATTATCTGCGGCCTTGTATGCTTGAGGCAGTAAGATTCCGGCATCGTTCTTCAATTGTTCTGCTAATTTTTTGATCACGTTCTGATATTTCTTTTCAGCTGCTATTGATTCCTTCTGTGAGCAATAAGCAAGGCCTATACCACTGGTTACGTAAGTGCAAGGATTAAAAACGAGGATCGAATCTTTTTTCCATGCCCAATAACAATCTGCAACAGCGTATTGAACTTCTGCAGGTACTTGCCCTCCTTTGCAAACCAGTTGTAGCACCAGTTTCGGGTTCGGTTTGCCGAAGCGGCCATTGTGTGATGCTTCTGCCGCCAGCTCCCAAATACCATAATCTTCAACAGTATCCTCTTTCGTGATCTTATATTTTTCGATAAATTCTTTTGTGTCAAGTTGACCGGCTTCCATACATTCTCGAACAGTTGCCAGGTCAGCTGCTTCATTATATATTTCCATGAGGGGGTTAGCTTTCTTCGCTTCTGTGTATATCTGATATGCCAATTCAGGATTAGCCACTGTCAAGCTATTAGCCCGGAAGAGCAATGCTTCCATTATTTCTGAGGTTGCCTTCGCGTGTCCTTTTCTCGCTGCTGCACTATAGTGCGCAATACGTTGCTCGTCCGTCAGTACATATTTATAAGCCAACGCGTAGTGTGCGTCTGCATTACCCATTTCGGCAGCTTTCTGATACCATATTTTTGCAATATCGTTATTGCCTGCATCATATGCAGTGTTAGCCATTTTAAGATAATAGGTGTCCGTTTGAGCATAAGTATGTACACTCAGAAACAAAATAAGGATCACCTGTGCTACTCTACTCATCAATTAGGTATTTACAAGGATAAAGATACATTAACAGGTATTGGGAAGTGACTATATTCGAATCTCCTTTGCCACACATTTGGTACCAAACCCGCTTTATGCGGGTTTTCGTGTTAAGGCACAATCTGTTGCAGAATTCGCTTTGAAACCTGACTTGGGAAATAAATCCCCGTGAAATCATCAGGCAAGACTAAAACAGCTAAATGCTTTTTACTATATTCGCTTAATATTTCCATCAGTACACATCAAAACAAAGGCTTAGTATTATGAAAAAGACAATATTCTTATTTGCCTTTTTGTTCGCCACCATCCATGGTTTTTGCCAGGATGAGCCGAACATACAGATGGCTTTTGTGAAGGGCGGTAACTTTTTCATGGGCTGCGATGACAAAAAGTACCTCGGTGAAGAATACCAGAACGAGCGCCCGCTGCACCGTGTAAATGTGAGCAGCTTTTCCATCAGCAAGTACGAGATAACGATGGGCCAGTGGCGCAGTATAATGGGCGTGAAGCCGCCTGCATACGATGATATAGACTACAGCAACAAGGACTGCGACAACTGCCCGGTGGTAAAAGTAAGCTGGAATGATGTGCAGGAATTCATCAAGCGCCTCAATGCTAAGTTCCCCGACAGGCACTACAGGCTCCCCACCGAAACGGAGTGGGAATATGCCGCGCGTGGTGGCAAGTACAGCAAAAAATACAAATACAGCGGCGGCGATAAGTTGAGCGAGGTGGCCTGGTACGGTAAATCCAATGGCGCTACCCACCCGGTAGGGCAGAAGCAGGCTAACGAGCTGGCCATATTTGATATGTGTGGCAATGCGATGGAGTGGGTCAACGACTGGTATGCCGATGATTATTACAGCAAAACGATAGACGAGATCAACCCCAAAGGCCCTGAAACAGGCACCAAGCGTGTAGCCCGTGGCGGCTCTTACTTCGATGATGAGGCCATATGCCGCACCACCTACCGCAGCCGCTTTGCGCCGACAACCCGCCAGTGGAACCTCGGTTTCCGCCTGGCCATGGATAGCCAGTAACATTAATGGAACACAACAAGGTACATATCACATACCCCTTCAGGGGTTATAGCTTTGTAGAAACCTGCCCCAAAAAGCGCTCGCACCCGTAGCGGGTGCAACAATTTGCGCAGGATAATAGATACTCATGTAAAATATGGAGTCATTGAGCCATCGGGGCAACATCGCATAATTCCCATCATTTATTACCACACCATTGAGTCATTGAGCCATTCAGCAATTGAGCCATTATTAGCCTATCTTTGAGCCAGTTTTCTGAACATGAATGAATCCAAACCGGGTCGCCTTAAAGTATGGGCCCCGCTTTTCTTCTCGATAGTGATGGTGGCCGGTATGTTGCTGGGCTACAACATGCGCGACTCCCTGCGCAAGACCGATCCCCGGAAAGAACGCCTCGACAAGATACTCGACCTCATCAACGAAAAATATGTGGATACCGTCAACGGTAGCCTCATGTACAAAGATGCCATATCGGGCATACTCAAATCTCTCGATCCGCATACTGTATTCATACCCGCTGAAGACCTGCAGGGCATCAATGATGATATGGAGGGTGAGTTTTCCGGTATAGGCGTTGAGTTCTCTGTGGTGCATGATACGATAGCTGTGGTAGCAGTTATAGATAACGGCCCTGCACAACATGCAGGCATATCTGTTGGCGATCAATTGCTCAAAGTTAACGACTCGTCGGTCGCAGGTATCCATATCACTTCAGAGCGCATCATACACCTGCTCAAAGGCAAGCAAGGAAGTAACGTATCTGTTACTGTAAAGCAGCTTGCAGGCACCATAAAGCAGACCTCTATCACCCGCGACCTGATACCCACCTACAGTGTAGAAGCCAGCCTGATGCTGGATGCCAGCACAGGCTTCATTAAAATAAACCGTTTCTCTGCCACCACTTACGATGAGTTTAAAGCAGCCCTTAAAAAGCTGCAATCCGTGGGCGCAAAGCAGCTGATCATAGACCTGCGCGATAATCCCGGTGGCTACCTCGACCAGGCTTCATCCATTGCAGATGAACTGCTGAACAACGACAAGCTGGTAGTCTATACCAAGGGCCTGCACACGCCCAAAACAGAATACCGTGCAGGCGCAAAAGGCTCTTTTGAAGAGGGCCGCCTGGCCATACTTGTTGACGAAGGCTCTGCCTCTGCCAGCGAAATACTCTCCGGCGCTATACAGGACTGGGACAGGGGGATGATCATAGGCCGCCGCACATTTGGCAAGGGCCTGGTGCAGGAGCAGTACGACCTGCCCGATGGCTCTGCCCTGCGCCTCACCGTTGCTAAGTACTATACACCATCTGGCCGCTGCATACAGCGATCTTTCGCCGGTGGTAAGGAAGCCTATATGGACGACTACGAAAAGCGCCTGGAAGGCGGCGAACTCACCGGCACCGACAGCTTTAAAGTGGCCGACACCACTAAGTATTATACCGGCAAGCATCGCATCGTATATGGCGGCGGCGGCATAAAGCCCGATGTGTATGTACCCTACGACACCATGCGCCTCTCCTCCGCACTCGTTACTATGATCTACAGCGAAGATCTTAAAAATACCATCTGGGAATATTTCATCCACAACAAAGCAGCACTCAATTATAAGACTGTCGCCGACTTTGCCTCATCGTTCGATGCACAGCAGCAAATAGCAGACAACTATCTCGCATTGCTCACCCCCGAAGCCCGTGCAAAAGCCGAGCGCGCACTTGCAGCGCCTATCAGCAGGCAATACTTCGACCTGCAGATAAAATCGCAACTGGCCCGCTACCTGTTTCGCGACAACGGTTACTTTACCATCAGCCTCAAAGACGATGACGTAGCCCAAAAAGCGCTACAGATCCTCAATAGCGACAGCTACTCAAAGATATTGGGGAATTGAGTCCATCCACCGTATAGCATTCACATCAGTGGCATTAGCACAAAAGGTGCTGCGGCCATTGGTCAGCATCCAGTAAGGGCACTGTATGGTGCGCTGGTAGTTGAGCAGCTGGTGCAGCGTATGCTCTGTAATGTCCACCTCAGGCGCTTTGCACTCTACCAGCATCCATGGTTTATGGTCGCGGCCATAGATCACAATATCAAAGCGCTTGGTCATATCCCCCACCTTTATCGCCTTCTCCACAGCCATCAGCGCCGCAGGGTATTGCAGCGACACCAGGTACCCGATCATATACTGCCGCACATGCTCCTCCGGTGTAAGGACCACCCACTTTTTACGGATAGCATCAAACACAGACGTTTTACCATCTGCATTGCGCAGCTTTAATTCTATTGTAGAAAAGTCTATAGAGATCATTGCAGAACCTCAAAAATAGGCTGTTTTGAACAAATGCAACGCCTTAGTTGGTCTTAGTGAGATTATCGAAACACGACCAACCTCGCGCAGGACAGAAACTGTGTAACTACCCGCCTGGCAGTGAGCTTGTCGAACTAGGAGGGGACGATGTTACAAAACGGCGAAGCAATCTTTGTAACATCAGGGGTGGTTAGGCTCGCGCAGTGCAGGTAGCTCATTCGTACGGCACGTAGTTCATTCGACATCACCCTCTCCTTTGGAGAGGGCCGGGGAGATGTCTCACCAATTCCCGCCGGTGTTGGTGTTCCTCACCAACGGCCTCGCACAGGACAGGTAGCCCAACCAAACTTTCCCGGAACAAGGTCCCGCCTTTATTGCGGGAGGGCGGGGTCTTCTCCCGCAATCCCCAAAACCACCACACCAAATTAACACCCACATTTATCCGAAACGCATTAACTTTAATCTATGAAAACAAAGCAGGAAATAGTAGAGAACTGGCTGCCCAGGTACACCGGGCAGGAGCTCAAAGATTTTGGGGAGTACATACTGCTCTGCAACTTCAGCAACTATGTAGCCCTCTTTGCCGATATGCACAAAGTACCTGTAGTGGGCCTCGATAAGCCCATGCAGTGTGCCACAGCCGAGAATATCACCATTATCAATTTTGGTATGGGCAGTCCCACCGCAGCTACTATGATGGACTTGCTCTCTGCTATATCACCCAAAGCTGTATTGTTCCTGGGCAAGTGCGGCGGCCTTAAAAAGAACAATAATGTAGGCGACCTGATATTGCCTATCGCAGCCATCAGGGGTGATGGTACCAGCAACGATTACTTTCCGCCCGAGGTGCCTGCCCTGCCATCCTTTGCGCTGCAAAAGGCCATATCCACCACCATCCGCGATCACGCCCGCGACTATTGGACAGGCACTGTATACACCACCAACCGCCGCGTATGGGAGCACGACGATGATTTTAAAACCTACCTGCGCAAGATACGTGTGATGGCTATAGACATGGAAACAGCTACCATATTCACTACAGGCTTTTTTAACCAGATACCCACCGGCGCATTGCTGCTCGTATCAGACCAGCCCATGGTGCCCGAAGGTGTAAAGACCGCCAGCAAAGACCTGGAGGTAACACAGAAATTTGTGCATACCCATTTACAGATAGGTATAGCATCCCTCAAGCAGCTCATCAACGAGGGCCTCACCGTTAAGCACCTGCGCTTTTAATGGCCGATGCTAACCCGATATTATCCGTAAGCGGACTGCATATTACCTTTGCGGGCGCACAGCCATTCACTGCTGTCCATAATATTTCATTCAACATACACAGTGGCAAAACGCTGGCCATAGTGGGCGAAAGCGGCTCCGGAAAGTCGCTCACTGCGCTGGCTGTTATGGGCTTGCTGCCTGCCGCTGCTTCGTTGCAGGGGGCTATTACATTACATACCGCTACTACAACTGCTTCGTTGCAACAACACTACCCGCAACGCATACGGGGTAAGGAGATCGGCATGGTGTTCCAGGAGCCAATGAGTTCGCTCAATCCGGTGATGTGCGTGGGCAAACAGCTCAAAGAAGCCATCCTCACGCATCAGCATATAACAGGTGATGCCGCAAAACAACTGGCTATAGACTGGCTGGGCAAAGTGCAACTACCGCAGCCCGATAATATATATAAGCGCTATCCGCACCAATTATCGGGTGGCCAAAAACAGCGAGTAATGATAGCAATGGCCATGTGCAACCACCCCGCACTGCTGATAGCCGATGAACCCACCACCGCGCTCGATGTAACCGTTCAGCAGGAGATCATCCGCCTCATGCACTACCTGCAAACACAGCATGGTACTGCCATGATATTCATTACCCACGACCTGGGCCTCGCCGCCACCATAGCAGATGATGTGCTGGTGATGTACAAAGGCGAGGCCATGGAATATGGCCCGGTAATTGAAGTGCTCAGTAACCCGCAAAGCGCCTACACGAAGGCCCTGCTGCAGTGCCGCCCATCGGCAGCGCAAAAGGGAGAACGGCTACCCATAGTGGCAGATATTTTAAACCCCGGCAGCGCCACACCACATATACCGCAGAAAGAAGTGCCTATAGGCGATACACTACTATCTGCGAACAACCTCAAAGTATGGTTCCCGCAGGAGCAAAATATATTCGGTATCCCGCGCTCTTACTTCAAAGCGGTAGATGGTGTTTCCTTCGACTTGCGCAAAGGCGAAATACTGGGGCTGGTAGGTGAGAGTGGCTGTGGTAAAAGTACCCTAAGCCGTGGCCTCATGGGCCTGGTGCCGGTGCATGAGGGCGCTATACAATATCGCGGCCAAAACCTCGCGACGCTCAGCAGCAAAGAGTGGCGCCCCGTCCGCAAGCGGATACAGATGATCTTCCAGGATCCATACTCCTCCCTCAATCCGCGAATAACGATTGGCGATATGCTCACCGAGCCGTTGAGGATACATGGCATAGCCGCAGGCAGCGCGCTGGTGCAGGAGGCTAAAAGGCTGCTCGACCTTGTGCAACTGCCATCTACAGCGTTGAATAAATATCCACACGAATTTTCCGGTGGCCAGCGGCAGCGCATAGGCATAGCCCGCGCACTGGCCCCCCGACCCGAGATACTGATATGCGATGAAAGCGTGTCCGCGCTCGATGTGAGCATACAGGCACAAGTACTCAACCTGCTCAAAGACCTGCAATCAGAGTTCAGCCTCACCTACCTCTTCATTGCCCACGACCTCGCAGTAGTACACTACATCAGCGACCGGGTCATGGTCATGCAGTCCGGCATCATCGTAGAGTCCGGCACCGCCGACCAGGTCCTCAAACACCCAACAGATGATTATACCAAACGATTGATTGCGGCGATAGTGTGAGCTTTCTCAAATAACTGAGTTGGCCCAATGCTTTATTAAAACATGGATAAGTAGGTGTCATGGTGAGCCTAGTCGAACCATGACACCGTTGAGTGCGACTCATTCAATCACATTCCACTACATTCCCCACATTCCATCACATCTAAATAGCCTTCCCCTTCCACCTTCCGCTCCGCAAATACAGGGTAGACCCTATAAGCAGCGTAGTCCAGTACACAAACTCCGATCCCCAGCAGATGTACAGCGGGCTGTGCCACAGCCTGATGATGAAGAAACAATACAGCAGGTAAGTACCTACGCAACTCATTTCCATAGTCAGGTTCACTACTGTATTGCCCGTGCCTACAACGCCGTTAAATACTACTGTACTCAGCGACATGATAAGCGTAGCCACCACGATAACGTGCAGGCTGGGTATGGCAAACTGTATCAGTGACATGTCCTCAGAATAGATAGACAAAAACTCGCGGGAGAAAATGAGCAGCAGCCCGCAGATAACAATGGCATACAGCAGGCTTAGCTTACATATTTTGATGATCAGCGCCACCACCTCTTTTTGCCGCCCCTGGCCTATGATATTGCTCACCATAGTGTTGCAGGTGGTAGCCAGCGCCCACGTGCCTACGCCCACTATACCAAAGATATTGCGCAGCACCTGCGATGCCGCCAGCGACTGTGGCCCCAGGTGCTCAATGAATATAAAGAAGATAAGCCACCCGCCTATGCTGAACATGAACTGCACAATAAGCGGGGAGGCCACCTTTAGTGTACGCTGCGACAGCTCCATATCAAACTGGCGAAAGCTGAGGCGATACTCGCGGTACAGCTTCTTGCTGAAGAAGATGCCCACCATAGTGCCGCAATAAAATACCTCAGAGATTACAGACGATACCGCCGCGCCATTGAAGCCCATATGCGGCATGCCACCCTTGCCAAAGATGAGCAGGTAATCAAGAACTATATTCGCCAAAGTCGCCACTACCGACCCGTAGATGAGCAACTTGGTACGCCCTATGGCTATAAAGAACGCGCTGAACAGTTGCGTGACCATAAGGAAAGGCAGCCCCCACACCCGCACATAAATGAACGATACACTGAGCTGAAAATTATCTGCACTATCCAGCGAGTAGCCAAATAGCACCGGAGCCAGCCACAGCGTAAGCAGCATAAGCCCCAGCGAGAACAGCACCGCCAGCATAGTGCCGTTGGTGAGCAGTTGCGCCAGCCCCTGCTTATCGCCCTCGCCAGCGCGCCGCGCCATCTGTATCTGCATACCGCTGCTCAGTCCATAGCCTATCATCGCCAGTATCAGGAAGAACACACCCACAATGCCGTTTACCCCCAGCTCCCTTGTGCCTAAGCGGCCAAGAAACAATGTATTCGTAAAGAAATTGAGTTGCGGTATCAGTAGCGCCAGCGATATAGGCGCTGCAAGCATAATGATCTGTTTATTGGTAGCAGCTACTCCTAATTGGTTATTGGGTGAGGGTTGGTTCAATGTGTATTAGTATAATTGGCGGCAAAGGTAGGATGTTATTTGCTACATATAAGGCGCTGTTATTGTACTATAAGGGGTTAATATTAGCACGGTATATTCCCCATTTCTTAAAGTTCATAATGCTTCGTGTCCGATGCCTTCGAAATCATCATTAACCTCTTTCAGGTCAGCAAGAAATAATGGGTCTTTTGCGGCCAGTTTCATCATAGCCATTTTATCCTCTGTAGCAGTAGCCTTATCATCAATAGTCACGAGCACTTGCTTATTACGGAATGCAGGTGGTAGTGTGATCACAAGGTTAGCATCTGTTGCTTTATATAGCTGGCTATAAGTCATAAAATATTTCTATTACAAAAATAGTGAATTCCGCAAACATATACGCTTTAAATTCGTAAAGAAATTGAGTTGCGGTATCAATAGCGCCAGCGATATAGGCGCCGCAAGCATAATGATCTGTTTATTGGTAGCAGCTACTCCTAATTGGTTATCGGGTGAGGGTTGGTTCAATGTGTGGGGTTATGCGAGTGCAAATTTATTGTATAAAGAGCAGATTGCTTCGTTACTAAGTAAGAGGAGATTTTAATAATTGTTTTTTCTAATTGCTTCCTTTTCTAAAAATGCCAATACCTTTTCTTTCCCTACGTGGTCATCGGAAGGCACGGCAACGTATTTAAAACACTTTTTATCATCGTCAATTGTGGCTATCATTTCGTTGTCTATAAATACTTCTTTACCTCTTTTATATAATGTACATTCTATTGAAGATATGAGCCTGAGAGAAGAGTCTACGGTAGAGGGTGATATTGCGACATTCAATCCAACCTTCTCGGTATATTTAGTTTTGACACTAGGGTAGTGAATGCCAGCTTTTCCGAAATCGATCATCATTTCGGAAAAAATTGCAGAAATCATGTAATTATAGTCCTTTGCTTCATCTTTAATTTCTTTTGCAAATTCATTTGAAAAAAATGTCAATATTGCAGTGCTTTTTTCTGATAATTCTGAGCCAAGTTTGTGTATTTCGGTTAGAAAATTTTTATTTACTTCTTTTTCGTGAGTACCATCGATCATAAAATCATTGTGGAAATACATAGCGCATAGACTCATTGTGTTTGTTACTTGCCAACGGCTGAAAGTTATGGGTTCATCTCCATCTATATCATTTTTTAGTAGTTCAGAAGTTTCAAGACATGCAACTAGTCGAATGTCATCTATATTACGTGGTTGCGCAGATTTTAGATGATTCCTTTTTAGAGGACATGCGTAAAACATAGTATTAATAGGTGTACTTGCTCTTTGATATTTAGTATTCAGTTTTTCCGGGAGATAGGATAAATCTTTGCGACAAATATAGCTTTCGCCATCTTCATTACGTCTTGCTCGAATTAGTTCATCACCCAAATATAATCCTTCGCATGAAATAGGAAATGTTCCTAATTTATTAATTAATGCTTTGATTTCTTTATTGGGATAGCTCTTCAGAGATAATTGTTGTAATAAGTTCAATATTTTTAAGTGTGAGATCATAACGCATTAATGTAGGTTATTTTATCGCCAGCTAGTATTTAGTTTTATAAGTACCAGTAAAACAAATGTTAGATCCATGATAAAAAGAACACTCTGATTCTTTTACTGAAATTTTATCATCATGAAAGGTAAATGTTAGAGAGCATAAATTCTTATCCTGATAAACACTAGAGTCTGATTTAATAACTCTAGCTAATCCATCTATATTACCATCATAGCCTTTTGTATTTCGAACGGTAATCCTAAATTTGAAATTATCATTGGTTGTTTCATAAATAGTCAATACACCATACTCTACTCCACAATCATTTTCATTTTCTATCTCAAAACTTCCTGTTTGTATGTGAACTGAAGTGTCATTTTGAGATTTTACTTTTGATGTTTTATCAATGATTGTCGTGTCAGCTTTTTTTTGAAGAGTATTTACGTCTGGTATTTCAGCGAGATAATCTTCTGTGTTAACTTGCTTCGGAGTGATTTTTTTAATTGGATCTTCAGCATTTAATTTATCCACCTTAGAATAATGGGTTGAATACAGAATTAAGGAAGCAATAAGGAATATGCCTAAAAATAATAAAACATTGAGAAGGCGTTTTGAATTACTCCCTTTTCGAATACTATTCTGTTTTAGTTTCTTTTTTAGCCCGTTGACCTCTTCGGCATGTCGCTTTTCATTTTGTTTTATTTTTTCGTTGTATGCGTTCTCTCTTCGCTTTATTTCATCTTCAAAATCTTTCCTAACTTTATTTTCATAACTACTGCTATTCTGAGAATAGGATTTAAAATTGGCGTTATTAACGTTAGTGTCATAAATTATTTTCTTATTAACGTTAGATAGTATTTCGTAGGCCTCTTGTATTTCTTTAAACCTATTTTCGAAAAACTGATCGCCATCGTTTTTATCAGGATGGAATTTAAGAGATAGTTTTCTATAGGCATGTTTTATTTGCTCTATAGTTGCATTTCTATCAATTCCTAGTATATAATAGTAATCTTTCAATTCGCAGATGGTTTATTCAACAAAATAATGTCTTTTTTACCAACCCTTCGATGCATTTTAATAGCTTGTCCATCCGTCCCCAATAATATTTTTACTACATTTACCCTAAAATAAGGAAGCTATTCCCACGGGCGTACACAAGTATGGCGGCAAATAACAATAATATATTCGAACAGGTATGGAATGTGCGCGAGGATGAGTCTGTCACGTCGGGCGTGGCTATGGTCATTTGTGTGCTGTTGCAGCGGGGTATGCTGGCTGCCGGGTTTGGGCTTAATAAGGAGCTGCTCACTATGCACTATACCGGCTACAATAAGAACAAGCCCGTGTGGGAGATCAATTTCTTTGAGCACCTCTTCGGGCAGGAGCCTTTGCTGGCAGTGCGCGAGAAGGTAAAGGGCGTATTCATCTGCAACAATAAGCAACTTGTAATACCCGATGCCCTGTACGAAGAAAATGCCGCCAAAGAATGGCTGAAACGCCTGCACTTCATAGAGCGCAAAGACGTTATAGACACCTATAACCTGGACGACGACAAGGCGAAGTATGTAATGGGCCTGCCTGTATACATTTCTGAACTGATCAAGATCAATTTTAAGAAGGCGACAGTGCTGCCTATGCCTATATACCAGTTCCGCAATGCCAATAAGCAAAGCCTGTACCTGCAATGCTGCCTTACCGGCGAGCAGGTATGCGCCACACTGCACAACTACAGCCAGCTGCTGTGGCACAAGGTATTTGACTACAACACCGCCGAGGACATAGCTTTCGAGATACGGCAGCTGTGCCAGGAGAACAACATATCGCCCTCCAAAATATCGCTGCGGTGCAATGCCGTAAGCGCGGCTGAGTACGATGTGGTGTGCGACCTCTCGCAGTACTTTCCCGGCATCAGGGGGGGCAACGGGCGCAACATAGCTACCCGCTGGGATCCTGCCATTTTCCTGGCACAACAACTGTTCACATGCGTATCGTAGGAGGTGAGTTTGGTGGAAGGCGCTTCAACCCGCCCGCCCGTATACCCGCCCGCCCTACCACAGAGCTGGCCAAAGAAGCCCTCTTCAATATGCTGGCCAATAGCATAGACCTCGATGGCATCCGCGCGCTCGATCTGTTTGGCGGCACAGGGAGCATCAGCTACGAACTGGCCTCGCATGGCGCAGCACACATCACCACCGTGGAGCGCGACCCTACTTCCGTAGACTTCATTAAAAAAACCGCAGAGGCCCTGCATATACAAGACCGGCTACAAATCATCCGTGGCGATGTATTCAAATACCTGAAGCAATGCACTGATAAGTTCGACCTCATCTTTGCAGATCCTCCCTATGCGCTCGCTAATATGGATGAGGTGCCGCAGCTCGTCTTCGGGCAGCAGCTGCTACAACCCGGTGGCCTCTTCATCATGGAGCATACCACGAGCAATGATTACCGGCAGCATCCGCACTTTCAGCGCATGAAGAATTACGGAATGACAATCTTTACTTTTTTTCATCAACCAACCGCATGATATATGGAACGTATCTGTTTATTCCCCGGCACATTTGATCCCGTTACACTCGGCCATATAGATATCATAGAGCGGGCAGTCAACCTGTTCGATAAACTGGTCATCGGCATCGGCACCAACTCCTCCAAGCAGCCCATGTTCAGTGTAGAGCAGCGCACCGGCTGGATACAGGAGATATTTAAGAACGACCCGCGCATAGTGGTCACCGGCTACGAGGGCCTTACGGTTGATTACTGCCACAAAATAGGCGCCAACTACATATTGCGTGGCATCCGCTATATCAGCGACTTTGAATACGAAAAGGCCATTGCCGATATGAACCGTATGCTGGCCACAGACATAGAAACTATCTTCCTCACCTGCTCGCCGCTATACTCCACCATATCATCAACCTTGGTGCGCGATGTCATCCGCAACGGCGGCAACGCATCCATGTTCATGCCCAAGGAGGTGAAGTTTTAGTGAGCTTTACTCGCACAAAAAAGCCGCTGCACCATGCAACGGCTTTCAAAATATAATAGAAAGGTACGTTTACATTTTCCAATCGTCAACGCTGGTGTTGTCGTTGAGGGCTACTATTTCTGATACTTCGGGAGCAGTATGCGCTATCTCCGAAACGTCTGAAATTTCTGAAACCTCACCTTCCGCATTCACCATCGAATGAGATTCCACGTTGGGGCGCTCTTCGTTTTCCTGGTCGTGCTTAAAGGCATCAAAATCAAAATCCGGCATCAGGTCGGTCTTCACATAATTTATGGTCTCTGCAAGGCCAGCCAGGAATTTATTGAAATCTTCTTTGTACAAAAACATTTTATGGCGATCGTAGCCATTATCATCCGCGCGTTTTTTGCTTTCCGTTATCGTGATGAAATAATCGCTACCACGAGTGGAGCGCACGTCAAAAAAGTAAGTCCTTCTTTTGCCTGCTTTTACCCGCTTGCTGTAGATGCTCTCATTGTGCTGCTCCCCACGGTTATCTCCAAAATTTTTGTTTTCGTACGCCACGATCCTTTGTTTTAGTTCATTTAATGAGACAAATTTAATTAAAGAACCGAAGTATCCAAATTAAATCCAATCAATTATGTCCTGTTTATCAGTAATAATGGTCTTTTCAGGGATTTGGTCATACCGCTGAGGTCAGGCCACTACAAAATGGTATCCATGGCCTTTGAGGGTCACTATCTCTATGCCGTCGGCGCCTGCAAAATAGCCCCTAATCTTGCGGATGTACACATCCAGGTTGCGCGAGTTGAAGAAAGAATCATCGCCCCACACCTGTTGCAGCAACTCGCGGCGGTCTATGGCATTATTGGTATTGGCGCACAGTATGGCTATGATCTGCGATTCGCGGTTAGATAGCTTAATGACCTTTTGCGGCGTGTGCAGCTCAAACCTGCCGGGGTAAAATTTGTATTCCTTCAGTATCACCTCATCCGGCAATGCCTGCGATGCCGGTTCGCGGTTCATCAGCATCAGTTGGTTCTCTATGCGCACTATCAGTTCTTCCATACTGAAGGGCTTTTTTACATAGTCCGTACCGCCCGATGAGAAGCCTTTTACAATATCATTGGGCTGTGTTTTCGCAGTGAGAAAGATGATAGGTATCTGCGGATGGGCATGGCGTATATGGGTGCCTATCGCAAAGCCATCTACATCTGGCAGCATTACATCCAGCAGGCAAATATCCGGCGTAAAGGCGCTGATATGCTCCATGATGCGGTTGCCGTCTTTTTTGTGCAGTACCTCGTAGCCCTTCAGCTCCAGCGTATCTTTTACAATGCGCGAGAGATACACCTCATCCTCTATGTACAGCACTTTTTTTTTCATAAATACAATCTAATCCCTCCCGCTGAAGAAGCGGGACTTTGTTCCGGGGAATTATTTAATAAAACCCCAAACTCGCTTTAAGGTTTTGACTTTTAACTCTTGACTTTGACTTAAAACGTAAGTGTAAACATACATCCGCCAGCCGCCACATTGTTTACATTGATGCTGCCGTTGTGCAGGCGCATGACCTGCGCGGCATAGCTGAGGCCCAGGCCATATCCCTTGGTATTGTGCCGGTTGCCCGTAGGCACCCTAAAGAATTTCTCAAATACCTTTTCCTTATACTCCTCCGGTATGCCGGGGCCGTTATCGGTAAGGGCCAGCTGCACCGTGCCATTATGTGCCGCCAGTGCTATATTGATGTGTACATGAGGCCCGCCATACTTCAGGCTGTTGTCTATCAGGTTGATGAGAACGCCTTGTGTGTGCAGCCTGTCTATATGTGCTTCAAAGAGTGTCCCCGTGCAGTCCAGGCGCACCTGCGCGCCGTGCTGCTCTATGCGCAGCTGTATGGAGGCGATCACATCCTGCACCAGTTTTCGCATATCGCACCGTTCGCGTTGCAGGTATATCTTACCCGTTTCCATCAGCGATGTGTTCAGTACGCGGGTGGCCATCAGCTCCAGCCTGTCCATCTCTGATGTGGCCATGCCCAGGTACTCGCGGCCACGGGTGGGATCATCTATAATGTTGAAGTTATTGAGCGCTTCCAATGCCACTTTCACAGTTGCTATCGGGGTCTTCAGCTCGTGTGACATATTGCTGATGAAGTCGTCCTTCAGTTGCCCCAGCTTTATCTGTGCCTTCAGGCTGTTGTAGGTAATAACAAAGGCCGTGGCTGTGAGCGTGAGCAATATGAGCGCGAAGAAGAGATCGGGCAGCAGCTTGCCGAAGAGGTACCACCAATAGTTATTAACTATAACGCCATTGGCATTGGTAAAGAAATTGCTGCGGATGAAAATGATATTGGCCTTCTTGTTGCTGTCCTCATTATTGATCCACTGCGCGTTAAAGTTCCAGCCGTTGTGCCGCATCTCATTCACAAACATTTCGTTGAATACAATGGTATCCATCCTGAACAGCTTCTGGTTATCTTCATTAGATATGTTTACCCCCGCCAGTATATGATGTATGCCCTGCTGCGATAGCTGCACATGCTGGCTGTCGCCCTCGTATTGGTTGGGTGCAGGTGTTGCAGCCGCAACTACAGTTTTCCCCAGCCCTGGTGCTACATGGGTAGTGATCAGCGAATCCTGTATGCGCTGCTGCACATCTGTGAACAGGTCTGTAAGGTTTTGCTTCAACTGCGCCTGCTTATCATTATACTGGCTCAACAGCCACTGGAAGGTGAACATGAGCAGCAGCACCTGGCAAAAGACCATGAGCCCCTTTATGCGTTGTAGCTTTATTTTCTTTGTAGCAGGCAATGTGAGAAATAATTATATCCAAATATAGCAAGCTATACCACTCCTTGTATCACTTTTAACCTTATTTAACACAGGGAAGGAGCAGTTAGTCGTTAGTATTTAGTTGTTGGTCGTTGGTAGATAGTAGATAGTTGCGAATGGGCAATCTGAAACTGTTTGTGAGTGGTTTGCGTGGTAGTGTGCAATTTTTGTTGGGATTTTATTTTTGTTGGTTGTTTTTAGAGTTTTGTATTGGTTATCAATGATTTAAGTGTTTTGTGGTTGAGATTTTTGCTACATTCTTGCGCACTTTTGCACTAGTGGTGCGCAAGAAAACCCCTGTGCGTTGTACTGAAATAAGTATACGTTGGTTAGATAATCCTGCTTTTTGTTTGCTGAACGATAAACCATAACGAATAAGTTAAACACAAAGGGCACTAAGCAAAGGCACCAAGTACATCAAGCCCAGTTTTGGTCTTTTATGACCTAAAGGTCGGATGGAAAATTGATAGTTGGAAACCGGGTTTTTATGACAGCGCGCTTTCCGCGCTGTCATAGACACGGGCGGTGCTGTCATGGATCTTTTTTTGGTCGTAACGGGTTGACGGGTAGGGCGATATATGTTATGGGTTGTGTGGGATTTTGGAAAGTGTTTTTTTTGTGCGGGAACGAAGGATGTTGCCTGGAATAACGCTCCAAAATCGGGACAAAGTTTGTCTGAACTATGATCAGAACTGATTTGGATGAAAACTATGATTTCTCTTGCTACTTGCTCTGCGCGAACCGAAGAGTCTCCCGCAGAAAAAGTGGGAAGACTCTTCGGGGACACAAAAGGCGGAAGATGATGCTGTGTTGCGTACTTATTCGCCAGTCAGGAGACTGGCTACCAGCAAGGACGTAGGTCGGAGCCTACGCCCAACTATCTATTTTTTGAAAGACTACGGGTAACGTGGGGGCTGGTTTTGAGAACTACTATTTCATAAAGTACA
>Ga0316218_1001880_pt1 | contig 21254 bp, 18 predicted proteins | sample TBH18003metaG_FD_203634 | JGI IMG/M metagenome (GOLD analysis project Ga0316218, IMG submission 203634) | Freshwater microbial communities from Trout Bog Lake, Wisconsin, USA - TBH18003 | ecosystem: Environmental > Aquatic > Freshwater > Lake > Hypolimnion/Profundal zone | place: USA: Wisconsin...
TTCCTTTTGATTTCTCATAGGGGTCACTTTCAAATTCCTATAAAGTTTTGGAAACCAAGTTTGAAATTATTCTTTATAGAAATAGCAAGCGTCAACTAAAAAGTAAAGGACGGACAAGGGACATTCTCTTGAGTTCATTGGGTCCTTTGAAAGCATCCCATTCTTCCTTTTGATTTCTCACAAGGGTCACTTTCAAATTCCTATAAAGTTTTCTAAACCAAGTTTGAAATTATTCTAGACCTTCAAGGGACATTCTGTATGCGCCCTTCACTTCGTAGGGGCGCTCTCTTCAGTCCATCGGGTCCATTGAAAGCATCGTGGTTCTTCCTTTTGATTTCTCACAGGGGGTCACTTTCAATTCCTATAAAGTTTTGTAAACCAAGTTTGAAATTATTCTTTATAGAAATAGCTAGCGCCCTGAAAACTAAAAGACGGACAAGGGACATTCTATATGCGCCCTTCACTTCGTAGGGGCGCTCTCATGAGTTCATCAGGTCCATTAAAAGCTATAGAATGTATCTCACTTTTGACAGACTTTTGAATTCCTGTCAAGATGGCCAAAACTATTTTGAAATTATTTTTATAGAAATAGCCAGCACCCTAAAAGGACGGACATTGCTGCAGTCTTTTCTATTTTGAAAATACATAGGAAATATAAATTGTGCATGATGTATTACAAGACCCTGACAGCGGTGCCAAGGTCCAGCCGATTCATGATGCCCTCACTTATACCCTGCTTGATTGGCAGGAACGACTTGAAGAACACCATACTGTCGGGTATCAACATGTCGGTATTTTGGCGCATGACCAAGATCTTCTTTCCAGGAGTCTTGTGAAAGCGCCGGACAAGGTTGTACTCGACGCAATCGCGAATGGGAAACTTGGGGCACTTGATGTTGTGGTTCAGGATGATGGCAAGAGCGTACTTGCTCTGGTTGTCGCTATCAAATGTAAACCAGTAATAGTTGCACATTTTTCACTGTATGTTTAATTTTTTCTTTTTATAGTTCTCTTGCTTTCCAGTAAAACTACACGAATCAACTTTTCGCAATTAGGCTTTGAACAGCCTTGACCAACATGGCAACAATAGGGTTGTACTCGACAATCCTAAAGTCGGTCACTTGCGTTCCTATGACGAATACAGTCTGAGCCGCATTGGGTATCAGTCCTTGCTCGATCAAGACCATCTTGCCATACATGCCCAGAACCTTGACTGTGAAAACAGTGCTAGGTCCAATTCCCGGCCCTTTGAGTTTCAATAGATCTCCAGCCCTGATCATGTCAACAGGTGTCGACTCGTCAAACGCGAGCAGCGGCAGGCACGTGTTAGCATCCCACACGATCCGCGCATCATTCAAAATGTTGGGAATAAACTCGGTTACTTTCTTCACACACTCGGGAAATACACTCTCCAGTTGTTGAGCCACAAACCCCGTCTTGCGCTCTACCCCATGGCTTGTCACGTCCTGATAGGCGTACGAGCACACGTTGATCCCCGCAATGACCGCGCACGCCTCTGTCCCGCTCATGTTGGAAAACCCCTTTTTGATGCGCTCGTCCGAGGACACTGCCACATTGGCCGCCATGATGTTGCCACTGAACGCCGCCGACATGCCACCCACAGTCACGCTCGCCACCTGTAGAGGATAAAGGGGCGCCGCAGTGCCCACACCAATATTAGAGGTTATAACAAGACTGTCCACAAACGTCGTCGTATTGGGAGGAGCCGCCACAAGTCCCACGTTGCCAATCACAAGCCCATCCGAGGTAATGATGGAGCCGGTGACATCAAGTGCCGCCACAGGATTGCTGGATCCGATGCCGACGTTACCATTGCTTGTCACATACATGGCATTACTTGTGCCATTTGTTGCGAATACGAGCGAGTTGCCAGTGGTAGACACAACACCAGTGCTGATGTATGGGACTGCTACCGAGATTGCGCCTGCTGTGAGGCCTGTGAGATCGACTCCGTTCAAACTAACCATTCCTGTAACTGTTAGATTGGAAAAGGTCGAGTTGCTACCTATCACATTTGTCGCTACCATGTTGGAAGAGGACATGTTTGACGCATTCATGTTGCCACCTGTGAACATGTTGGCCCATAGGTTGGATGAACTCACGTTGCTTCCCGTCAACACAGGACAAACAATATTTGAAGAATAAATATTACTAGCCCGATATACAAACGCTGTAATATTTGACCCTGTCACGTTGGATCCAGTAAATACCGTTACTACCGCATTGGAAGATACCAAGTTGGACGAGTATACGGTGAACGCTGTCACATTAGAAGAGTACACGTTTGAGGCTGTCACACTGCTCCCTGTAAATGATGTTGCCACCAAGTTGGAAGTGTACATGTTGCTACCTGTAAAAACTGCCGCCACTATATTTGATGCATACAAGTTGCTTCCTATAAACGTGGTACATGCAACATTGGATGTAATCACGTTGCTACCCACATACACCACACTAGTTATATTTGACGAATAAATATTGCTTCCTGTAACAACCGACGAGTAAATTCGCCCCACATTCATATTTGATGCGAAAAAGTTGCTCCCTGTAAACGTGGTACTCGTTATGTTGTTGCTCACAATATTGGATAGATCTACATTTGAAACGACCACACTGCTACCCGGTGCATTGCTGTTGAAATAACTTGTTATATTGCACCCGTTGAGAAAGAGCTGGCCTGTCACGGTAACATTTGATGCTGTTATGTTGGACGCTGTTTGTGTGCCCACTACCACAGTGCCCTTGATCGTAATGTTGCTCGTGAAAATGTTACAAGTTGTAGTATTTATTCCATCAAAATATGACCCTCCTGCCCCCCCAATAGTGATGTTGCTTGTATTGACCGACGTGGTATTCACACCCCTCGTTCCCACAATGGGGTCAATGCTTGTAAAAGGCGTGTTAAAAGCTAGTGATGAGACGGTGTTCGATGTCACCTTGGTCGATCCCACAGTTAGCACAGTGGTTGTTATGCCTGTTGCACCACTGACATCCAATGACAATGTTGATATACCATTAGAGCCCAATGTGGTTGTCGTCCCCACGATGATATTGCTCGTACGGACTCCAGTGGCGTCGAGCGAGGTAGACATGATGGTAGCGCCATTTGTGTCGATTGTATTCTTTCCTGACACTCCAACGGAAATCAAATCGGTGTAGACATTGTGCGCAGTGACTCCATTCGAATTTAAAAGTGTAGAACCACTATTAATTGATACACTATTTGTATATAGATTGCTAGCATGCACAACAGGGGTATAAATTCCGCTATTATCGATCGTGGTGGTGCTCGCATTCAACGCATTTGTGACTATACCAGTTGTGCTAATCGCTGTCGCATTGCTATGCACGTGAATCGAGTCAAAAGTACCCGAATTTATGGTAGCCGATAGTGTTTGTATACCATTGACGTCAATGGTAGTGTTGGAGGTGCGAAAAGCGGTAGATGTGACACCGGATACATTCACACTAGTCGTGCCCATACAAAACGTGGCATTTGAAGACACTATATTAGAGGTAGTTAGACCCGATGCATCAAGTATATTCGCACCCACTTTGACAGAATTAGCAATAACCCCTAGTGCGTCAAACGTGTTTGTCCCTATTATCACACCGTTTGCAGTCAGTGTTGTGTTGCCCACTTTTACACCCGTTGCATCCAGTGTATTTGACCCCACTTTCACACAAGTTGCAGTTAGACCTGAAGTGTCCAATGTATTTGACCCCACTTTCACACCTGTTGCAGTTAGACCTGACACATCCAGTGTATTTGACCCCACTTTCACACTATTGGAATCAAGAGTAACAATACCGATTTTTAGACTAGAAGCATTAAATGTATTTGTCCCTACTCTCACTGCATTTGCAGTCATACCTGTAGCATCAAACGTGTTGGTCCCTGCCGTAACTGCTACCGTGTTCAACCCCGTGTAATCAAATATATTAGTCCCTGTCTTGATTGACAAGGCAGTCAAACCCGAAGCATCAAATGTGTTGGTCCCTGTTTTTACCGACATGGCTGTCAGACCGGAAATGTCAAGTGTATTGGGCCCTGACTTTACAGAAATCGCATCGAGACCTGTAGCGTCAAATACATTGGCTCCCGTATTGACAGATGTCGCGGTCAAACCCGAAGCATCAAATGTGTTGGTCCCTGTTTTTACCGACATGGCTGTCAGACCGGAAATGTCAAGTGTATTAGGTCCTGACTTGACCGACGCCGTGGTAAGACCTGTTGCATCGAACGTGTTGGACCCCGTCTTGACTGACAAGGTTGTCAATCCATTGGAGTCAATGGTAGTTGTACCGGTCTTGACAGACGCCGCAGTAAGACCCGTAGCATCAAACGTGCTGGATCCCGTCTTGACAGAAAGCACCGTCAGGCCTGTTGCATCAAATACGTTGGTCCCTGTTTTGACTGCAAGTGTGGTCAGACCCGTGGCATCAAACGTGTTGGATCCTGTCTTGACAGATGTCGCAATCAGACCATTTGAATCTAGAATAGTTGTGCCGGTCTTGACCCATGTAGTAGTTAGACCTGTAACATCAAATATATTTGAACCTGTTTTTACAGACATGACCGTAATACCTGTAGCATCAAATGTGTTGGTACCTGCTTTCACAGATGCCGTAGTCAATCCGGTGGAATCTAGCACTGTGTTTGCTCCCATCTTGACAGACGTCGTTGTCAGACCTGTCGAGTCAAGGGTGTTGCTCCCCATTTTTAAGCCCGTGGCATCTAGGGTCGTCCCCAACACAACAAGGTTGCTGGAAATCAAATGTGAAATCTCACACTTTTCCGCACGCATATTGAAAGCTGTCAAGTTGCACGTTGTAAAACTCGCCCTTTGAGCAGTGAAAACGTCGGCGACATTGGAGCCATTCAAAATGAGATTTCCCTGAACGGTGGCATTTGAAGACAAGACGTTTGCAGCAGTGACAGTGCCCGGAACACTCAGGGTTTGCACAGTAGCGGAAACCGTGCTCACATTGTTGGCGCTCAAATTAGAGATGCTGGCATTGTTGGCAACATTAAAGTACGTCGTATTAACATTGATCGTGTTTCCATCGATCGACATTTTGCTCGCCTGGGGAGGCTGCGTTTGTTGGCCAAATAGGATGCGGGATGACGATGAATACAACAACAGATCCGCTTCGCTTGCATCACTAAATGTGTCGTGATTAGAAGAGGCCAATATGAAGGCGCTGTATGGGGCCATGAGTCTATTACATTTATACACGAGAATAATGGAACAATAAAATTAGCAAAAAATATCCCTATGCGGCTAAAGCCTTGACCGCATTAAACAACATCATGAAAAGGTAATCCTTGTCAACCGTCTTGCACGACGTCAATGGCCCATAGACGAAGATCGTGTTGCCCATGGTGAGCGGCACACCTACTTTGATAAAGACTGCATTCTTTTTTTCCGTGATTTTCAAGAGCGCCACATCTTTACGTTTGCCCCCAATAAAAATCCTCAAATATTTCTCATTGTACAAGTCCCCAACAACACCGGGATCCAGCCCATATAGTGCAATCTTTCCGCGTGATGTGACCCGACCCTGTTTGCAGATGCTCGGGACAAATCCGCGGGTCTCGTGCACAATCTCGGGCATGAGTTCGGCAACCTCTTGGGCAATTACCCCCTTTTGTTTCGCCCCGCCGTCCTTCCAGCAATAGTTATGGATCTTGATCCGCTTGAGCATTTCGAGGTCCCTCGTAGCATCTGCCATCTGGATCTGCTTTTTAATCTTGCGATCCGACAGCGAAAAGTATCCCTCGGCAGTGACAGTCCCGTTGACCGTCATTCTCTTATGGACCGTGACCATGTTGGGATCTATGACCACCGAGTCGTTCATGTTGAAAGAATTTGAAAGATATGATTGGAAAAAGGGGACAGTGCTGTCCAAACTCTTGAACAGGATTGCATGATTGACCGAAATGTTGCCATTGACAGTGAGCCGCTCCAAAGGCAGTTTCGTTCCAATGGCCAAGGATTCAGGAATGTAACAATTCGCCTTTCCTAGGGTCGTGATGAGGCTTTTTTTGAATGGCGCCACATAGACGTAGCTCCCAACGGACGCGCTCAAATCTACATCGAGGTTCATGGTGGAAGAGTTTCCAGTAGCATATACGCTCTTTAGGCTCACGATGCCTGTCCCCGCCACATACAAGAAGCCACCCACGAAAATCGGGAGTTGTGAGCTTATCCCCATGGGGTCGCGGAACTCGTAGGTCCATTGGCCAATACTAACATCATGCACAGCGCTCATCAAGAACACGGGGTTTCCGATGAGTTGATAGGTCAGTGTGCCCATGGTGGAAAAGGCATAGCTGGTGTTGAGCGCTGACAGGTTCGCCACCACAAAGCCAGTTCCTGCGGGGTCCTTGTACATGTCGGTCACGTTGTAGGACACGGCGTTATTAAACGTGAGGCTGCACGCTGTGTTGATAGATTTATGCCATTCATTCACATATTCAGACAGTTTGCTATTCTTAATCAAGAGGCGAGAAAGCGGTTGCTCATCGGTGGCCATGACTCCTCCCACAGCATTGTAGTCCTCCATGGGCGGGGGGAAGACCACGTCCAAGAGGATGAGCTGCATGATCCATGTCGCGTTGGGAATGGGAAAGGGGGAGCCGTCGACCGTCTTCAAGAGGATCTGCGCTTGTGTCTTGCTCATCACAAACACGGATTCTAGACGGAGAAAGTTGGATATGGTCTGGTTGATCGAGAGCGCATAGTAGCAGCCCGCGGCCAAGTTGTTCATCTGGGACGCGTCAAAGAGATCGATGAGGAGGTTCATGGAGGCAGGGGTCGGTTGGCCGGATCCGGGCATCGTGTTGAACCATGCGACAACTTGTTCATCCCTGTTGCCAAAATTGAAATCCAAAAATAAGTAAATGTCAACGACTTGGTCGGGGACAAATGGACATCCCTCGCCGGCCACGATGCCAAAGTAGGGGTCGAGCTGAAATGTGTTGGCATTGACCACACTCACCACGTTGTACAACCTCCCATCTATTCGCAGTGACGTACTTGTTGTGATCTCGGACAAGCGTGTCATGAAATCAAATGATACCACGTATCCCTGCCCGTCGACGGACAAGATAGCGCTCGCCACCTGTATGCTCGGCAACATGGTTATCGGCTGCTTGATAGCGCTCGTGATAATCAGGTTGTTCTCGACAAGGCCGTCGGAGGTGATCAACAGATTACTTGTGCCCGCGACACTCTTGCCCGACCCTCCTATTGACCCATTCAATTTCATGGTGCCCAGGTCGACATAGGCCAAGTGGGTGGGTGCATCCACGTCGAGTGCGTAAAAGGGACTGGGGATCTTTTGAACCCCGACCGAGTTGTGGTACACGTAAATGGCAGCATTACTGACAGAGCCATTAGACATGGAGCCACCATTCGCACTGTTTCCTATGACAATATTGTTTGACAAAGATGACGTTCGCAACAACACATCCACCATTTTCGTATTGTTAAAATACTTGTTTACACCGCCGCCAGGTTCAAACCAACCGTACATGATGACTATCAACTTATTTTAACAAATTTTATAAAATTATTCGGTCGTGTCGGCGTCGAAAACCTTGTTGTAGATCGAGTTGAAATGAAGGCGGAAATCGTCCATCTTGATCTTGTGGTTCACTTTGAGCTGCTTTCCAATCAGGAACAACTCGTTTTCCTTATTGACCACGTAGTCGATCATTTCCAGATCGAGCCCGTTGAGCTGTGCTCCATAATACATCTCTTCGCTGTGCACACCCTCCAAGCTCATCTTGAGTGCATGTTGAGCAATGTCATTGGCGATCGTATCATCCACACATATTTTCCGGATGCCGTGCAAAGTCGGCGAGATTTTATAGATGAATTGTTTTGGGTGAATATAGATTTCCCTGACAAGTTGCGCGTCCAACATGTTCTTGAAAGCGTAGATTCTTTTAGGAGTTCCCAACACTCGAGAGTGGCTTTTAATGATATATGCGTCTGACATTACCTTGTTCACACAGAAAAATAAACAATAAAACAATAAACAACCGACCTTATAAATCAAAATGCTTCAATCAAAAATACAAAACAAATCGTCACCGAGGCTGAAATCAAAACTGTAAATATAAACGACATTGTACTCTTTTATGTCAAGTTGTACTCGCATCTTTAAATATTATGAAATCGTAAAAGGACATGGACAAGCTCTTTATAGGACTTGCAGTGGCAGCTGTGGTTATTATTATCGCTGTCATTTTGCAGATTGTTTGGCTCAGGGGCAAACTCGGTGCCTATCAAACGTCTAATCTCACGGCCCAGATGACACAATTGGTTTCCACACAAGCAACACAATCCACTACCCAGAGTAGTTTGCAACTCTATAGCATCATTGTCAATAATGGACTCACCGCACAACTCAATGACGAAACAAGCAAAGATTATAGCGACCTCTCGGATACGTTTCTACCACGATCATTCACTCTTCCCAATGTGTGCTCGGACAATGCCATGCATGTCCTTGACGTTTCGTGCAACAAGGGGTGCTTTGTTGTTATACAAGACAACACAGGAGCCCGTAATCTCATTAATGACATTGGTAAGAACAAGATCTTGTATATCGTCTGGAACTCGCAATACTACTTGATAGCTCACGACTCGTATGTCATGCAAACGTTCAACGCAGTGTATCCACAATATAGCAACAATCTTGTGATCGTCTTGTACACGGTGAATCCACCTGATGCCGTGGACAACATTCCCCTTCACACGTATTTACATGGTTGTAAAGTGCAGTTGGTGCCTTTTGCGGGGTCACTGTCGACCGATCTCGCTACAAATACTATGAACTTGACCTCGACACCGCTTACACCCTATCATGTGTTGGGTTTGATGCTATGACTTTGAATTAGATGACTCCCAGTTTTGACGCCAATACAAATATAACTATTAAAATAAAAAGCAGAATTAAAAAGCGTCCAAAATAATAAAAGTCGCTGAAGCATTTTATAATTGTAGAAAAGGGTAGGAATATAAATATCCACAGGCATATGAGCGCTCCGACTCCCGAAAGCACTTTTAAACAATAGTGAGTTTGTAAACTCTGATACAGCTTTTTGCCAGAATTGTAATAGTCATTAAAATTGGGCACTAGACTATACTTGTTATACATGGCATTGACATATAGCTTTTTGAAATCACAGTGTCCACCCGTTATAGCTATGCACTCTGTTCCGGGCGGGGCAGTATCTGGTGCAAGGCTATCTATGGGAACAGGCTCACTCGTTTTATCTGACATTTAACTATTGTGTTGTCAAAAAATTGTGAGCACGGGCCGTATATGCAGCCCTATTCTCTTGTGTAAGCTCCCGCCAAAGGGCTGCGATAGTGCGAACGTCTTTGCCAGGGTTCTCTCGCATGAATACGTGCATACCGTTGTGTTTTGTCTTTTTTACAACTACTTTTGGTTCAGTACTCTCGCTATCACTATTTTCAGAAGCTTCAACACACACTCGCTTGCTACTTCCTGCCTTGGTAGGAGCAGGTACAGTGGCCTCGATGCGTGTCCAATCCGCCTCATATCCCATCATCCACTCGATATAGTTCACATTAGGCACCCCGTGATGCATAATCTTTTCAGGAATATGACCAAGCTTGGCTTGTATTTCGGCCAGTGCCACTTTCGAGTTCATGAGCACTGTGGGCAGGTCGTGCAAACTACGTTCTGTCACAGTGGACGCATGGGTGATGCCACGCCTTGGAGTGGGATATGCGGCAAACTTGTGATCGCCCACCACGATTTCGGGACTCACTGCGGATGAAGGGCGTTGTAGCGATGCCTTTGGCAGACCCAGAAAGCGCCCCTTGTAAATCATTCCAGCTTCGGGATAGGGATAGTCCAAGAGCCCCGCATCCATGGTATATGAACCAAGGCACTCGACGATGCGCTCAATGTCCCCTGCGCGCTTCCAGAGTTCTAAAAACGCCTCGCGAACCACACACGGCACCACAGTATTACCCAGCGTATGGCAACGTGATATCCAGTTGGGGTCATAGCTAGCATCTTCAATGGGCGGCTTGAACGATACACGCGAGGGATATTCGGTGTTCCAGATTTTGGAACTCGGTGCACCTTTTACTTCACTTTCCCCTTCATTTACTTTGGCACTTTTTTCAGCTTCTGTTTCGATGTCAAGGGGAGGAACAACAACACCATTTTTGGTAGCCAGACAGAACCACCGATTGCGTTGGTGGGGAGCTCCCATGCTCGACGCAGATTTTAGGGTCCACTGCATATTAAAGTCGCGCTTTAGGAGCTCTTCCACCACTTCGCGCATGCCTAACTTTACAATATTTGAAACATTTTCCAAAAAGACGTATTTAATCGACGGGTTTTCATCGATCAATCGTATAACTTGATAAAAAAGACTAGACTGCTCGCCATGAACAATACCTTTTTGATTCCCGGCCGTGGACAGGTCTTGACACGGAAAGCCCGATGTTATCATGGTTGGCTTAAGGGCTCCTAGATGGAGCGTTTTTATGTCGCCATGGATGGGAGCACGGTCAATACGCCCCTCTCGCATACGAGTGGCTAATACTTGCTGACAATATTTATCATGATCGCAATAAAGAACAGTCTTGGTAATGCCTTGAAGAGCGAGGGATATACCGGCAAGCCCAGCGAAAAGATCACAACATTCCATTGTGACCTATATACATGAATAGTCGTCAATAAATTGTATGGTTTTTCCGCACTTGCCAAACCATCGGTAGGACAAAACTATATATGGAAATGCGCATATGTATTATTGTCGTATTTCAATATGAATTCTAAGGTGTGTCATACTTGTGGTTTTGAAAAGATGTTGGATGAATTTCATAAGAAAACATGTATTAAACAAGATGGTCTCTCAGCAAGGTGCAAGAAATGTAGCAATCAATTTTCCATAGAGTATGCTTCGACACTGAAAGGATGCATTCAGAGACTGTGTGGCTCTGCAAAAATTTCGGTCCAAAACAAGGTTGAATTCTGGGCGAGATGAAGCTGGCATTTATGACATATCACCCGACTATGTTGAAAAGTTGTGGAAAGATCAAGATGAGAAATGCTTTTATTCAGGTATACAAATGGTCACCTCTCAAAGTGATTGGAAAGTATCGTTAGAGCGGAAAAATCCCAGTTTGGGTTACATCAAAAACAACATTGCATTGTGTTGTTCCGAGTTGAACGGTAATGCCAAACAATGGACTCAGGACAAGGTGATAAATATGCTTGCAATATTGGAGCAAGATGTGATATATGTAGATGTCAATTTCGATCTTGTGAAAACTACGCAAAAAATACAAGAAAAAATCTTACATACCGTTGTTGACGATATCCACTATTACAAATGCAATTTGTGCCGTCAAACGAAATCTCGTGACATGTTCAATGCTACTGATGGTGGCTGCAAAGCTTGTTTGGGAATGAATGCAAAGATACGTCGAGATACACCTCGTGGTGCAATCAAACAATTGATATGTGCAGCAAGAGCTCACTCAAAACGGCGTGATACTATTGAGAGGTTTCGTGTCAAGCGAGACAATACTATGGATATTGATTTTGAGTTTCTTGTAGAATTATTTAGGCAGCAACGTGGAGTATGTGCATATAGTGGTATTCCGTTGACATTCGAAGCAAAGCAAGATTGGCAGATGTCATTGGAACGACTCGATCCGTTGAAAGGGTATACTCGGGATAACGTATGTCTTATTTGTCTAGAATTCAACACTGGTGACAGGACAGTCATGTATAAACACGGAGCTATTGGGAACAGTTCGTGGAATGCAGAAAAATTCAAACACTTTGTATACACTGCGAAAAATAAATATTGCATGCAACCCGACCACATGAATAAATGGAACTCTTGATCCGCACTGACATCTCAAAAAAGGAATAAATAAATTTTATAAAAAGACTCATACAAGAAAGTAAAATGGCGTCAAGCAAGTCCGAGGACAAGCTCGAAGTCGATGTGGTGTTCAAAGAGCTGCGCTCGAGGACCGTGTACAACGTCAACAGCGATGTCGAGCCCAACGTGTGGCTCGCACTCAAAGTGGTCGCAAGCGAAAGCCGCGAAAAAAGCCCCTGGATGGCCGCCCGCATGGCCTGTGTGTCCAAGAGCATCATATGCGAGCCTGTACCCGTGCCGTCCTACATCTATGTCATCGGCGACCTGGTGCAGTACGGCTACTTCAAGGGTGACAACACTACCGTGACTGTGTTGGACGCCGAGCACACCAACTTTTTGTTCATTCGGAAGCGCAAGTGGCTGCACGTGCACTTTTTCGACCACTACTTTAGCTGCTCGCTCACCAACCTAAAGACACAGTTGCTCAAGTTGGCCGACAAGCACCCCAAGCTCTTCGCCTCGCTGCAGATGCCGTTCATGAGTGTCATGGACTAGACTAAATATCCAATATTGAATTATCCATTTCTTCTTAAAAAGTGAAATAAGTAAATTGTTAGGTTTGCAGCTACACAATGGCCAACAACGAGATCAAAAGCACCTGCCTCATTTGTTGCGACGACAAGTGCAACGAGTTTATCGAGTGCTACCACTGCCACGAGGCATGCTGCTACACGTGCGCCGAGACGTTCATCTTGGACAAGCTCGCCGAGCCGTCCTGCATGCACTGCAGGAAGCCGTGGACCCGAGACTACATCTTGGCCAACTTTGACCGTCAGTTCATCAACAAGCAGTTCTTCCCCCACATTGGCAAGCTTGTCATGGAGCAGGAGAAGAACCTGTTGCCAGAGACCCAGCCCGAGGTGGCCGCGATCATCAAGATCAATGCCATCAAGGGCCAGGTGAAAGAGCTGCCTAGCAATGCCAAGCTCCGTGCTCAACTGCTCAAATTGGGCATGTCCAAGACAGAGATCGAGGGGGAGCTGCGTGGCAAGAACATGGCCCGTGCTGTCCTCCAAGAGAGGATGCGGGAACTCAAGTTAGAGACCATCACGTTTGTCCCAATTCGACTGTCTGGGACTAGCGAAAAGACTGTCAAGGTGTCTCTACCCAAGTTCAAGTGCTCGCAGGACGAGTGCCGCGGCTTTGTGGGCGAGGACTACAGCTGCGGCATCTGCTCGACGATGTACTGTGACAAGTGCCGGTGCATCTTGCACGAGGGCCGATGTGACAAGGACATGGTCAAGAGTGTCATGGCCATTGTGTCCGAGACAAGGCCGTGTCCCAAGTGCTACACCGCCATCTTCAAGGTGTCGGGCTGCGACCAGATGTTCTGCACAAGCTGCAACACCTCGTTCAGCTGGACCACAGGCGAGATCGAGACGACTTTGTTTCACAACCCCCACTACTACGAGTGGCTTGCCCAAAACGCGAATGGCGCCGAGATGAACACTGCCCAGCGCGAGAACCTGGCCTGCGGAGAGATCCCGGACCCCTATGCATTCACACGCTTGGTCCAGCACCTCGAGCTCGCCCGCTACCACGTGGCCATGCACCGCGAGCTGATCCACATCCGTGAGGTCGTCTTGCCCGAGTTTGCTGACAACAAAGTGCACGACAACTTTGACCTGCGGGTTTGCTACATGCTCAACAAGTTTGACGAGCAGACGTGGGCCCTGAAGCTCATGAACCGCGAGAAGAAGCGCATGAAGGTGCGGGCCTACCGCGAGCTCATGGAGACTTCGCTGGTCATTGTGACCGACCTGCTGCGCCAGATGCTCTATGACCCACATCCTGCTCATAGCTATGCCATGACGCTCAAGTACGGCCAGTTCTACAGGTTCCTGAACGAGGAGGCGATCAACATTGCCGACCTGCACGGAGGCAAGGTCCCCGGGGTGATCTCGAACATGGTGCACCTGTCCTACTACTAGACCAGCACACCCTTGTGTCGGCGTTTCCAAGGTGATCTTTGGATACATTGATTATTCAATTAAAAATCTGATTTGTATATTCATTTATACATTTCTTATTACAAAAGAAAACCATAACATTTTTTAATGGATTATCCATCTCATAAAAGAAATCTGTCCACTTTTGTCGCTAGTCTTCCAAGGACCAGAATTAAATTTATATATTCGAACAAAAAAGAAGTTCAAGTTGAAACCGAATTTCATTTGTATAAACTAAATGGTCGCGTCTATTACATTATAAATAGTGAAAAGCAAGGCGGTGTTTATGTTTTCAAAGAATCAAAACTGACATACTTGCTGGGCGTGTTTAGCACTACAAGACGTGATCCTATTATTTTGAGTGACATCAAATTTCAAGACAGTATTTTGAAAAAGAATATCAAGGAAGGCAAAAGATATGATGTAAATCATGGCGATCACATGACGTTTACCCTTGCTGGCATTCGAAGTCCGCCTAGTACGGTAGTAAAAGCTCACTTTACATATTACAATTACTTTATTGACGAATTTACATTTCCAAGGTACACAGAAGAATGCAATTTTACATTGCCTAGTTCTTTGAAAGACTTCAACAAGATCCATTGTGAAAATAATAATGGAACTATTATTCGACAAAAGACAATTGAAAATGAATTCCAGTCAATACACAAAAGAGCGATTGTCAAGGATCTATGTATACAAATACAAAAGTCAGATCATGTACCGCTTATAATGCGTGGGGGATATCGGCAAAACTACAAGAGTGTTCATTTTATGGCTGAACAATTCTACGACTTTGTATTTGAGACATTGTTGGACAAATTGTATCCATATTATGATTTCACGATGTTTTATGATGAATCCAACAAAATATCGAGTGATCACATTGTTCTCCTTGCATCGGATAATGAGGACAGTATATCCGTTTTGTATATTGATCCAGGCAGGTGTTTTAAAGCATGCTTTGCACACCACAACAGGGAAATCGCAACAAAACGGGAACTGGTCTATCTAGAAAAGTGGCAAGCATGTGCAAGTGCAATTATAAAAAAAACAATGGACAGTACAGTTTATAAATAAATTAAAGCGTGTTTATGAAATGGACCAAAAAAATCATACCTGAATTGTTACTTGGGCGGCGGCACAGGTCCAAAATTCATCGAGCTCCCCACGCATCCGCTATATCCGTGCGATCCATGATGGGTCAAGTGGGATACTAGGTCGAGCCATATTTCACCCCCGAGTGATCGCCAGCGTTTGCAAAACGTCCAGTCCTCGCTCAGGTACATTTTATTTTCATCAATCAGTGTGTCAAAAAAAGCCCACAGGTGTTGTTGGATAGTAGCGTCCACATCCGGGCAATTGTACTTGAGTTCGGGAAACCCACGGCGCATCTTGGTCAACACAGTTCGCTTGATGAGCATAAATCCCGTTGCCGCATAGTCGACCTCGATGAACCCGTTCACCACGGGACGATTATACGTACCCTTGTCAGTCACTTGAACGTTATAAGCGAGAGAAGCTGCCTCGATCTCCTTGTCTGACATTTGTGTAAGGCCTTGGCCAAGCGAGCGAATCTTGTCCCACCTGATGCCTTTCAAAGGATAGCACGCACACGCAAGGTCCTTTTGAGAAGCCACAAGGCGGCGAATCACGTCGGGTTCGAACTCAATGTCCGAATCGATAAAGAGCAGATGCGTGCAGTCTGTGTTGAGAAAGTTAGCCACACACATGTTTCTGGCACGCGTGACTAGACTTTCGTTTCCGAGCGTGTAAAACATGAATTCGATGCCCTCGGCCGCCAAGACTGGAATAGCACCGAGAACTGACCGCATATACGAAGCCGATACCATGTTGCCATAAGCGGGTGTAGCGATAAAGATCTTGGCCGGCATGTTGTAACACAAAATATCTATCTAGCTTTAAATACGGCGACAATTGCCAATTGCAAAAACAAAATCAAGAAATCTCAATAATGCAAGGCATCGAAATTCTTCAAAAAGTCCCGTGAGGGCAGTCCACATGGTTTCATGTATCCCAATGACTCGAAAGCCCAGAAAAAACTATTGGTCAATTGCAATCGCATTTTGTTAAACTTGGGACTTTTTGAAAACGCCGCCAAGGCATCGAAAAAATACTTTAGTGTCGTGGGGCACTCTTGGAATTTCGAGTATTGCTTGTACCCCCGTAATTTCCTCATGAAGCATTCATACACTTCATCATTCGTAATGCACTTTTCAAAATAGTCGCAAATATATTCGGTGTCATTGTACTTGTTTGGATCCAACCCAAAATCAGTCATGGCCAACTTGTTTTTGGGTATCCATGTTGTGTCTAGAATAGTTGTTTTTTAAATGCAAACACAATCCTATTGTACAAAGCTATAAATACGAAATCCCCGACAAGGATAATATTCGCTCCTGTGCATTTTTTAATCTTGTAGTGCGTATTCTTACCCTTTTCCATCGCCCCCATGCCTGCAAAAGGGCAAGCCACGGTGGGGACTCGGGGCTTGGCATCTTGTGATAGGTGTTGGCCACAAGATCAGGATCTTGCACAATGGTGTCACAACAAAAGTCAAGAAGGGTAGCCCGCTTCTTATAGCGATCAAAAATACGTCCATTTTCTATGTCCCGACCAACGCGGTCATACCAGAAGCGATATAGTTTATCATGCACACATGCCGCTACTCCATGCCCATATATGACATCGACAAATGTAAAAAGTTCACGGTCAGCGGGCCTCTTGGCAAGCGCCCACTTGCATTCGGCGCAACAGTCAATTCCAAAACAACGAACAAGGCGAGGATGCTCGCATATTTTACAAGGGCCTAACATTTACTGTTTCAGCATATAATCAATAAACATGTCAAAACGTACAAGTGAAAAAGTGTCATAAGCCATTAAAATTCGAAAATTGTAATTGGTTTGATAGATATTGCTCGCCGAGAATGGCCCCATTCACTCATGACGAAATCGAGTACCTGTCTGAGGCCGATTTTGCCATCACACAAATCTTCCTGTATTGCTGCAGCATCTTCCTCGGCAACGTGGGCAAGAACAAGGTGCATATTTTTGCCTACAAGAAAGATGCACACCTGACCAAGGTCACCAAGGTGGGCAACGGCACTGTCCGCCTTCACTCGACCCTGGCCGTTGTGGACGCCGACACACTTCATGGGCACCCGCCGTTCAACCCGGCTACACAAGTTTGTGTATGCATCTTTATCAGGGACACGGGCATGAAGATATGGGATGTTACCAATGTGTCTGACATTCAAAAGATTGTCCAACCCGACATTGAATGCGTGCTCTCTTACAAGGTGTGTGCCAACTGTGGTGAGAAGGAGAAGAAGCTTCTATCGTGTGCCAACTGCCAGTGTGTCAAGTACTGCTGTACCGAGTGTCAGCGTTCTGACTGGCGCAAGCACAAGGCCGTGTGCAAGGTCGTCACCGCATAAAACAAAAAAAAACATTGATTTATACTTTTACCAAAACGAAGGCCTGCCGAAGGCATTTCCTTTTACCAACATGAAGCTTGAAAATGAGAGACAATCGCTCGAACGAATAATGAATAATTTCCTTTTGGTAAATAAAAAGAATGATTGTGAAACCAAACTACATCCTACACGCGTATATTCTAGTCTTGATGCTCATTGTGGCTTTCATTTGGACCATGTATTGGTTCAGCACCACTTCGTGCACACTTGCCGTTGAAAACTTTGCAGACAAGAAATCAACAAGTGGTTCTCTTCCTTACCATTCTAAATAAATGTGCCAGTTCTAGACTTGACCAAAGATTGATTTATTTACCGTGGTATTTACACGGAAAAGTCGGTGAATTATGATTCCTGAGACGAATAATAAAAGAGTCACCAAGATGACATTTACCTTGAGCCACAAAGCTAGGGAAATTCCTGCCAAGAAAGTCAAAAGGACGTCTATCACTGCCACGTTGTAAATGCGAACCGAGTGAATACCCTCGCCTACTTTTCCAAAAAGATTTTTCATTTTTCTTTCCGTTTATATTTTACACGACCGCAACTCGTAGGCTTTTTGCAGAAAAATATAAGAGAGAGAAAAGTAAATGGCTACAGCTACGTTTGATAATCAATGGACGTTGACCCTATCATGTCAGTCAAACACCGACACGATGTTTATAGGCAATGGCAAGGTGGGCATATCGACTTCTGGATCCCACGAGAAAACGATTATAACTACAACGGTCCATCACAAGAACACGATTGCAACGTTTAATTCTACCGACATTTGCATCGAGGGCTACTCGAACATGTCTGGAAACATGACACAGTCCATCAACATGTATACGGGGATCTATACACGAGAGCAAACATTGACAAACTCAAATGCCCAAACAATCACGCTCTCACAGGACCTATATGCTTCGCGCACACTCCCATTTTGCACTCTTGGAACTGTTCGCATCACTGCAACATGCAATCAAGACACGTCAAACCTCGTCATATATCACAACTTTTCGTGCCCACCAAACCTCCATAATCCCCAATATAATAACAATATAGTGTATGATGACCTAACAAGCAAAGGTATTTATATTCTCACAGGTGCAAGTGAAAACCATGTGGCAATGGCCACTGCCTATGACTTTTCCTCCTTGACAACACCGCCAACATCCCTTGGTTTCAACGTCCTTACGCCTGATATGACCAGGGCCTTCAACGCCTACAAGATCCAGTCTTTACTTGCCAACACGACTGCATCATTCTCATTCGTCACAGCCAACATGACAAGCGCTGATTTCGACACACCCATCGAGGAATGTAAACGGATTGTATTAGCTGTCATGAACCAAGGCACTGCCGTTGCCCGTGCGGCCCATGTGAAGGCGTGGTCACACCTATGGAACACCTCGCTTGTTTCCATCATCCCAAAGTCAGGTATTACAGCTGACAACGCCAATCAGATCAACACTTATAACCGATTTCTAAAATATTCGCTCTATAATATTTATTCAAGGACACGAGCTGGCTACTCGACCGAAGTGAATGCCTCCAACTTTGGCATGATTGACGAAACGGGTCAGATTCTCTACAATGGTGACCTCTTCTTCATTCCTATGCTCTTGCTCCTCCATCCAGATTACGCCAGGAGCATCTTGGAATATCGTACCAAGACTCTAAAAGTTGCCAGGCAACTCGCGGCAGGTTATGGCTATAGTGGTGCCAAATTTCCATACGAGGATGATCGTGTCGGCTATAAGAATGCGTTGTATTGGACAACTCACTCGTCGTTTACCATTTACAACACGGCATTAATTTCCATTAATATTTGGAATTATTACCGCAGAACAATGGACAAGCAATGGCTACAGGATTATGGCTTTCCTGTCCTAAAAGATAATGCGGATTTCTTCGTGAGCCTTGTCACAGAATCCAACAATTCAAACATAGATATGCATTCTATAGAAAATACAGTTTCGCTTTCAGGAACTGTTTCAAAATCAAACAATGTTTTCACAAATGCCGTTGTTCGCCTCGCACTCAGATTCGCTATTGAAGCTAGTTATGAACTCTCATTGGGCCACAAGCAAGAGTGGGATGAGAACTATTGGAACCTGCCGCTTCCTATCGATGGCCAAGTTTATCAATATGATGACCAAATAAGGGTGTCAGGGGCTTGTACGTGCCCTATGCAAACACAACCAACAACCACTGTGCAACCATTCATTCCAATCGCCGAGCCACTCATTCTCTTTGTGCCTTGCTACACGACCCCCAACGACGGCCGCTTCCAAAACATCGCAGTAGCTGGCATCAACCAGTGTGACGCCCTATCTGACAACCTTGGCGCGTATCTGCCATTGATCAGCGACTGGTCAAATCCCCTAAACAATGCCATACTCGCGATCCTTCAAGGGCGCTTGGCCCAATCTGACCCCACAACGTCTATCCCGCAATTCCAAACTGCCCTCGACCAGTTTATCGCCCATAATACTGCCACTTCAGCATGGGGCAATATGCGCGATCTAACCGTGTATGCGCTATACCTCGCTATATTCTTGCAGGGTATTGCCGGACTCAATCTACAAGGAGGTGTGGCAGAGACGCGCTTTTACTATCAAGAGATGCAGCTAACCTCGGCAACAAGCGCGAATATGCCGCAAGCGTGGAAGAGTGTCAAGGTGGCTGGCACTCGTGCGACCTATTTGACACAAAACGTGTTGGCATATGTGCAGTAAAAAGTATATAAAAAACAATCTAGGCAATATACAATAATAGCTGACAAATAATTCATCAAAAAACTAATGTGTTTTTCTGCCCGTGACTTTTTCAACTTCAAGGCTTGCCGTAGGGTTTTCAAAAAGCTATATCCCGAATCCGGTACAAACAAACTATAACTCGATACAAATGGATTTTGGCAATGTCCTCGAGCTAGTTCTTTGCAACATTGTCGTTGGCATTGACAAGACTTTGTTTGCCAAAGCATCATGTACTTGTAAGAGTGTTTGTGGGTTGGTCAGTGACATACAAAAGGATGTTGTGACAAATATGTCCGAGTTGAACAAGACACTTGTGACTACGGGTGTGTCGGCGTCACCAGCAGACATATGGAAGGCGTTATCTAGTCAGCGTTTCAAGTTCCCAATTTCAAAGATGCAGTTGGCTTTCAGGGTGGCTTCAATGGACAGAGACTTTCTTACATTTGATGGTCGCTCTGCAAGGCTTGACGAACTTTATGCAATCGGGATCTCGGATGCAAAGGTTGCTATGATGCCAGCTTTTGAGAAATCCCTTGTTGCTAAATACACCGATGGGTTGGTTCCATCAATGTCGATCGAGGACTTGCTCCTTGGTATGGCTCTTGAATTTGTGCCGAACAGAACAATGGTGAATCTCTAAAAAATGTTTTAGCAAAAAACGTGTGAAGTATGTTTTTAGTGAATGCGGGACTTTGTAGCAAACACCAGTGCATCTTCAGTTACAGGATGACCATTGTCTAGCAAAAGCTTCACACCATGACATAATACAGCACTGCCTTTGGCGTATCCATTTGTATTACAATGTGAGATTTTGTTATTTTTTTTAAACCTTTCGCTATGATGTCTTTATACAAAAACACATTGCTTGAAAAAATATCCCATGTTTATAATTGAATATACAATGCAATTTGATCGCTTCTATGTGAGAAAATATACCAAGCATCCAGTTCACTCTCAAATCGATACTGTCCGTAAAAAGTAAAATGGAAACAGTTAGTTTGTATAGTAAAGTTTTAATTTTTAAAAACTATTTTACAAAAGATATTAAGGACAATATCACAACACCTTGTATGAAACCAATTGAAAAA
>Ga0316218_1001882_pt1 | contig 21238 bp, 24 predicted proteins | sample TBH18003metaG_FD_203634 | JGI IMG/M metagenome (GOLD analysis project Ga0316218, IMG submission 203634) | Freshwater microbial communities from Trout Bog Lake, Wisconsin, USA - TBH18003 | ecosystem: Environmental > Aquatic > Freshwater > Lake > Hypolimnion/Profundal zone | place: USA: Wisconsin...
GTTGCCCTGCACCCGGTCATGCAGCGCATGTTGCAGAAAATAGAGCAGCGCCACGCCGACAATCACCAGGAGCGGGAAGCGGTCATCGCCGGGGCGGCGCGCCTTCCACAAGCCGATGCCGGCCAGCACGGCGATCAGCGGCGTCAGCAGGCCAAGCTGTGCCCCGAGGAATTCGCCCAGATAGCGCGCCGTCAGCGCGCCATGCGCGGTGCGGGCAAACTGGAAGGCGAAGGTCATCCAGCCATGCTGCGCCTGCCAGACAAGATTGGGCGCGAAGACCGCCAGCGCCAGCACGCCCCCCATCCAGGGCCAGGGCGTCTTGAGCCAGGCGCGGCCGCGTGCGTCCGCCAGCAGCCACACCGCCGCGCCGAGCCCCACAAAGAGCATGGAATATTTCGACAGCAGCGACAGGCCGGCGAACAGGCCCGCGGCCAGCCACCAATGGCCCTCACCCCGCGCCTGCACCCTGGCAATGGCCCAGAGGAAGGCCGCGACGGTCGTGATCGAAGGCAGGTCGGGCGTCGCCACCAGCATCTCGACATTCGCCATCAGGGTGACGTTGAACAGAACCGCTGCCAGCGCCGCCTTTCCCGCGTCTTTCAGGAAGAGGCGTGCCGCGTCCCAGACCAGCCAGCTTGTCAGCAGCGACAGCGGCAGGCCCATCAGCCGCACGCCCAGCGGCGTGTCGCCGAACACCAGCGTTCCGGCGCGGATCAGGAAGGCGATGGCGGGGGGATGGTCGAAATAGCCGGCCTGCAGATGATGCGACCAGAGCAGGTAATAGGCCTCGTCCGCCGACAATGGCAGGATCGCCGCCATCACGATGCGCCAGGCGAGCAGCACGGCGACGATGATGCACGCGTTCTGACGGTTCATCTGGCCCGCCAAACAAACAAGGTCGACATGGCGTAGTTCCACAATGCGCTCATCACCGCGCCCGCCGCGCCCGCCGCCCACCACACCGAGGCGCCGCGATAGAGCCATTCCGCCAGGTCGATATTGGCGAAGGCCCCCACCGAGGCGAACAGGCAGAACAGCACGAATCCTTTCAGCGCGGCCGCACCCTTCAGGCGCCGGTCGCGATAGGTGATCTCGTTGTTGAGCAGGAAGTTGCTGGTCATGGCGACCAGGGTGGCGACAAGCTGCGCCGCGGAAAAATCGACGGCGAAGGACAGCGCCCCCCACAGCACCGCCAGATGCACCACCAGGCCGACGCTGCCGACCATGGCGAAGAAGGCGAAGCGCGGGTCGATGATGTTGCCCGTGGCCTTGGCGAGCAGCAGCCCGAGAAATTCCAGCCCAATCTGGGCGTTGAACTTGGATTCGCCGGCGAACCGTTCGCCAAAGACATACGGCTGTTCGGCAATCCGCAGTTTCGCACTGGCCGCGATGTCGAGCAGGATCTTGAAGCCCAGCGGCGACAGGCGCGGGGCGATCGCGTCAAAGCGGTCGCGGCGCATCATGAAAAATCCAGACATGGGATCGCTGAGGTCGGTCCCCACCAGCAGCCGGGTCATGCCGGTGGCGAGGCGGGACAGAAAACCGCGCCCGCCCGAAAAGCCGGCGGCGCTGCCGCCTTCAACATAGCGGGTGCCGGCGACCAGGTCGGCGTCGCCGGCGCGCAGCCGGGCGAGCATGGCGGGCAGAACTTTCTCGTCATGCTGCAGGTCGGCATCGATCACGGCCACGAAAGGCGCGGCACTGGACAGCATGCCTTCGATGCAGGCGCCCGCCAGGCCGCGGCGTCCCACCCGCTTGAGGCAACGGATGCGGGGGTCCTGGCCGGCGATGGTTTTCACCGCATCGGCTGTGCCATCGGGGGAATTGTCATCGACATAGATCGCTTCCCAGGCGATCCCGGCCAGGGCGGCATCCAGCCGGTGCACCAGCTCGGCGACGTTGCCGCGCTCCTTGTAGGTGGGGATGATGATCGACAGCTCAGGCAGGGCCATGAAAGTTCCATGGCCGGGGCGGCGATCCCAGTCAAGACGGGGCGACGGACAGGGGAAAGGCGGGAACCGAATCGGGGACGCCGCGTTCGCGACCTGAGGCCGATTGTTCCTGCCCGGTGGGAGGCGCCATGCGTTACGGAACCGAGATCAATCCCGGCGTCGGGCACCCGCCCGAGCCGCGGGCGGCCGCGCCCCGCATCCTGGTGGTGGAAGACGAAATGACCGTCGCCATGCTGATCGAGGACATGGTCAACGAACTGTCCTTTGAGGTCGCCGCCGTGGTGCCGCGCCTGGAAGACGCCATGCGGCTGCTGGACAGCGACGATTTCGATGTCGCGATGCTGGATGTCCACCTCAACGGCAAGACCGTCTTTCCCTTTGCCGCCGAACTGGACAAGCGCGGCGTGCCCTATCTTTTCGCCACCGCCTATGGCGGGCGCGGCATCCCGGAGCAGTTCCGGACGCATCTGGTGCTGGAAAAGCCGTTCGGCCCGCTGGAACTGGGCCGGGCGCTGCTCGGTCTCACCGGGCGGGCATAGCCGTCAAATCGTCAACTCTCCTGGCCCCCCATTGGCGGGCCAGGGCGCGTTTTCGATGACGGCCTACAGATTAAAGAACGAGAAGTAGATCACCACGCCCGCCAGTACAGCCAGCGACAGGCTGATGTAGAGCACATAGCGCATCACCCCCAGTTCCTTGCCACCACGGGCGTCCTGGGCCGAAAGGGTTTTGGGCTCGTCGATCGCCATGGCAACCTCCTTGTTCATTCCGCCGCGTGGTTGACGCCGTTTCCGGGACCGCGGCCTTCCAGTTCGGCCAAGGCCAGCGCGATTTCCGGTCCGCGGCCCTGATCGTCCTGTGCCTGCCACGCCTTCAGGATGGCGCCGCGCTCGTCATCGGCGAAGCGGCGGTCCCGCAGCACATCGCCCGGCACCCGGTAGAAACGCGCCGGGTTGCGAAGAATATCCTCAAGCAGCTTTTTCTTCGCCATGGCGCCCTTCGGATTTCAAATCCGTCCGATCAGGGCGAGCACCAGCACAATCACCAGGACGAGGCCCAGGGTGCCGGAGGGGTAATAGCCCCAGCTGCGGCTGTGCGGCCAGGCCGGCAATGCACCCAGCAGCAGAAGCAAAAGTACGATGATCAGTATCGTTCCCATGAAAAATCCTTTCACGCTCTCTATGTGCCAAGAAATTCTATATGTGCCGATAAACGCTATGCGCAGATAATGTGCCTGCGCCGTGCGGGTTCCGTCCGCAAATGCCGCCAGCCTCATAGGAACGGGGGCGGGCGGCAAGCGTTTTCCCCCTTGTCGCCGGACGGAGGATGGCAATGCGGAACCTGGCACGCGGCGCATTGGCGCTGGCACTCATGGCGGGACCGGTCCTGGCGGACACCACGCCGCTGACGGCCATCTCCACCCCGGTGCCGCTGAACCAGATCGACAATGTGCCCGACCGCGTCGCCACCGCCCGCGTCACCGATGCCGACGGCACCGTGATCGGCGCGGTGCAGAAGGTCGAGCTGCGCGACGGCAAGCCGGCCCGCCTGGAAGTGGCGCTGCTGGCCAGCGGCAACACCGTGACGCTGGATGCCTCGACCGTCCGCTACGATGCCGGCACCAATGTCGTGGATGCCGGCCAGAGCGCGAGCCAGCTGGCGGCGCGCCCGAAGAATTAGCGGTCGAGCAGCCGTCCGGCCAGCGCCCCGGCGGTCGCGGCCGCCCCCGTCAATGCCGTGCCCCAGGCCATGTCGATCAGCGACACTTTCAGCGACCAGACTTTCAAGGTGGCGAGGTTGGTGAGGTCGTAGGTGGCGTAGCAGAAGAAGCCGAGCAAGGCGCCGTTCAGCAGCGCGGTTTTCCAATCCCCGTCCAGGAGGGCCGGGCGCACGGCGAACCACAGCACACCGGCGATATAGACAAGGTAGAAGGCCAGAGCCGCCTTCATGTTCGGCGTCTGGGCCATCACCGGCCCCAGCGCGCGCTGATAGAGCGGCCCGGAGGTGTTCGACAGCCACAGAAAATCCAGACCCGCCATCACCAGGGCGGTTGCAACATAGGCCAGCAGATAGCGCATCGGCGTCTCCGTATCCGCACGAGATACGCGCCGGTGCCGCGATTGGATTGATCCAGCCGCCGCAGCCCCCCCGTAACAAGGCGGACAATATGGGGTCGGCATGGCCAGGATCGCGATCATCGGCACGGGAATTTCAGGGTTGGGCACGGCCTGGCTGCTGCACCCGCATCATGAGATCACCGTCTATGAGAAGGCGCCACGCATCGGCGGCCACAGCCGCACCGTCACCGTCGATTATGGCGGCGTGACAATTCCCGTCGATACCGGCTTCATCGTCTTCAACCCGAAAAACTATCCGCATCTGACGGCGCTGTTCCGCCATCTGGAGGTGCCGACCCATCACAGCGACATGACCTTCTCGGCCACCATCCGGGGCGGCTGGCTGGAATGGGGCGCGGCCGACGCCAACGCCGTTTTCGGTCAGCGCCGCAACCTGGTCAGGCCGCGCTTCTTGGCGCTGATGCGGGACGTCTTCAAGTTCAACCGCGACGCGGTGCAAACGGCGGAGCGCCATCCCGGCTTTTCGCTGGACGACCTGATCTCCCATCTGGGCCTGGGCGAATGGTTCCGGCGCTATTACCTGCTGCCCATGGCGGGCGCGATCTGGAGCTGCCCGCCGGCCGAGATGCTGCGCTTTCCGGCGCTGTCGCTGGTGCGCTTCTTCGCCAACCATCATCTGCTGTCGGCCAGCGGCCAGCCGCAATGGCACACCGTCACCGGCGGGGCGCAGGAATATGTAAAGCGCCTGACCGCGCCCTTCGCGGGGCGCATCCGCACCAATTGCGGCGCGGTTTCGGTGATCCGCGGCAGCAACGGCGTCACCGTGCGCGATACGGCGGGCGGCTGCCAGACCTATGACGAGGTGGTGATGGCGGCCCATGGTGACGAGACCCTGGCCCTGCTGGCCGATGCGTCGCCGCAGGAGCGGGCCGCGCTGTCGCCTTTCCGCTACCAGAAGAACCGGGCAGTGCTGCACCGCGACACCAGCTTCATGCCGCGCCGCAAGCGCTGCTGGGCCAGCTGGGTCTATGAATCCGATGGCGGCTTCCACCCCAAGATCACCGTCACCTACTGGATGAACCGGCTGCAGGGCATCGATGATCGCCACCCCCTGTTCGTCAGCCTCAATCCCAAACGCGAAATCCCCGCGCATCTGGTGTTCGACGAGACCGAATTCGACCATCCCATGTTTGACGCCGCCGCTCTCGCCGCCCAGAGCCATGTCGCGGCAACCCAGGGCCGCCGCCACACCTGGTTCGCGGGCGCCCATCTGGGCCACGGCTTCCATGAGGACGGCCTGGCGAGCGCCGTGGCCGTGGCGCGGGGAATGGGGATAGCCGCGCCCTGGCGGGTGACCGCGCCTTCGGATGTCCCCCGGCCGCGTCCCCTGCCCGGGCTGGTGGCGCAGCCTGCCTGGTCTTGACCTTTGCCTGGGGCCTTTTCCCCCGCTAGACTTTTCCTGTCTTTCTTTTCAGGGATGGAGCCGTGTCCTTGATCCCCGCGTCTTTTGTTGAAAAATCCTGGCGCAAGGCGCTGAGCAGGCTGGATACCGGCACGCTGGAATTCGTCGCCCCCAATGGCGAGGTGACGCTGGCCAAGGGCGCGCATCCCGGTCCGCAGGCCCGCTTCGCCATCGCGGACTGGGATGTGCTGCGCCGGATCATGGCGCGCGGCGATATCGGCCTGGGCGAGGAATATATCGCCGGCAGCTGGACCACCGACAATGTCGAGAAGCTGGTGAGCCTGTTCCTGCTCAATCTCGACCATTTCGACGATTTTTCCGACGGCAACCTGCTCAACCGCATGGGCTTTGTGATCCACAACGCCCTGGTGCGGCGCAATTCGGTCGCCGGCTCGTCCCGCAACATCAAGGCGCATTATGATGTCGGCAACGACTTCTATTCGCTGTGGCTGGACAAGAGCATGACCTATTCCTCGGCGCTGTATGCCGGCACCGACGAGCTCTACCGCGCCCAGCAGAACAAGTATGAGCGCATCCTCTCCAAATTCACCGAGAAACAGGCCGATGTGCTGGAGATCGGCTGCGGCTGGGGCGGCTTTGCCGAGCGGGCGGGCGCCGACAATCACCGCGTGACGGGGCTGACCATTTCACCGGCCCAGTATGGCTTCGCCACCGAGCGGCTTCGGGGCTCCCCGGCCGAGATCCGGCTGGAGGATTACCGCAAGTGCCGCGGCAGCTTCGACAACATCGTTTCCATCGAGATGTTCGAGGCGGTGGGCGAGCATTACTGGCCGGCCTATTTTCACACCGTGGCGCAGCGGCTGAAGCGTGGCGGCCGCGCCATCATCCAGACCATCACCATCAGGGACGAATATTTCCCCGGCTACCGCAGCCGCAGCGACTTCATCCGCCACTATGTCTTCCCGGGCGGCATGCTGCCCAGCCTGGGGCGCTTCCGCGAGGAAGCCGAGAAGGCGGGGTTGAAATTCGCCGGTGCCTTCGGCTTCGGCAAGGATTACGCCCGCACCCTGCGCGAATGGCTGGTGGCGATGCAGGCGCAGGAGCCCGCCATCAAGGCGCTGGGCCATGACGACCATTTCCTGCGCAACTGGGAGTTCTATCTGGGCATCTGCGCCGCGACCTTCGCGGTGGCGCGCACGGATGTGGTGCAGGTGGAGCTGGTGAACGCCTGATTTGAAGCCCCCCCATCCGTCGGCAGATGCTGATGGTCGCCCCGCGGCTTCGCTGCGGGGCCCGGGCCTGACCAAGGTTCGAGGCTAGCTCTTCCCGCCGAGAATATCGGAGAAACTCAGTCTCGCTTCGGCCAGCCCGCGCACCACCAGCTGGATGCGGGTGGAGACGCCGAAGCGGCGCTTGGCGTCCTCGATATGCTTGTGGACGGTGGATTCACTGATCCCCAGCAGCTTGCCGATTTCCCAGTCGCTCTTGCCCTGGGCCGCCAGCACCATGCAGTCGCGCTGGCGCGGCGTCAGGCGCGGCCGCACCGGCTGGACCCGGTCGACACGATGCGCCGCTTCCAGGGCCAGGGCGGCGACATAATGGGCGGCGGCGAAACTTTCCGCCGGCAGGACCGCGCCCTTGCGCACCAAGAAGGAACAGCAGCCGACGAAACCACGCGCTTGGGCCAGACCCGGCGGCACCACCAGCCCGGAAGAAAAGGGCGAGCCGTGCAGCGGCACCACAAAGCCGGGCGGCGCCGCTTCCACGGCCCGCGCATCGGCGGCGGCCAGCGGCGTCAGGCGGAGAATGTCGGACCAGAGAAAAGGCGAGAGCGAGCGGGCGGCGGCGGCAAAGACGATGTCGCGCTCCGGATCGGGCCGGAAAATCCAGTTGGCAGGCAGGTCGGCGAGCAACAGCCGTGCCCCTTCACCCTGCAGCGCGAAATGGTCGAAGCCCAGCACCCGTACCGTCTGGCCAAAGGCCTGACGCAACTGGTCACGGTCTTCCACCACCCGGGAGATGCGGGAAAATTCCTCGACGGCTTCGCCGCGCGCCGCCGCACCGCCCACCGGCCAAGCCGGCAGGGCAGGCTGGAGAAGCATCTTTTCCGCTTCGGTCATTTCTTGTTCTTCTTGTTCCGGCGCATGGGGACCGTGGCGACAATAAGGTGCGTCGCGCGCCGGAAACAAGCTTTGCGTGCCGCCCCTGCGGCGGTCACATCTGGATCTGGGAAGAGAGCAGCGCCAGCGCCACCGCCTGTGCCCGCGTACGCGCACCCAGTTTGCTCAGCGCGTTCTGCACATAACCATGCGCCGTCTGCTCGGAGATGTTGAGAATCTGTGCAATCTCCCAGTCGGTTTTGCCGGCAGCGACCCAATTGAGGCATTCGCGCTCGCGCGGCGTCAGCAGGCGCGGCGTACGCGGCGCGCCCTTGGCGCGCAGGCTGGCCATCCGGGCATGTAGATAATAGGCGGCAAGCTGCAGCCCGGCCTGCTGGCGCGGCGACAGGTCATAATGCCGGGCCCCGATACTGACGGCGCCCACCGTGCCTTCGCCGTGAACCGCCAGCGCCAGGCCGTCCGTCAGGCCGAACGCGGCGGCTTCCTCCAGCACCCGCTTTCCGCTCCGGTTTGCCAGGGCATGGGTTTGCGACCAGCGAAACGGCAGCGGCGAGTGATTCAAGCGGGCGACGATGGGGTCTCGGGCGATATGGTTCTGGCTGACATAATGCCACCACCAGGAAACCGGCCAGGTGGCGCCCCAGCGGCGGTCGTCGCGCTGGACCTCCGGATGCGAGGGATCGCCGATGCAGAAGCAGTCCATGCCGTGCGCCAGGACCAACCGCTGAAAGGAGGCCAGCAGGGACGGAATGTCCTTCTGCCGTTCCAGATGGTCCACCAGTTCGAAACCGCTATCGGCAAGCAACATAAGCACAACCCCAGAGTGGTTCTTAACATGACCTGTGGCTGCCGCAACCTGTGGTTCACCCTCGCGTGTACGGTTGTGCCCGGCGCCGCACGGCGCGGTGGGTGGTGGCGTTTTGACGCAGGTGGCCGCCCACCCTGGGGCCGGCAGACAGCGGCGCCGGCTTCGTTGACGGGCGGTTGACCAAAGCCTAGTTTTTGCGCCGCACAAAAATCCGGCTGCCCTCCTGAAACGTCATGAGGCAGGCCGCGGGGAATTGACAGCGCATGAAGGTCTTGGTGCCCGTCAAACGGGTCGTCGATTATAATGTGAAGGTCCGGGTGAAAGCCGACCAGAGCGGCGTCGACCTCGCCAATGTCAAAATGTCCATGAACCCCTTCGACGAGATCGCCGTCGAGGCGGCGGTGAAGCTGAAGGAAAAAGGCGTGGCGAGCGAAGTCGTCATCGTCTCCATCGGCCCGAGCCAGGCGCAGGACACCATCCGCACCGCCCTGGCCATGGGCGGCGACCGCGGCATCCTGGTGAAGAGCGATGCGCCGGTAGAGCCGCTGGCGGTGGCCAAGCTGCTGCAGGCGATCTGCGACGAAGAAAAGCCCGGCCTGGTGATCACCGGCAAGCAGGCCATCGACAGCGACGCCAACCAGACCGGCCAGATGCTGGCCGCCCTGATGGGCTGGGGCCAGGCGACCTTCGCCCACAGCCTTGAGATCGCCGATGGCAGTGCCAAGGTCGCGCGCGAAATCGATGGCGGCCTGCAGACGGTGTCGGTGAAGCTGCCGGCGGTGATCACCACCGATCTGCGTCTCAACCAGCCGCGTTATGCCTCGCTGCCCAACATCATGAAGGCCAAGAAGAAGCCCATCGCCGAAAAGACGCCCGCCGAACTGGGCGTCGATGTCGCCCCGCGCTTCAAGGTGCTGAAAGTTTCCGAGCCCGCCAAGCGCACCGCGGGTGTCAAAGTGAAGACGGTGGCCGAACTGGTGGACAGGCTGGTGGAAGCGGGAGCGCTGAAATGACCGCCCCAAAACCGTCCCTGGTCATCGCCGAACACGACAACAAGGCCCTGAACGAGGCCACCGCCAAGACGGTGACGGCAGCCCTTGCCGTCTGCACGCCGGTGCATGTGCTGGTGGCGGGCGCCGATTGCGCTGCTGTCGCGGATGCGGCGGCGAAGATCGCGGGCGTGGAGAAAGTGCTGCTGGCCGACAGCCCGCTGTATGCCAAGCAGCTGGCCGAGCCGATGGAGGCGCTGATCCTCTCGGTCGCGGCCGGCTATGACGCCATCCTGGCCCCCGCCACCAGCGGCGGGAAGAATATCCTGCCCCGCGTGGCGGCGAAGCTGGATGTGCCGCAGGTTTCCGAGATCATCGCCGTGGTGGCGCCCGACACCTTCGAGCGCCCCATCTATGCCGGCAACGCCGTCGAGACGGTGCAGGCCCCGGCGGGCAAGCGGGTCATCACCGTGCGCACCACCGCCTTCAAGACGGCGGCGGGCGGCGGCAACGCAGCCGTGGAAAAGATCGCCGCCGCCGCCGATCCGGGGCTTTCCGGCTTTGTCGAGGAGAGCCTCTCCAAGTCGGCGCGACCCGAACTGACTTCGGCCAAGATCGTCATCTCCGGCGGCCGCGGCCTGGGCAGTCCTGAGAATTTCCATCTGCTGGACAAGATCGCCGACCGGCTGGGCGCGGCGGTGGGCGCCAGCCGCGCCGCCGTCGATGCCGGCTATGTGCCCAACGATTTCCAGGTCGGCCAGACCGGCAAGGCCGTGGCGCCGGACCTGTATCTGGCCATCGGCATTTCCGGCGCCATCCAGCACCTGGCCGGCATGAAGGATTCGCGGGTGATCGCCGCCATCAACAAGGACGCGGAAGCGCCGATCTTCCAGGTCGCCGATTTCGGGTTGGTGGAAGACCTCTTCAAGGCAATCCCCGAACTGAACGACGAACTTGAAAAGCGTGGGCTAGGGCAAAAGGCGTAACACATGGCAGTGGAAAAAATCGGCGTCATCGGCGCCGGACAGATGGGCACCGGCATCAGCCATGTCCTGTCGCTGGCGGGCTTTTCGGTCACGCTGGACGATCTGAACAAGGACGCGCTGGGCAAGGCGCTGGAGCGCATCGAGAAGAACATGCAGCGCCAGGCCGCCAAGGGCGTGATCAACGCCGATGACATTCCCGCCGCCTTGGGCCGCATCAGGACCACCCAGTCGCTGGACGACCTGAAGGACCAGGACCTGATCATCGAGGCGGCGACCGAAGACGAGCCGATCAAGAAGAAGATCTTCCAGGACCTGTGCACCCGCATCTCGGACCGCACCATCCTGGCGACCAACACCTCGTCGATCTCGGTGACGCGGCTGGCTTCGGCCACCGACCGGCCCGAGAAATTCATCGGCCTGCATTTCATGAACCCGGTGCCGCTGATGCAGCTGGTGGAAGTGATCCGCGGCATCGCCACCAACGACGCCACCTTCCAGGCGGCGCTGGAAATCGTGCGCCGTGTCGGCAAGACCGCCGCCTATGCCGAGGATTTTCCCGCCTTCATCGTCAACCGCATCCTGCTGCCGATGATCAACGAGGCGGTCTATACGCTGTATGAAGGCGTCGGCAATGTCGACGCCATCGACACCGCCATGCGGCTGGGCGCCAACCATCCCATGGGCCCGCTGCAGCTGGCGGATTTCATCGGCCTGGATACCTGCCTGTCGGTGATGCAGGTGCTGTATGAAGGGCTGGCGGATTCCAAATACCGCCCCTGCCCGCTGCTGGTAAAGTATGTCGAAGCCGGCTGGCTGGGCCGCAAGACCGGCCGCGGCTTCTACGATTATCGCGGCGAACACCCGGTGCCGACGCGGTAGAGCCGCTACTTCAGAAATATATAAAGGCACCGTTCCGGCGCGAGGAACCCACGACGCAAAAGGATCGCGCCCTTACTTCAAGCCCTTGAAGTAGGCGATTGCCGCCGGCGAGGCCCATTCCGCCGGGCCTTCGGCGCGGGCTATCACCCTGCCCTTGGGATCGATCAGCACCGTGGTCGGCATCACCGCCGCGGTGAAGCTGCGCATGAAGACCGTTTCGGTATCGACATAGGCGCCCAGGGTGGCGGCGTTGTGCGACTTCAGGAAGGCATCGGCCTTGGCCGGCGTTTCCTTTTTCCCGGTCAGGTCCACCGCCAGCACCGTCATGCCCGGCACCGCCGCCTTCAGCTTGGCCAGGGCCGGCAGTTCGGCGACGCAGGGGGCGCACCAGGTCGCCCACATGTTCAGCAGGACATATTTGCCCTGATAGTCCTTCAGGCTGTGGCGAACGCCCTTGGCGTCGGTAAACGCCACGGCGGGCGCGGCTTTGGCCGGCTTCAGCAGGGCCAGCGGCCTGGGCATGCCCCCACTTCCGTTTTGGGGCGCTGCGTTTACAGGTAAGGTACTGATCCCATATAGAACGCCCAGAGATGCACCAAGTCCGAGCAGCACGGTTTTCAGCTTGGTCATATGAGAAGTCCTGACGATGAGCAGCAACAAGATGTGGGGTGGCCGGTTTGAGTCCGGCCCCGCCGAAATCATGCGGGAGATTACCCCCTCCATCGATTTCGACAAGCGCCTGGCCAAGGAAGACCTGGCCGGAAGCCGCGCCCATGTCCGCATGCTGGGGGCCGAGGGCATCATCGGCAAGGACGATGCCAAGGCGATCCTGGAAGGCCTGACCCAGATCGAGAAGGAACTCGACAAGGGTGAATTCGTCTTCAAGCGCGAACTGGAAGACATCCATCTCAACATCGAATCCCGCTTGGCCGAACTGATCGGCCCGGCGGCAGGGCGGCTGCACACCGCCCGTTCGCGCAACGACCAGGTGGTGACGGATTTCCGCCTTTGGGTGCGCGCCGCCTGCGAGCGCGCCGACGCCGCGCTGTTCCAGCTGCAGCGGGCCCTGTTCGCCCAGGCCGAGACGCACGCGGCCACCATCATGCCCGGCTTCACCCACATGCAGGTGGCGCAGCCGGTGACCTTCGGCCATCACATGCTGGCCTATGTCGAAATGTTCGACCGCGACCGCGGCCGCTTCGAGGACGCCAAGCGGCGGCTGAATGAATCGCCCCTGGGCGCGGCGGCGCTGGCGGGCACATCTTTCATGATCGACCGCGACAACACCGCCCTGGCGCTGGGGTTCAAGCGGCCGATGCGCAACTCGATGGACGCGATCAGCGCCCGCGACTTCGCTTTGGAATATCTGGCCGCCTGCAGCATCTGCGCCGTGCACCTGTCGCGGCTGGCGGGCGAGCTGGTGCAATGGTCGACCCAGGCTTTCGGCTTCGTGAAGCTCTCGGACGCTTTCACCACCGGCTCCTCGATCATGCCGCAGAAGCGCAATCCCGACGCCGCCGAACTGATCCGCGGCAAGTCCGGCCGGGTGCTGGGCGATTTCGTCGCCCTGGCGACGGTGGTCAAGGGGCTGGTGCTGACCTATGGCACCGACCTGCAGGAAGACAAGGAACGGGTGTTCGACGCCGCCGACACGGTGGAACTGTCGCTGCGCGCCATGGCGGCGATGATCGCCGATCTCACGGCGCAGCCGGAAAAAATGCGCGCCGCCTGCGAGGCGGGTTATCCCACCGCCACCGACCTGGCCGACTGGGTGGTGCGGGTGCTGAAAAAGCCGTTCCGCGAGGCCCATCACATAGCCGGTTCCATCGTCAAGCTGGCCGAAGACAAGGGCGTGCGGCTGGACCAGCTGGCGCTGGCCGACATGCAGGGCGTCGAGCCCGCCCTCACCGAAGACGTCTTCAAGGTGCTGTCGCTGGAATCCTCGGTCAATGCGCGGATGAGTTTCGGCGGCACCGCCCCGGCGCGCGTCGCCGAACAACTCTTCATCTGGCGGGAGAAGCTCAAATGAGGAAGCTCATTCTTCTGGCGATGATCGCCTGCCTGGCCGCCTGCGGCGTCAAGAACGATCTGGTCAAGCCCGACGGCAAGCCAACGCCGCGCGGCGAGCACGATCCGTCGTTGCCGCCGAGCCCGACGACGACCGGCAAATGAACCATTTCGGCTATCGGCACGGCGTTCTCAGCGCCGAGGATGTGAGCCTTTCCGCTTTGGCGGAACGTGTTGGCACGCCCTTTTATTGCTATTCCCGCGCCACGCTGGAGCGGCACTATAAAGTCTTTGCCGGGGCGCTGCCGGAAGGCTCGCTGGTCGCCTTTTCGGTCAAGGCCAATGGCAACCTGGCCGTATTGAAGACCCTGGCGCTGCTGGGCGCGGGCGCCGATGTCGTCTCGGGCGGCGAACTGGCCAAGGCGCTGGCGGCGGGCATCCCCGCGACACGCATCGTCTTTTCCGGCGTCGGCAAGACGAAGGAAGAGATGCACCAGGCGCTGAGCGCCGGCATCTATCAGTTCAATGTCGAGAGCGAGCCGGAACTGCTGGCGCTGGATGAAGTGGCGCGCGAACTGAACAAGCGCGCCCCCATCACCTTGCGCATCAATCCCGATGTCGACGCCAGGACCCACGCCAAGATCACCACCGGCACGGCGGAAACCAAGTTCGGCATTCCCTTTGCCCATGCCCGCGAGGCCTATGCCCGGGCCGCGGCGCTGAAGAATGTCGAGATTGTCGGCATCGACGTCCATATCGGCAGCCAGCTCACCGAACTGGAGCCGTTCGAGGCCGCCTTCACCAAGGTGGCGGCGCTGGCGAAGACGCTGCGCGCCGACGGCCACAGCATCACCCGCCTGGATCTGGGCGGCGGGTTGGGTGTGCCCTATGAGAACAACAACATGCCGCCGCCCGATCCGGCCGCCTATGGCCGGGTGGTGGCGCGCGCCACCGAAGGACTGGGCTGCCGCCTGCTGTTCGAGCCGGGCCGGCTGATCGCCGCCAATGCGGGCGTGCTGGTATCGAAGGTGCTGTATGTGAAGGAAGGCGACGCCAAGACCTTCCTGATCCTGGATGCGGGCATGAACGACCTGATCCGCCCGGCCATGTACGAGGCCCATCACGAGATCGTGGCGGTGGCGGAACCGGCCCCCGGCGCCGAGCGCGTCACCTATGATGTGGTGGGGCCGGTGTGCGAAACCTCCGACCTTTTCGCCGCGGCGCGGACGATGCCGGAACTGAAATCGGGCGATTTGGTGGCAATCCTGTCGGCGGGGGCTTACGGCGCCACCATGTCCAGCAGCTACAACGCCCGCCCGCCCGCACCGGAAGTATTGGTCTCGGGCGCCGAATGGGCCATTGTAAAGCCCAGGCTGCGCTATGACGATCTTATCGGACAGGACAGACTTCCCGACTGGCTCGGCTGATCCACAGGATCGCCGCATCGCGAGTCATATTGTCTGGGCGCGCGCCGCCATCGGTTTTGAGCGCCTGTTGCCTGCGCTGTGGCCCGCCTTCGGTTTCGCCGGCCTGTATCTCGCCGCCGCCCTGTTCGGCCTGTTCAAATATATTCCCTGGGAAGCGCAATCGCTGTTGCTGGCCGCCGCCGTCACCGCCATGGCGCTGGCGCTGGTGCGCGGGCTGGAGCATTTCGCCTGGCCCGGCAGCTTTGACGGCGCCCGGCGACTGGAACGCGACAGCGGCCTGATCCACCGCCCGATCTCGGAGCGCAACGACATCCTGCCGGAGGCGCGCGATCCCTTCACCGCCGCGCTGTGGGACGCCCATCGCGCCCGGATGGCAAAGTTCAGCGCGCTGCGGGTCGCGCCCCCCATGGCCGATCTGCGCACCCGCGATCCGCAAGGCCTGCGCTGGTATCTGCTGATCGTGCTGGTGGCCGCACTGGTGGTGGCGCGCGGCGATATTGGCGACCGCCTGGCCCGCGCCTTCGACAGCGGCAATGTCGCCACCATCGATGCCTGGATCGAACCGCCCGCCTATACCGGATTGCCGCTGACGCCGGTGGCGGCGGGCGACCGCACCGTTTCGGTGCCCGCCGGTTCGGTCTTGAATCTGCGCGTCCATGGCGCCGCCCATGCGCCGGGACTTTCCGCCGGTCTCAATCCCGTCCGGCCCTTCCAGGGCGGTGATGGCGACTATGCCAGCACCACGCCCATCCGCCACGACGCGCCGGTCAGGGTGCGCGCCAGCGGACACCTGATCGCCGACTGGCGCATCCATGCCATTGCCGATGCGCCGCCGCAGATCGCCTTTGTCGGCCTGCCCCGGCGCACCGAGCGCGATGCGGTGAATTTCCATTTCAAGGGCTCGGACGATTACGGCGTCACCGGCGTCTCGGTGATCCTGGTGCCGCACAACCGTCCCGGCGCGCCCGCCATCACCGTGCCGCTGGATGGTGGCGGCAAGACTTTCGACCAGACGACCTATGTCGACCTCACCGCCAGTCCCTATGCCGGGCTCTTGGTCGATGCGCGGCTGGAAGCGCGCGACGGCGCCGGCAACAAGACGCTGAGCGCGCCCGTCACCTTTCCCCTGCCCGCCCGCATCTTCACCGACCCGCTGGCGCGGGCGCTGATCGAGCAGCGCCAGAACCTGGCCGCCGCCGCCGACCGCCCCCAGCGCATGGCCGTGGCGACGATGCTGGACGCGCTGACCCTGGCGCCTGACAAATTCTATGATGGCAAGCGCACCGTCTATCTGGCGCTGCGGTCCGCCTATCGCGGCATCCAAAGCGCCCGGGCGCCGTCCGATATCCAGCATGTCGAAGACCTGCTGTGGCAGACCTCGGTGGCGCTGGAGCAGGGCGGGTTGCTCAACGCCGCCGAGGAATTGCGCCGCCTGCAGGCGCTGCTGGCCCAGGCTATGGCCAATGGCGCGCCACAGGACCAGATCGACGCCCTGCTGCAGCGCTACAATCAGGCGATGCAGAAATACCTGGAAATGATGGCGGCCAATCCGCCGCCGCCCGGCATGCAGCAGCCCGACAACCCCGATGCGGTGCAGCTGGGCCAGCAGGATCTGCAGAAGATGATGGAGATGATCCAGAAGCTGACGGCGGCGGGCCAGCGCGAGCAGGCGGCGCAGATGCTGGCGCTGCTGCAGAACATGCTGGAAAATCTGCGCATGTCGCCCGGCGGCCAGGGCAATGGCCAGGGCAGCGCCCAGAACAAGGCGCTGAACGACGCCATGAACAAGATGGGCCAGGCCATGGGCCAGCAGCGCAGCCTGCTGGACAAGACCTTCCGCCAGCAACAGGGCAAGGGTGATCCGAAAGACGGGGGCGCCCAGGGCCTGGCCAACCAGCAGCAGAAACTGCAGCAGCAATTGCAGGACGCCATGAAAGGCACCGATCCGCAATTGTCGCAGAAGATGAAGGACGCCGCCCAGGCGATGCAGCAGTCGCAGGACGCGCTGCGCAAGGGCGATCTCGACAATGCCAGGAACGCGCAACAGAAGGCGCTGCAGTCGCTGAGCCAGGCGGCGCAGCAGCTGGCCGAGCAGGCCAAGAAGGAAGGCGGGCAAACGGCGAAGGATGGCGATCCGCTGGGCCGCGCCCAGGCCGACCCGGGCCGCAGTGTGAAAATCCCCGACGCCGACACCCTGGCCAAGGCCCGCGCCATCCTGGAAGAACTGCGCAAGCGCGCAGGCGAAATGCGCCGGCCGCAGGAAGAGCGCGATTATATCGACCGGTTGCTGAAGAGTTTCTGAGGTCGCCTATGACGGTGACAGTCGGGGCTTTGGAAGCATTAAAAGCGTGCAGGAAGCGTCCGCGATGCTGCTGACATTCATCGCTGCTTTTTCGGCGACGGCCAGCACGCCGTTCTTGTCGGACCGTTTGTCGCTTATGCCCATGCGCCGTTACCGGAACGCAGAGAGCAGATAGCCTGGGCAAACTGCTTGCGTGTCCTTCCAGGGATACCCTGAACGAACAGCGCGAACGCAGCGCTAGGCTTCGACCTTGCCGATATACGGCAGCGCCCGGTACTTGCCCGCATCGTCCATGCCGTAGCCGACGATGAAGTCCTGCACCCCGGTATAAAGCGCGTAATCGGCCACCGCGACGGCGTCGTCATGGCGTTTGTCGATCGCCACCACCGTCTTCACCGAGGCGGCGCCCGCATCCAGCAGCAGCTTGGTGGCGCGCACCACGGTGTGGCCCTTGTCCAGCACGCCGTCGATCAGAAGGACATGCTTGCCCTTCACATGGTCGGACGGCGCCGCCAGCACCGACATGGCGCTGCCGGTGCGTTCATTGCCATAGGAGCGCAGCCAGATCATCTCGGTTTCCAGATGCACGCCTTCGCGCGCCATCGCCCGCACCAGGTCGGCGGCGAAAACGAAAGCGCCCACCAGCACCGGGGCGGCCACCTGCGGCCGCTCGGGCAGCGCGGCCAGCGTCTGCACCAGCTGCGCCAGCTTCTGGGCGATGTCGTCGGCCGAATACAGCACCGTGGGCAGGCCGTTCATGGGCCATCCTTGGCGAAGGTCACCACGGCAAACCGCGCCGCGGCGGGCGGGCTGGACAGCCGGGTGCGGAACGCCAGGGTGCCGCCCGCCTGCAGGACCGGCGCGGCAGGTTTGAAGGTCCAGTGATAAAGCTCGTGGTTGTCGGCATCGTTGAGGGTGACGCGCACCGTCTGCGGGATCGGCAGTTCGCGGCTGGCCAGGTTGACGATCTGGCCCGTCACCACCAGCACCGGCTGGCCGTCCTCGCTTTCGCGCTTGTAGGTGACGCCCCGAAAGTCGATGCCGCCGGCATTCACCTTCAGGCCGAGGCCGGAATAGACGCCCGCCGATTGCGGCCAGATCGCCGCGATGTCCTGGCGGTAGCGCACCGCCGAATAGCCGATCAGCAGCACCACCGCGATCAGCCCGGCCCAGCCGGCCACCACCGCCGCGGTCTGCAGGCCCTGGCCCCTGGGCCGGTCGGGCGGCACCTGGGCAGCCGGCGCATAGGCGCGGGTGGGCGAGCCGCCGCCGAAGGGGGCATCCTCCACCGGCGCCGCCAGGTCCGGCGCCGCCGCGGCCAGCCCGGGCTCCGGCTCGGCAACGGCCGGCTCGGGCTCCGGCCCCGGCTGGTGCCAGCTATGGCCGCATTTGGCGCAGCGCACCGTACGGCCGGCGGGCGGGAATTTCGCCTCGTCGACGGTGTAGCGGGTCGTGCAGGACGGACAGGTGAGGATCATCGGCAATTCGCGATATTCGTCTGGAAAATAGGGACAAATGCCCCATGACCGCAAGCAAGCCTGTGAGTAAGGTAGCGCATGGTCCGGTTCGAAAATGTGGGTATGCGCTATGGCGGTGGTCCCGAAGTCCTGCGCGATGTCAGTTTCGAACTGACGGGCGGCTCCTTCACCTTCCTCACCGGCCTGTCGGGCGCGGGCAAGACCACGCTGCTGAAGCTGATCTCGCTGGCCGAACCGCCCAGCCGCGGGCTGATCACCCTGTTCGGCGAAGAACTGGCGACGGCACGGCGGCGCGACCTGCCTGCCTTGCGCCGCCGCATCGGGGTGGTGTTCCAGGATTTCCAGCTGCTGTCGCATCTTTCGGCCTATGACAATGTCGCCCTGCCGCTGCGGCTGGCCGGCAAGCGCGAGGCCGACTACACGCGCGATGTCCGCGAACTGCTGTCCTGGGTGGGTTTGGGGGACCGCATGACGGCGCGGCCCGCCACCCTGTCGGGCGGCGAGCAGCAGCGCGTCGCCATCGCCCGCGCCGTGGTGGCGCGGCCCGCCCTGCTGATCGCCGACGAACCCACCGGCAATGTCGATCCGGAAATGGGCGCGCGGCTGATCCGGCTGTTCGCCGAACTGAACCGGCTGGGCACGACGGTGCTGATCGCCACCCATGACCGCATGCTGGTGGAAGCGACGCGCGGCCGCGAGATCCGGCTGGTGGAAGGCCGGGTGATGGAATTGCGCAAGACCGTGGCGGGGTACGCATGAGCATGGCGGGCCAGAACAACGAAACCATCGCCGCCAGCCACATCATGCCGCGCGACAAGGGCGCGGCACCGCTGGATTTCGTCATCGCGGTGATGGCGCTGCTGGCGGCGCTGGCGCTGGGCGCCTCGCTGATCGCCTCCAGGGCCGCCGAGGGCTGGAGCCACGGGCTTTCCGACCGCGTCACGGTGCAGGTGCTGCCGCCGGAAACCGGCGACGCCGCCGCCGGGCTGGCGGCGGAAACCCGCGCCGCGCTGGCCGTGCTGAACGCCACGCCCGGCATCGCCCATGCCCGTGAACTGAGCGATGCGGAAATCGAAAAGCTGGTGGAACCCTGGATCGGCAATTCCGGCGTGGTGGCGGGCATTCCGCTGCCCCGCCTGATCGACGCCACCATCGCCCCCGGCCGGAGCATCGACACCGAGGCCGTGTCGGCGGCGCTGAAAGGCGCGGCGCCGCATGCGGTGCTGGACGATCACCGCCGCTGGATCGCGCGGCTGGAAGGACTGGCCGACACGGTGCGCTATGCGGCCTATGGCATCCTGCTGCTGATCGCGAGCGCCACTGCCGCGGTGGTGACGCTGGCGACGCGCGCCGGGCTGGACGCGCACCAGGAAATGGTGGCGCTGCTGCACCAAATGGGCGCGCGCGCCGGCTTCATCGCCCGCAGCATCGAGCGGCACTATTTCACGTCGGCGCTGGCGGCCTCCATCGCGGGCGCCGGGCTCGCGGCGCTGCTGTTCCAGGGCCTGGCGGGGCTGGAATTCGTCGGCGTCGAGGCGGTGCCGTTCCTGCCGCCCTTGTCGCTGTCGCTGGCGGAGCTGCCCTGGCTGGCGGCGGTTCCGGTGGTGATCTCCATCATTGCCTGGGCGACGGCGCGCATCTCGGTCCTTTCCGTCGTGAGAGCCATTTACTAGGCATTTGCCGCGCAGCTTGAGGATGAGGAAGCGTCACTGCTATTCTCGCGCCATGCGTGTCTTCTTTGGAATCATCCTGCTGGTCCTGGCCGTCTATGTGGCCGGGTTCCTGGTCTTTCTGGCGAACCTGCCATCGGTGCCCGAGCACCCCGTCGCCGATGGCATCGTGGCGCTGACCGGCGGCGACGCGCGCCTGGATATGGCGGTGGCGCTGCTGGAACGCGGCGCGGGCAAGCGTCTGCTGATCAGCGGCGTCGATCCGGACACCGACAAGGGGACGCTGGGCCGCATGTCCGCAGGCGGGCCGCGCTTCGCCTGCTGCGCCGACCTGGGCTATGCCGCCGAGGACACGCGCGGCAATGCCGAGGAAACCGCCGAATGGGCGCGCGAGCATGGTTTTCGCAGCGTGATCGTGGTGACGGCGCGCTATCACATGCCCCGGGCGCTGGAAGAGTTCGCCCATGTCATGCCCGGCGTGACGCTGATCGCCTATCCGGTGGAGAATGGCAGCGTCGATGTCGCGGCCTGGTGGCGGCACAAGGGCACCGCCATCCTGCTGCAGCGCGAATACATGAAATATCTCGCCAGCGTGGCCGCCCATTCGATCAGCCGCCTTGGATAAGTGTCCGGCATGATCTTCCTGCGCTCGGCGCTTTTCCTGCTCTGGTTCGCTTGTGTGACGCTGGTGCAAGGCGTGCTGGCGCTGCCGCTGCTGCTGGCGCCGCGCCGCGTCGTGGCGCGCTTCTGCCGCGTCTGGGCGAAGAGTGTGCTGTGGGGCCTGAAGGTCTTTGCCGGCGTGGACATGCGCGTCACCGGCGCGGTGCCGCAAGGGCCGGTGCTGGTCGCGTCCAAGCACATGAGCATGTGGGACACGCTGGCGATCTATGTCGTGCTGGGCGATCCCGGCACGATCCTCAAGCGCTCGCTGCTCCACGTGCCGTTCTTCGGCTGGTATCTGGGCCGCAGCACCGCCATTCCCATCGACCGCGCGGCGGGGGCTTCGGCCCTGCGCGCCATGGCCAAAGGGGCGCAGGCCGTGCTGGCCCAGAGCCGCCCGGTGGTGATCTTTCCGGAAGGCACGCGGCAGAAGCCCGGCGCCCCGCCGGCCTACAAGCC